>Ga0209487_1003391_pt1 | contig 12521 bp, 15 predicted proteins | sample Poulit2012_FD_187524 | JGI IMG/M metagenome (GOLD analysis project Ga0209487, IMG submission 187524) | Agricultural soil microbial communities from Georgia to study Nitrogen management - Poultry litter 2012 (SPAdes) (version 2) | ecosystem: Environmental > Terrestrial > Soil > Agricultural land... | reverse complement strand
CTGCAGCGGGTGCCCCCTGAACGGGTGGCGCGCGTGCTCGGCCTGACCACCCCGCGCAGCCTCGCCTACTTCGGTGTGGACCTGACCGGGTGCCGGCTGGTCGCCACCGATGCGGACGCGGCGGTCGGCACCGGCGTGGACGTGCCATTGCCGGCCCACGAGATCCTGCTGGTGATCACCGGCCGGCGTAGCCTTGCCGAGTCCGGATAGCGGGAGGGCATCTGATGGTGAGCAGGAGCGAGCTGGGCGACCAGGCCCTCGCGCTGCCCGAGGTGGTCGAAGGGTCCCACTTCGGGATGCCGGCCTTCGCCGTGTGCGGCAGAGGCTTCGCCAGCGTCACCAAGGACGGCCGGCTGCAGCTGCGACTGGGTGCCGCCGACGTGGACGAGGCTGTCGGGACGTTGCCGGAGGCGGAACCTGTGCTCCGGCGGGGGAGGCCGATCGGCGTGGCCGTGCCGCTGGCGACCCTCACCGCGGCGCAGCTGCACCGATGGCTGGTGGCGTCCTGGGCTGATCAGGCGCCAGCTGCCCTGGTGCGCGAGCAGCGCCCGGGGACCTCCGCCGTCGACTCATGACATCGGGAACACCCGCACCGGGAGGGCGCGCGGCACGCCCGCGGCAGCCCCGCCACCCTCGGTGATCCCGGTGACCAGCTCGCGCGGTGCCGGGTGCTCCGGCAGCGCGGCGAGATAGACCTCGTGCGCGGCGAGCGAGGCGATGCCCCGCTCCACGGACTGCTCGCTGAGCTCGATCGCATGCGTGGGCGCACCCCCGTTGACCAGCAGCCACCGGGTGCCCCAGGGCTGCAGGTGCTCCTCGGTGAGCTGGGACCGGAACAGCCACGGATTGTCCGCATCCCGGATCGCGTCCACCACGGCGATGCCGGCGGCGCGGTGGTCGGCATGGTTCAGCCCCCAGCCCGGTTCCAGCTCCCAGGTGGTGCACATGATCGCATCCGGGCGGAACTGGCGGATCTGCCGGGCGATCTGCTCCCGGGTGGCCACGTCCGCCTGCAGCAGCCCGTCCGGCAGGTCCAGGATGGTCAGGTCGCTCACCCCGACCAGCTCGCAGGCGCGGCGCTGCTCCTCCGCGCGCAACGCGGCGACCTCGGCCGGTTCCCGGTCCCGGATCCCGGCCTCCCCGGCGGTGAGCAGCAGGTAGGCCACCTGCACACCGCGGGAGGTCCACTCGGCCACCGCCGCGGACCCGCCGTACTCCATGTCGTCCGGATGGGCGACCACGCACAGCACGCGGTCGACCTCCTCGGTGAACAGCTCCAGCGTGGGCGACTGCGGGGTACTCATGGCTCGACCCTAGCTGCCGGCCGGCCCACTCACTCCTCGGGCGGCATGTCCCAGGAGCCGAACCGGGTCATCCCCGCCGAGAGCGCGACCGCAGCGGAGGCGGCATTGGTGTGGAAGCAGCGGTACTGCGGCTGGTAGCCCAGCTCCAGCAGCCGGCGGGAGATCGCCCGGACCACCGACCGGGCGTGCCCGCGCCGGCGGTGCCCCGGGTGGGTGATCACCCCGACGTCGGCCAGCCGGGAGGCGTCCCACACGTAGGCGCTCGCCGCCGCCACCAGCGCCCCGTCGACCAGCACGCCGAACACCAGCCAGTGGTCCAGCTCCACGAACGCCTCGTCCAGGTCCTCGGCCGAGCAGGCGGCGGTGAAGGTGGCGAACAGTGCCTCGTCGGCCGCGGTGAGCTCGCGGACCGGCCGGTCGTCGCTGTCGGCGCGCACCGCCTCGGCAGCGGTGACCGGGAGGTAGTAGAGGTAGTCGGCGCCGTTGAGCTCGACCTTCGCGGCCCGGACACGCGCCAGGACGTCCTCGACGGTGGTCGAGGCTGCCGGCTGGCTCAGACCGGCCGCCTCGGCCACGTCCGGGTGCAGGCAGATCCTGGTGCCCTCCTCGGTGCTGAGCACGCCGACCTGCCGCTCAGGCGTCAGGTCGGGGTTGACCGTCAGCCGGAACCGGCCCTCGTCCAGCAGCACGCGCCCGGCCAGCGCCTGCGCCCAATACTCGGTGACCACGGGGGAGAACACCGCACATCCCTTCCGCCCGGCGGTCCCTCCGCCCGGAGCAGGGCCGAGCCTATCCGGCGCCGACCCAGCGCCAGCCAGGCAATATCGGCCCCGCACTGTGGCCTACGATGAGTTCCCGACCAGGACGGGGTCCCTACGATGGGTCCCGACGATGGGGTCCCGACCAGCAGGAGTGCGATGACTCTCGCAACGACCGTCACCGTCGAGGCGCTGGAGAGCCACCGGGTCCGCCTCACCGGCTACTGCTACCGGATGCTCGGGTCGACCGAGTGCGAAGATGCGGTACAGGAGACGTTCCTGCGCGCACTGCGGCACGCGGACCGCTTCGACCCCGACCGCGGCGCGCTGAGCACCTGGCTGCACCGGATCGCCACGAACGTGTGCCTGGACCTGCTCCGCGGTGCCCGGCGCCGGGCGCTGGCCGTCGACCTCGGCCCGGCAGCCGAGAGCGGTGACCTGGGCGCGCCGCTGCCGCCGGAGACGTTCGTGGAACCGATGCCGGACGCTCGCGTGCTCGCCCCCGCGGACCCCTCGGAGCAGGTGGCCGCCCGGGAGAGCGTGCGGCTGGCGTTCCTCGCCGCGCTGCAGACCCTCCCCGCCCGGCAGCGGGCCGTGCTCGTGCTGCGTGAGGTGCTGGCCTTCTCCGCCCGGGAGACCGCCGAGATCGTGCAGGCCTCGCCGGCCGCGGTGAACTCTGCGTTGCAGCGTGCCCGGGCTGCGCTCGCCAACCGGCCGCTGGCGCCCGCGGACGTGCGCGAGGAGTCCGACCCCGACCAGCGGGAGCTGCTCGATCGGTACGTGGCCGCATTCCAGGGGCACGACGTGGCCGAGCTGGTCCGGCTGCTGCGCACCGACGCCACCTCCTCGATGCCGCCGTTCGCCTGGTGGCTCTCCGGCGCGGAGCGGATCGCCGCCGTGATGACCGCCAGCGACGCCTGCGCCGACGACCGGCTGGTACCGATCGCGATCAACGGCACTGCCGGGTTCGGCCAGTACCGCCCGGACGAGAGCGGCGTGCTGCGCCCGTTCGCGCTCCTCGCCCTGGAGCTGCGCGAGCACCAGGTCGCGCACATCCTCACCTTCCTCGGCAGCGGGTCCCGGTTCGCCGAGTTCGGCCTGGCCGACCGGCTGTGAGCCGGGCGGGCCGGGGTGCCTCAGTAGCCCGAGGTGTCGGCCGGCACCGCCTCGGTGATCTGCTCACCGTCGGGGGTGAGCACGTACCAGACGTCGTTCACACCCTGCCCGGTCAGGTCTCCGGGGGCGGAGTCCTGGGCGAAGTAGTACAGCGGCCAGCCGGCGTAGGTGGCCTGGGTGGAGCCGTCGTCGCGCTCGATCGTGCCGAGCAGCGAGGCGTCGATGCCCTCACCGGCGCTCGGCTGGCCGGTCAGCGGCGGCCACGCCTCCAGGCAGTCGCCGGTGCAGCTGCTCCTCTCCGGGGAGTCCTGGGTGAACAGGTACAGCGTCATACCCGCTGCGTCGGTCACGATGTCGCCGACGGCGGAGCTCGCCACGGTCAGCGCGGTCGCCTTCCCGGTGGGTTCGGTCGCGGGCTCCTCCTCGTTCCCGCCGCAGCCGCTCAGGGCCACGGCCACAGCCAGCAGCAGTGCTGGCAGCAGGCGTCGCATCTGAAGACTCCTCTCCGGACCCGGGCCGGCCAGCGGCCGAGGCCTCGACGCCCGTGGTACGCCCACCGCCCGGTGCCGGGATTGCCTGCAGGTGTCCGCCGGCCACCCTGGAGCGGTTCTGCCGCCCGGGCAATCCCGGCACCGGCGCCGGGACGTACTGTGGGGTATGGCAGTCCTCTCCCGCGCGGACCGGGCGCACGATGCGGCCCTGCTCGCCGGTCTTGCCACCGGCGACCCGGACGTCGCGGCAGCGTTCGTGCGCCGGTTCGAGCGCGCCGTGTACGGGATGGCCATCAGCATCACCCGCGACGCTGCGCTCGCCGAGGACGTCGGCCAGGAGGTGTTCCTCCGGGCCTGGGGCGCCGCGGCCAGCTACGACATCCGCAGGGCGTCGGTGCTCACCTGGGTGCTCACCATCACCCGGAACGCCGCCATCGACGCTGTCCGCGCGCGGCGGCAGACGCCCACCGAGGACACCATCCTGGACCAGCTGCTCGAGGAGACCGTCCGCACCGGCCCCGACCCGGAGCAGACCGCACTGCACCGGGTGGAGACCGAGCGCGCGATCCGCCACCTGCACAGCCTCTCGCCGCCGCAGGCCCGTGCGGTGGTGCTGGCGGTGCTCGGCGGCTGCACCGCGGCCGAGGTCGGCGAGCGCGAAGGGATCCCCCTGGGCACCGCGAAGACCCGGATCCGGGACGGGCTGCGCCGGCTGCGGCAGCACACGGTGGCCGACCAGGACACGGAGACCAGCCATGACTGACCACCCCGGCGAGGACGACCTGATCGCGCTCGCGCTCGGCCACCTGGCCGCCGACCGCGCCGAAGAGGTGGCCGCGCACCTGGTGGACTGCCCCAGCTGCCGCGACGTCTTCAATGGCTACGCCGACTCGATCGCCATGCTGCTGCCAGCCAGCCCGCGCACCGCCCCGCCTGCCGGCTTCGAGGCACAGGTCCTGGGCCGGTTCGAGCACACCCGTCATGCCGGCACCGGCCGCACCGCCGGGCGTGCCCCGACCCGCGCCTGGGTGCGGCCGCTCCGGGCCGCCGCGGTACTCGTGGTCGGTCTGGTCCTCGGTGCCGGGGCGGTGCTCGGCTGGCCCGAGGGCGAGCCGGTGCCCGCGCCTAGCGCCACCCCCGAGCCGAGTGCCACCACCGCCTGGCACGCCGCACTGCTCACCGCCGACGGGCGGCCCGTGGGCACTGTGACGCACAGCTACTCCGCCGACGGCCCGGTGCTGGTCCTCGAGGTCACCGGCGGCGCCCCCGGGACGGAGCTCACCTGCCGGCTGGTCGGCGCCGACGGCACGGCCCGGGACGCGGCCCACTGGCAGCTCAGCGACCAGCGCCCGAACAGCTGGGTGATCGACATCGGTGGGCAGGAACCGCAGCAGGTGCAGCTGGTCGCCGAGGACGGTCAGGTCTGGGCCACGGCCCAGCTGTGAGCGCACCGGCGGTCGGCCGCGGCAGCAATCCGTGCTCCCGTCGGGGACGTACCTCTGGTATGACCACCGTTCAGACCGTCGCCTCGTCGCCGTCCCGGAGCACCGGCCACCCTCTGGTGCTCGCGCTGCTGGTGCTGCTCACCCTGCTGCTGCCCGCCTGCTCCTCTGCGGCCGACCCGACCGGAGCCACCGGACCGGACGAGGCCGATGCCCCCGACCAGGGCGGTGTCACCATCGTCATCTCCGAGTTCAGCTACCAGGTCCCGGCCTCGGTGCCGGCCGGGGCGGGCGTGACGGTGCGGAACGAGGACCAGGTCGGCCACACGGTCACCTCCGACGAGAGCGGCATCTTCGACGTGGCCGTCGGGCCGGGGGAGGAGACCACCTTCACCGCACCCGAGGAGCCGGGCGAGTATCCGTTCCACTGCATCCCGCACCCGCAGATGACGGCGACCCTGGTGGTGCAGGACTGATGAGCGCCGCACCCGCCCCGGATCCTGCCCTCCGGCCGGCCGCCAGCACCGGCAGACGGGCCCTCCTGGTGGGTCTGCGGCTGGTCGTCGTGACTGGGCTCGCGGTCGATGCCGCAGTGCACTGGAGCCTCGCCGGTGCGATGGACCTGGCCGCCCCGGGTGGCATCGGCGGTGGTGCCCTGTTCCGCGGGCAGGCCGTGCTCGCCGCGGTCACCGCCGTGCTCGTGCTCCTGCTCGCCCGCCGGGCCACCTACCTGCTGGCCGTGCTGGTCGCCGGCTCCGCCCTGGTAGCCGTGCTCGCCTACGCCTACCTGCCGGTCCCGGCGATCGGACCGATCCCCTCCATGGTCGACCCGTTCTGGTACCCGGCCAAGGTGACCACTGCGGTCGCCGAGGCGCTCGCCGTGGCCGCAGCCGTGGCGGCCCTGGTGCTCGGCGACCGGAGGTCCCTCAGCTGAACAGGCAGAACGGGTGCCCCGCCGGGTCCAGCAGCACCCGCACGTCCGGCTGCGGCTGCTGCTCGGCCAGCAGGGCGCCGCACTCCAGTGCCCACGCGGTCGCCGCAGGCAGGTCCGCCACGTACAGGTCGAGATGCTGGCTGGCCAGCTGCTGCCCGGGCCGGGCCGGCCACACCGGGGCGGCCCAGCACTGCTCGAACTCGAAGTTCAGCGTCCGCCCGTCAGTGCGGACCTGCGCCCACCCGGCCTGCTCCGGCTCCCCGGGACGGGCCGGTTCGCTCGCGGTGACCTCACCGCCGAGCAGGGCAGCGTAGAACGCCGCGAGCTCGCGGGGCGCCGGCGCCCCGATGGTCACCGACGTCCACTCGATCCGCGGTGGCGTCGCGCTCACTCCGCCACGGTAACCCCGGACGTACCCGCAGTGCTGCCCGAGTCGGCCGCCTCCGCGGTGCGCCGGACCACGGTGAGGGTCAGCACCAAGGTGAGCACCGCCGTCGCCGCGAGCAACCACAGCCCGATCGCGTAGGAGTCGGTGCGCCCGTACACGTACCCCATGATCAGCGGTGGCACGAAGCCGCCGAGACCGCCGGCGGCGCCGACCAGCCCGGTCACCCCGCCGACCCGGGCCGGATCGGTGACCTTGGCGATCAGCGCGAACGTGGCCCCGGATCCGGCGCCGAGCGCCGCTGCCATCGCCAGGAACGCCGCCGCACCCGCAGGCTCCAGCACCGGCTCGAACGCGGAGACCGCAGCCCCCACGGCCACCACCACGAACACCACGGACAGCACCCGGATCGAGCCCAGCTTGTCCGCGAGCCAGCCGCCCACTGGCCGCAGCACCACCGCCACGGCCACGAACCCGGCCATCCGGGCAGCCGCGTCCCCGGGGGACAGGTCGTAGGTGGTCTTCAGGTAGGAGGGCAGGTACACCGAGAACGCCACGTACCCGCCGAAGGCCACCGCGTAGAGCACGCACGCCTGCCAGGTGATCGGCAGCACCGCGTTCGACCGTACCCGCGCCACCATCGACGTGGTCGGCGCCACCCGGCCGGGCGCGTCCCGCAGCAGCACCCAGGCCACCACGGAGAAGACCAGCAGCACCGCGGCAGCGATCAGGAACGGGGCCCGGTGGCCCACGTTCTCATACAGGCTCACCGTGGTCAGCGCACTGATCGCGGTACCGCCCATCCCGGCGCCGAATATCCCCACCGCCAGGCCACGCTTGGCCGGTGGGAACCAGGAGTTCACGAACGGGACCCCGACCGCGAACGCGGTGCCGCCGATACCGAGGAAGAACCCGCCGACCAGCAGCGCCACGAAGTTCGTCTGGGCGAAGAAGCCGATGACCAGCACCGGCACGATCGTGGTCAGGGAGACCACCACGAACATCGCTCGCCCGCCGTAGGCGTCGGTGAGCGCTCCGACCGGGATCCGCCCCAGCGACCCGACCAGCACCGGCACGGCCACGATCAGGGAGACCTGGGACTCGGTCAGCTCGCCCATGATCCCGCTGTCCCGGAACACCGGCCCGAGCGGGCTGAGCAGCGACCAGGCCCAGAAGTTGACCGCGAACCCGATCGTGGCCAGGATCAGCATCAACCAGGGGGAGGGGGTGCGCCGCGTGTCCGGCGCGTTGGGTTCTCGACTCGGCGGCTCGGTGGCGGGCATCAGTACTGGCTCCTTCTGCTGGGAACAGCACCATCATGTCCTCACCCGGGTAGGCCTGCCAGAGGGGAGTGCGTCACATCCGGCGTGCGGGCGCGCGAACCGTGCCGGTGCACTGTGCCGCTCAGCCCTGCTGCGTGCGCGTGCTCGAGAGTCGGCGCAGCGCCACCCGGCCTGCCACCCGCCCGGCCCGGGTCGCGCCGATCGTGGAGGCGCTGGAGCCGTACCCCACCAGCAGCACCCGCTCGTCGGCGGCCACCTCCACCTCCGACCGCATCCGGATGCCGCCGCCCCGTTCCCGCAGCCGCAGCGGCGCCAGGTGGTCAAGCGCCGCCCGGAACCCGGTGTTCCAGAAGATCACGTCCACATCCAGCTCCACCGGTTCGGCGAACGGCTGCCACGACGCGGGAAGCGCCAACGCACCGGACGCGGACGGGCCAAGCCCACCGGCGCCGTCGGGAGCCTGGCGGGCATACCCGGGGAAGTGCACGCTGCTCCGGCCGATCCGGGTGATCATGCCCCGGCTGACCAGCACACCCGACTCGACCCCGGCCACGTACTCGTCCAGCATCGGTATCCCGGTGGTGCGCACCACGCTCGCCGGCGCCAGCCCGGCACTGGTGCGCTCGCGGACGGCGGCCTCCACGTCCAGCCCCCAGCGCGCGTCGAAGCTGCGGTCGGTGAAGTTCGGCGGGCGGCGGGTGGCCCAGACGGTATCGGTGACCGGTGCCAGCTGCAGCAAGAACTGCACGGCGGACAGCCCGCCTCCGACCACCAGCGTGCGTTTGCCGGCGAAGTCCTCCGCGGCGCGGAACCCGACGGTGTGCAGCTGCGCCCCGGTGAACGTCTCGATCCCGGGCACGTACGGCACGTACGGGCGGGACCAGGTGCCGGTAGCGTTGATCACCAGCCGGGTGGTGATGGCCGACGGCGTTCCCTGGGTCTCGTAGTGCACGGCCAGCAGGTCCGGGGTCGGCCCGGAGCGCACTGCCTGCACCTGAGCCGGACGGCGGACCCGCAGGTCCAGCTCCTGCTCGTACCGGTCGTAGTAGTCGGCCACCACGCGGGAGGCGGGCTGCTCCGGGTCCACCGGGCCCAGCGGCAGCCCGGGCAGGTCGGCGATACCGTGCGCGCGACCCAGCGTCAGGGAGTCCCACCGGTTGCGCCACGCGCCGCCCGGACCCTCACCAGCGTCCAGCACCAGCAGGTCCGTCTCTGGGCGCAGCCCCGCCTGCACCAGTGTGCGCGCCGCGGCCAGGCCCGCTTGACCGGCGCCGATCACCACCACCTGGAACGGGGCACCGGGTGAGCCGACGGACGCCTCGTGCTGAGGTCCGGGGCCCACCAAATGCTTCATACTTCAAGTATTACCTGAGTTGCGGCGGGAATGCAGTGACCTGGCGCACGTCCGGCCACCGCGCCCGACCGGCGGCTGCCGGAGCCGCCGCTACCATCGGCCAGGTGAGCAGTACCGTGACCGCCCGTGCCGATGGCGCCGTGGCGAGCCTGACGCCCGGGTACTTCGCCCTGGTGATGGCCACCGGCATCCTGTCCATCGGTGCCGACCTGGAGGGCGTGAGGGTGCTCTCCGCTGTGCTGCTCGTGCTCTGCGTGGTGGTCTTCGTGCTGCTGCTGGCGCTCACCGGGCTGCGACTGGTGCGCCACCGGGACCGGATCGCCGAAGACTTCCTCGACCCGGCCCGCGCCTTCGGGTTCTTCACCTACGTGGCCGGTACGAACGTGCTCGGGGTGCGGCTGTTCATGGCCGGCTACCACACCATCACCGCCGTCTTCCTCGCCCTGACCTTGCTGGCCTGGTTCGTGCTCGGCTACGTGGTGCCGTGGACCGCAGTGCTGGCCAAGACCGAACGGCCCGTGGTCAAGTACGCCAACGGCACCTGGTTCATCTGGGTGGTCGCGAGCCAGTCGGTCGCCGTGGCCGCCGCCACCCTCGAGCCCACCGGGGAGAGCATGCGCGGGGCGCTGGCGATCGTGGCCGTGCTCAGCTGGTCGGTCGGGGTGTTCCTCTACGCGGCCGCCGGGGTGATGGTCGCGCTGCGGATGATGCTGTACGAGCTGCGGCCGGTCGACCTGAACCCGCCGTACTGGGTGTCCATGGGGGCGTGCGCCATCACCGTGCTCGCCGGTGCCCGGATCGTGGAGATGGCCGCGGCGCCGATGGTCGATGCCACCCGGGGTCTGGTGGCCGGGCTGGCCGTGGTGTTCTGGAGCTTCGCCACCTGGCTGATGCCGGTGCTGTTCGGCGTGGGCCTGTGGCGGCACTGGCGCCACCGCATCCCGCTGCAGTACGAGGCCACGCTCTGGTCGATGGTCTTCCCGCTGGGCATGTACGCGGTCGCAGGGATCTACTTGGGCCAGGCGGACGATCTGCCGATCGTCGGCTGGATCGGCCGGGCCGAGCTGTGGCTGGCGATGGCGGTGTGGCTGCTGGTGTTCCTGTCCATGCTGCGCCACGTGTACACCACTGTGCTGCGCCGGCCGGCAGCGGGCCCGTCCGGTGGATCGGCCACGGCCCCGGGGGCGGGCGGTGGCGCGGGCACCGGCCCGGGACGATGATAGAAACCCCCGACCTTGGAGCGCCTGAGATGTCACGTAGCACCGTCGCACCTGAAGCAGCCACCGGGATGCTGCCGATCCCGCCGGCCCTGTTCGCTCTCGCCGCCACCGGGCAGCGGCTGTTGTCCCGCGGGAAGCGCGCGAAGAAGCGTGCGAAGGATGAGGAGTCTGGACGTCGCGGCTCGGGTGCCGACCACGGCCGCCCCCGCCGTCGCCGGTGCTCAGGCGGCCGCCGGGTGCTCAGCGCGGGCGTGGCCGGCGCCTCGGTCGCGCTGCTGGTGGCCGGCGGAAGCGAGTTGGCCGAGGCGGGTACCAGCCTGGACGCCCGTACCCCCGGCCATGCCTCCGCACTGGTGACCTCCGGAGTGTTCGCCCGCACCCGCAACCCGCTGTACCTGGGCCTGACCGGCCTGCTGGTGGCCCACGCCCTGTGGCTGGGGTCCAAGCGGGCACTGCTGCCGGCCGGCGTGTTCCTGGTGGTCATCGACCGCTACCAGGTGCCCGCGGAGGAGGCCGCCCTGGCCGAGAAGTTCGGCAAGACCTACCGGGCCTACACCGAAGCAGTGCCCCGCTGGCTGCTGCGATGAGGGCACGCACTCTGCCCGGGACCACCATCACTGCCCCGAACGTGGTGCTCGGGCTGATGCGCATCGCCCAGCGCAGCGACGAGCAGATCCGCGAGCTGGTCGCCGCTGCCCGGGACGCCGGCATCGACTTCTTCGACCACGCAGACATCTACGGTGGCGCCCCGCACGCCTGCGAGCGGCGGTTCGCCGAGGCGCTGCGCCTGTCCCCGGCCGACCGGGAGCAGGTCACCATCCAGAGCAAGTGCGGCATCGTGCCCGACGGGCCGTACTTCGACTTCTCCTACGCCCACATCATCGACTCGGTACACGGGTCGCTCGCGGCGCTGGGCACCGACTACCTGGACCTCCTGCTGCTGCACCGGCCGGATGCGCTGGTGGAGCCCGACGAGGTGGCCCGCGCCTTCGACGAGCTTGCCGCGGCCGGGAAGGTGCGCCACTTCGGCGTCTCCAACCACACCCCGGCCCAGATCGAGCTGCTCCGGGCCAGCCTGGACCAGCCGCTGGTGGTCAACCAGCTGCAGCTGTCCCTGCCGCACGCGCCGATGATCGCCCAGGGGCTGGCGGCGAACATGGCCGGTCTCGACCAGTCGGTCCAGCGCGACGGCGGCGTGCTGGACTACTGCCGGTTGCACCAGATCACCGTGCAGGCCTGGTCCCCGTTCCAGGCAGGGCAGGGGAGGGGAGTGTTCCTCGGCTCGCCGGACTACCCGGAGCTGAACGCGGTGATCGACCGCCTGGCAGCCAGCTACGGGGTGTCCCCGGAGGCGATCGCGACTGCGTGGATCACCCGGCACCCGGCCCAGATGCAGGTGGTGCTCGGCACCACCACCCCGGCCCGGGTGCGCGCCGCAGCGGAGGGCTCCGACCTGCCGCTGACCCGCCCGGAGTGGTACGAGCTCGCCCGGGCCGCCGGCCACCACGTGCCCTGATCGGGTCAGCGCACCACGTGCCCTGATCGGGTCAGCGCACCACGTGCCCTGACCCGCACCGCCATCAGCGGTTGCACCGATAATCGCTGTCCCGGACCGCGCGGCCTCGCTACGGTCACGACCATGCCGATCAGCCTGGTCCGTTCCGCCACCCTCGCACCCACCGACTACGCCTACGCCGCCGCCACCGGCGCCGGCGACCGGCTGCTCTTCCTCGCCGGCGCCTGCCCGCTGGACGAGTCGGGACGAACGGTGGGGGAGGGGGACTACGAGGCCCAGGCCCACGCCGTCGTGGCGAACCTCCTCCAGGCACTGGCCGACGGCGGAGCGAGCCTGCGCGACGTCGCGTTCACTCGCGTACTGGTCGCCTCGCGCGACCAGGCCGACCTGGTTGCCGTGTGGGACGTGGTCCGGGCCGCCTTCGGCGACCACGACGTGCCTTCCACGCTGCTCGGCGTGACCGTGCTCGGCTACCCCGGCCAGCTCGTGGAGGTGGAGGCGGTCGCGGCACTGCCGGACACTGACTCCTTCGCCGACGGCGGGTTCAGCGACCCCCGCTTGGCCGCGCTGTACGACCCGCTCGACCCGGACCGCTCCGACCTGGATGAGTACGCCGCGATCGCCGCGGAGCTGGGTGTCAGCAGCGTGCTGGACGTCGGTTGCGGTACCGGCACCTTCGCCTGCCTGCTGGCCGGGCAAGGTCTGCAAGTCACCGGTG
>Ga0209487_1003389_pt1 | contig 12523 bp, 7 predicted proteins | sample Poulit2012_FD_187524 | JGI IMG/M metagenome (GOLD analysis project Ga0209487, IMG submission 187524) | Agricultural soil microbial communities from Georgia to study Nitrogen management - Poultry litter 2012 (SPAdes) (version 2) | ecosystem: Environmental > Terrestrial > Soil > Agricultural land... | reverse complement strand
GGACCTGGTCCAGGAGCTCAACGCCCGCGGACGCAGCGTGCTGGTGGTCTCCCAGCGCCGCCGCAACCTCGCCCAGCTGGTGGCGATCGCCGAGCAGCGGGGCATCGAGGAGCTGGTCTTCGACCTCTCCCCGGACCCTTCCCTGCAGCGCAACGCCTCGGCCTCGCTGCTGCGCAGCCTGCGGCGGGCCGGCACCCACGGGCTGGGCACCGACGCCGACCCCACCGAGCCGGACGAACTGGCCGAGGCCCGCGAGATCCTGGTCGGGCACGTGGAGGCCATGCATCGACTCCAGAGCCCCTGGGACGCCTCCGCCCACGACGCCATCTCCGCCCTCGCGGCCCTGACCAGGCTTCGCCCCGCGCCCCGCACCACCGTCCGCCTGCGCGCCGACGCCGCCGCCCGGATGGTGGGCGAGGACCGTTTCCGCTACGCCGAGTCCCTGCGCGAGGCGGCCGAGGCGGGCGTGCTGACCACCGGCCCCGAGGAATCCGCCTGGTACGGCGCCCCGATCAGCTCCGACACCCAGGCGCAGCGCGCCGCGGAACTGCTGGATCAGCTGCGCGAGGACGCGCTGCCGCAGCTGCGGCGCGCCGTGTCCGCCAGCGGCGAGGCGATCGGGCTGACGCCGGTGACCACCGTGCACCAGCTGACCGAGCGCCTGGCCCTGCTTGACCGGGTGCGGGCGCTGCTGGGCGTCTTCCAGCCGGCCGTGTTCGGCGCCGAGCTGGCCGACCTGGTCGCCGCCACCGCCGACAAGACCTGGCGCGCCGAGCACGGCGTGACCATGGGCTGGGGCCTGCGCCGTCGTCTGCGCAAGGACGCCGCCTCCCTGCAGCGCCCCGCCTCGCTGAGCCCGGACCTGCACCGCGACCTCAGCGAGGCGCGCCGGGTGTGCGAGGACTGGGCGCGCGAGGCCCCGGAGGCCGGGAGCAAGCCGACGCTGCCCAGGAACCTCGACTCCGTCCACTCCGCGGTCGCCCGGGTCGAGAAGATCTTCGACGAGCTGGCAGTGCTCCTCGAAGGCACCCCCGCCGGAGCGGACATGGCCCGCACCGATCTCGACGAGCTCGAGCAGCGCCTGGAGGCGCTGCACCGCGACCGCGAGGACCTGACCAGCCTGCCGCGCCGCACCGAGCTGCTGCGCCGCCTGGAGCTGGACGGGCTGGGTGAGCTGGTCGAGGACCTGCGCCTGCGCCGGGTCAGCGCAGAGCAGGTCGGCCCGGAGCTGGAGCTGTCGTGGTGGCGCAGCGTGCTGGAGCTGATCGCCGGCGCCGAACCCACCATCTCCCAGTACGACGGCACCTCCCTGTCCCAGGTCGCCGAGCGGTTCCGCCGCCTGGACGCCCAGCACCTGGAGGGCGCCTCCGCGCGCGTGCACGCCGCGGCCGACGAGGTCCGGGTCGCCACCATGAAGACCTACCCGGACACCTCTCGCGCGGCCATCGCCGAGCTGGCGCGCTCCTCGACGGTCTCCATCCGTGATCTCGCCGCGAAGTACGAGGACATCCTGTTCCACGCCCGCCCCACCTGGTTGGCCTCGCCGTACCTGGTGCCCCAGGTGGTCCCGCGGGGACGCCACTTCGACGTGGTGATCGTCGCCGATGGGGGACGCCTGCCCACGGCCGCGGCGCTGCCCTCGATCGTGCGGGCCGAGCAGACCGTGGTGGTCGGCGATCCCCTCGAGTACGGGGGAGGATCCGCGCCCAGCCTGCTCGACGACTTCCTGCGCATCGCCCCGCACATGGAGATCCACCGTGACCACCACCCGGCCACCGAGGGACTGCGCGCCTTCGCCCAGCGCCGCGCCCTGGTCGGGGAAGTGGTCGCAGTGCCCAGCCCGATCGCACCCGAGCAGGACCGGCTGGTCGTGGTCGAGGGCGGCACGGGACCGGTCACCGAGGGCATGGAGTACGTCGAGAGCACCGAGGCCGAGCTGCGCCGTGTCACCGACCTGGTGATCGAGCATGCGCGAGGCCGCCCCGAGCGCTCGCTGGCAGTGCTGACCTTCACCGAGGAGCACGCGCGACGCCTGATGGAGCGCATCATGAACACCGTCTCGGTGATCCCGGCGCTGCGCGGCTTCTTCGACCCGGGCTCGAGGGAGGTGTTCACGGTGATGCCCGCGGCCCAGGCCTCGAGCCTGACCCGCGATGACATCATCGTCTCGATCGGCTTCGGCAAGACCCCGCACGGACGCCTCCTGCACCGCTTCGGGCCGCTCTCCGAGAGCGGCGGCAGGAAGGCCCTGGCCACGGTCATCACCCGGGCCCGGGGCCGCACCACCGTGGTCTCCTCCCTCGACGTCGAGGACCTGGACCCCTCGCGGCTGCGCACCGACGGCGCCCACGACCTGCGGGCCATGCTGTGGGTTCTGCGCGGCGGACCGGATGTGCCGGTGGTCGCACATGTCGGCGAGCTCACCGGCCAGGGGCCGGAGGCGCAGAGCACTCCCGCGCCCCCGCGCGATGCGCCGCGCTTCCCGTCGGCCCCGGACGCCGGGCTACAGACCGCCGACGAACCGACCCCGGCTCCCCAGGAGGAGCCCGGGGAGAAGGAAGAACTGTCCGACGAAGCGCTCGACGCCGCGATCGAAGCGGCCCTGGCCCGCAAGTCGCGCGAGAGCACCGGCGCCTCGGAGCCACCGGCCTCCGCGAGCTCGCCGGCATCCCCGGCCGCCCCACCGGCCGACGGGCCCGAGGCGGGGTCCAGCACTGCGGAGGCCCCGAGCCCCGTCTCACCCTCCGACCCCGCGGACGCCGACAGCCCCTCCACCCCGCCCGAGCCCGCCTCGGAGACCGGCAGCCCCTCCACCCCGCCCGAGCCCGCCTCGGAGACCGGCGCCGAGGATGCTGCTGCCGCTGAGGAGAGCCTGCAGGCGGCCGAGGCCGACGCCGCGAGCGACCCGGAGCAGGCGCCGACCGTCCGCCGTGAACTGGAGACCGACGCCCTGGTCCGGGACCTCGCCGACCGGTTGTGGCGTCTGGGGCTGCTGGTCGACAGCGACTTCGGGCTGACCTCCGACCGGATCGAGCTGGCGCTGGGCCACCCGGACCTGCCGGGCCGCCTGCTGCTGGCCGTGGACACCGACGGTGCCCGCTACGTCGCCACCGCCAGCCAGCGCGAACGAGACCGCCTGCGCGCCGAACGGCTCGAGGCCGCGGGCTGGGCCACCGAACGCGTGTGGTCCTGGGCCCTGTTCATCGATCCCGACGGGGAGGCCGAGCGGATCCGCCGCGCGGTCGACCGAGCGCTGCGTCTGGTCCAGGCCGAGGAGCGTTCCGACTCACCCACCGGGGTCGGCACCATCCGCCACCGTCTGCCGCGCCCGCAGATCCCGGCCGGGCACCCGCTGTCGTTCTACTCCAGCGAGGATTTCGACGCGGTGGTGGAGTACGTCTGCTCCGACGGCCGCGCCCGCCTCGAAGAGCACCTGGCCACCGAGGTGCGCAGCTTCCTCGGGTTCGAGCAGCGCTCGGTGCTGCTGGACGTGTCCGTCTCCAGCGCGATCCGCCGCTACCAGGAGCGCCAGTGACCAGCCGTGGCGCCGACGGCGACCACACGCAGAGGCGCCCCGCACCGGACGGCGACCGTGCGCAGGGGCGCCCTGCACCGGACGGCGAGCACGTGGCCCAGGGGGCCCGGCCCGCCTCCGGCCGCGTGGTCATCTCCTCGGTGACCGGCAAGCCCATCGCCTGGGACACAGGGCGCGACGACAGCGCCGCCGCCCCGGCCCCGGAACGGCGGCCGATCCTGCCCGACCGGGTCAGCGAGGACGAACCGGAGCCCGGGGCCGATGAGTCCAACGACACCCGCATCGCCGGTGAGATCCCGCCCCACTGGGGCCGCGGCCGCTGACCCGCTGGGACCGGACCGGCGGCGCTCGGGCATCGCAGCAGTCCCGTGCTCCCGCCATGCGCGGCAAAGTGCTCACCGCGCGCCGCCCGCCAGGTGAAGGCGAACACGTCGGGCCCCGCCGGCCGGGGCCGCTGGGCCTCGTCCCCGTACCCTGGCCCTCATGAACGATGGCCCTCCGACTCCGGTCGCCCCGGCAGACCCCCACGGGACCGAGCTCCGCCTGCGGCACCGCAACCCGCTGGGCAACCTGCTGCGGGGCGCCCTGATCGGCGTGGTCGAGACCATCCCCGGTGTCAGCGGCGGGACCGTCGCCCTGGTCACCGGGATCTACGAGGAACTGATCGATTCCGCCCATCACCTGACCGCGGCGGCTCGCCGCCTCGTCACGGGCCCGCAGCGCCGGCAGGGCACGCTCGAGCATCTGCGCGCCGTGTCCTGGATCCTGCTGATCCCACTCATGATCGGCATGATGGCGATGGTCTTCACCGTCGCCGGTCCGGTCTCGAGACTGGTGGAGTCCCACCCGGAGACGATGCGGGCGCTGTTCTTCGGCCTCGTGCTGGGATCGGTCATGGTGCCCGCCAAGCTCTCCGGCGGTGCCTGGCGGTTCCCGGAGGCGCTGAGGTTCGCCCTGGGCGCGCTGGCCGGCTTCGCGATCACCTCCCTGCCGACCACGAGCCTGGAACCAAGTCCCTGGATCGTGGCCCCGGCGGCGTCGATCGCCGTCAGCGCCCTGATCCTGCCCGGCGTGTCGGGCTCGTTCATCCTGCTCAGCCTGGGCTTGTACCAGCCCACCCTGCAGGCCGTCGACGAGCGCGACATCGGATACATCATCTGGTTCATCCTGTGGGCCTGCGTGGGTCTGGTGGTCGTGGTCAAGCTGATGCGCCACCTGCTGGCCCGCCACCACCGCACCACCATGGTGGTGCTGGCCGGCGTGATGGTCGGGGCGATGCGCAGCCTGTGGCCCTGGCAGAGCCCGACGGGCACGCTGCACGCGCCGGCCGCCAACTGGCTGCCCATGCTGGGGATCGCCGTCGCCGGAGTGCTGGCGGTGCAGCTGCTGGTATGGATCGAGGCCCGCAAGATCACCCGCACCTCGGCGCCGTGAACGCCGCGCCGCCCCGTACCCTGGTCGGCATGAATGCAACCACCTCGCAGCCTGCTGACCGGACCCCGGCGGGGCCGGCAGCCCCGGACCTGTCCTCCCTCCGCATCGCGGTGATCGGCGCCGGCAACATGGGCGGCCCAGTGGTGCGCACCTTCCTGGACGCCGGAGCGGCGCCGACGAACGTGCACATCGCCAACTCCACCCCGGCCAGCAGCCAGCGGGCCGCAGCGGAACTTGGCGTGCAGGCAGCCTCCCGAGAGCAGGCCGTGAGCAGCGCCGAGGTCATCGTCCTGGGCGTCAAGCCGTACCAGATCCTCGACCTGCTGGCTGAGCTGAGGGCGCAGATCCCCGCCGGCGCGGTGGTGATCTCCCTGGCCGCCGGCACCACCCTCGAGGCGATCGAGCAGGCGCTGCCGGAGGGCCAGCCGGTGCTGCGCGCCATGCCCAACACTCCCATCGCGGTGGGGGAGGGCGCCGTCGGCCTCATGCGCGGCACGACCGTGAGCGAAGATCACCACGCCCAGGTCCACGCCCTGTTCTCCCGCGCCGGTGTCGCTGTTGACATCACCGAGGACCAGGTCCACGCCTTCATCGCCGCCGCCGGCTCGATGCCCGCCCTCGGGTACGCGCTGATCGAATCGATGATCGACGAGGCGGTGCGGCAGGGCATGCCCCGGGCTCTGGCGGCGGACCTGGTGCAGCAGACCGTGCGCGGCGCGGCGACCGTGCTCCGGGAGACCGGTGTGCACGCCGCCATCGCCCGCAACGGCGTGACCAGCCCGGGAGGCACCACCGCCGAAGCGCTCGCCGAGTTCGACCGGCAAGGGATCCGCGCCGGGATCGCAGCGTCGATGGCTGCCGCGGCCGAGCGCTCCCGGGCGATGAGCGGCGACTGAGCCCCGCCGTCGGACGGTCCGCCCGCCGGAACGTCCCTCAGGGACGGGCGGAGAAATTCTCGATCAGCCCGGTGTGCCCGGACACGATCACCACGTCGCCCTCGGCGACGATGGTGTCCGGCGTGGCATAGGTGAAATCACGGCCCGGTGACTTCACGCCCACCACGGTCACCCCGTGAGTGGCGCGGATATCGGACTGGGCCAGCGTCAGCCCCTGGATCTCGCGCGGCGGCCGCATCTTGACGATCGCGAAGCCGTCGTCGAACTCGATGAAGTCCATCAGCCGCCCATTGACCAGGTGCGCGACCCGCTTGCCGGCATCGGCCTCGGGGTAGACCACGTGGTGGGCACCGATGCGCTCGAGGATCTTGCCATGCGCGCTCGAGACCGCCTTCGCCCAGATCACCGGGATCCCCAGATCCACCAGATTCGCGGTGATCAGCACACTCGACTCGATCGACGTGCCCGTCCCGACCACCGCCATGCCGAAGTCGTGGGCACCGACCTGGGTCAGGACATCGGGCTGGGTGGCATCGGCCTGCATGACATGGGTGAGCCGACCGGCGTGCTCCTGGACCAGGTCCTCGCGTTCGTCGATGGCGAGCACGCTCGTGCCCAGGCCCTCCAGGGTCAACGCGATGGAGATGCCGAACCGACCCAGGCCGATCACCAGCACCCCGTCGGTGCGTCTCGTGCGTGCCACTGCCCCTCCTCATGCCGGACGTGCCGCATGCGCGACCGGGCGGCGCACAGTCTACGAGCCCGTCGGCCCGGTGCCCTCCCAGCGCCCTCTTGGTTGGTCTCCTGCCGCTCGTCGCTCGCAGCACGTCGATCAAGCTCGGTCCTCTTGGTTGGTCTCCTGCCGCTCGTCCCTCGCAGCACGTCGATCAACCGACGATCGGGCGCTCGTGGGGCAGGCGCACCAGGCGATTGCGGGAGCGCAGCGCCAGCGCCGCCCCCAGCGTCATCGGACCCAGTCGCCCGATGTACATGCACGCGATGATCACGTACTTCGCCTCCGCCGGCAGAGCGCCGGTGATACCGGTGGACAGCCCCACCGTGCCGAAGGCCGACAGCGCCTCGAACAGCACCTGGTCGAGAGTGAAGGATGTCAGATTCAGCAACAGGAAGGTCGCCGTGACCACCACGGTCGCGCTCATCACCACCACTCCGATCGCCTGCCGGATCGTCTCGTGGGGGATGCGCCGACCGAAGATCTCCACATCGGGGTTGCCGCGGATCTCCGCCCAGATCGACAGCATCAGCAGCGCGAAAGTGGTGACCTTGATACCGCCGCTGGTGGAGCCGGAGCCGCCGCCGATGAACATCAGCAGATCCGTCAGCAGCAGCGCCTCCCCGCTCATCTGCCCGACATCGAGGGTCGAGAACCCGCCCGACCGGGGCATCACCGCGGTGAACCCGGCCGCGAGCACCTTGCCACCCAGGCCCTGGCCTCCCAGGGTGGCCGGATTCGACCACTCGATCAGCAGGTACCCGACCCACGCGCAGACCAGCAGCGCCGTCGTGGTGACCAGGGTCAGTTTGGCGTGCACGCTCCAACGGCGCGGACTGCGCCACCGCCTGGCCACCACCAGGACCACCGGGAAGCCCAGAGAGCCCACCAGCACCGCCAGCGCGATGGGGATCGAGAAGAACGGGTCCCCCAGGTACTGCTCCACACCGACCGCCTCCGGCACGAAACCGGCATTGTTGAACGCGCTGATCGCGTAGAACAGCCCCAGGAACAGCGATCGGCCCAGGCCGTGGTCGGTGATCACCATGTACGGGGCCAGCGCCACGAAGGTCGCCGCCTCGAAAGCGGTCGAGGTGATGACGATCGTGCGCAGCACCCCGCCGACCTCCGAGAGGCGCTCGGTGCGGGTCTCCTCGGCGGCGACCAGCCGCTGAGCCAGCCCCATCCGCCGCATCACCGACAGGCTCAGCAAGGACGCCACGGTCAGCACGCCCAGTCCGCCGACCTTCATCGCGACCATGATCACCGTCAGCCCGAAGGGCGACCAGTGGACGCCGGTGTCCACGGTCACCAGCCCGGTCACGCAGATCGCCGAGACCGCGGTGAACAGGGCATCGACGAAGGACGTGCGCGTGCCGGCGCTGGTTGCGACCGGCAGGGACAGCAGCGCGGTCACGATCCCGATCAGCGCAGTGAACACCAGCAGGGCGAGCCGGGCAGGGGACAGCCGCACCAGGCCCCGCCGCAGGTCCGCCCAGCCCGGACCCTGTCGCAGCGCGAAGGGAGGGCGGCGCCACGACGCCCCCGTGCCCCGTTCTCCCATCGGATCTCCAGCGTGCTCAGGCGACCGGCGGTCGCGTCCGCGGCGCAGTCTACGTCCGCACCGGCCCGAGGATGGGTACGCTTCGAGCCATGTGCGAGCATCCTGGCGCCGACACCGCCACCGAGGTCCCCGACCGGCCTGCTGCGCCGGAGAGCTGCGCGGTCGTGTGGGACGAGGCTTTCACCGACTACGACTTCGGGACCTTCCACCCGATGGCTCCGGTGCGGCTGACCCTGACCCGCGACCTCGCCCTCGCCGGCGGGCTGCTGGACCGGCCCGGTGTCGAGGTGATCGGCACGGACATCGCCACCGACGAGCAGCTGGCCGCGGTCCACGACGCCCCGTACATCGAGGCGGTGCGCCGGGCCTCCGGACCTGATGCCCCGGCAGCCGATGAGCTGATCCGCTTCGGCATCGGCGGTGATGACGTGCCGCCCTTCCCAGGCATGCACACCGCCTCCGCCCGCATCGCCGGGGCCTCCGTGGCGGGGATCGAGGCGATCCGCTCCGGCCGCTCCACCCGGGCGGTGAACATCGCAGGCGGCCTGCACCACGCCCGTCCCGGCGCGGCATCCGGCTTCTGCGTCTACAACGATGCCGCCATCGCCATCCGCCACGCCCTTCACGCCGGGGAGGAGCGCGTGATGTACGTCGACGTCGACGTCCACCACGGCGACGGCGTCGAGCTGGCCCTGTGGGACGAACCCCGGGCGGTGACCCTGTCGGTCCACCAGACGGGTGAGCGGCTGTTCCCCGGCACCGGTTTCGTGCAGGACAGCGGCGGCCCCTCCGCCCGCGGCAGCGCGATCAACGTGCCGCTGCCCGCCCGCACCGACGCCGCCGGATGGGTCCGCGCGATCCGCGCCACGGTCCCCGCGCTGGTGCGCGCCGTGCGACCGACGCTGCTGGTCACCCAGCACGGGGCCGACACCCACCGCCTCGACCCGCTGGCCGACTTCAGCGTCTCCCTCGAAGCTCACCGCGAGGTGATGCTGCTGATGCGTGAACTGGCCGATGAGGTCTGTCAGGGCCGCTGGCTGGCGCTGGGCGGCGGTGGGTACGCGGTGATCGATGTCGTCCCCCGCTCCTGGGCACAGCTGATCGCCGTCGCGACGGGGGAGCCCCTGGACCCCGAGGCCCCGCTGCCTGCGGCATTCCTCGAGAGCGCGGCCCGGGCTCGCACCGAGCACGGGCTGTCCCCGGAGCCGGGGATCCTCACCTACGGGGACGGCCGCCCCTTCGAAGCCCGCGACTGGTCGTCCGGCTTCGATCCCGACAACGATCTGGATCGCGCCGTGCAGGCCGCCCGCCGCGCCGCCTTCCCCGAATGGGGACTGGACCCTTTCCTGGACTGACTGTCCCGGACGCGCCGCGCACAGACCGCCGGCCCTCACCCGGCTGCTCCCGCCCGAGCGCATTCGCCCGGCTGCGCCCGTCCGAGCGCCCTCGCCCGGCTGCGCCCGCCCGAGCGCCCTCCCGCGGCTGCTCCCGCCCGGCAGCCGGCGCACTGGATCGGACAGCGTCCCCCGAACCGGGGCACGGACCCGATGGCGTCCTGTCACAATGACGCCAGCTGATTCATGCACAGATCGAAGGGGAGCCATGGCCACGCCGCACGATGGCGCACTGACGCGCTTCTCCGCGCACCTGCGCGGCCTCGAGCTGCCCCTGCCGATCGAAGGAGCCGAGCAGGCCCGCGCCGAGATCTCCAATGCGCTGGACCAGCTCGGTGACCACATCGCCCCACGCCTGGCCTCCCTGGACGCACCGTTGCTGGTGGTCGTCGGCGGCTCCACCGGCGCCGGGAAATCCACGCTGGTCAACGCCCTGATCGGACATCCGGTCACCCGCGCCGGGGCGATCCGGCCCACCACCCGACGGCCGGTGCTGCTGCACCACCCCGAGGACGCCGCCTGGTTCGCCGGCTCCCGCATCCTGCCGGGTCTGGCCCGCGTGCACGCCGACGGCGAGATGACCGATGACCGGCCCGCCCCCGGCGACACCGGCGACCCCGGAGGCAGCGGCGACAGCAGGGACGGGGACGATGACGCGCCCGCCACCAGCCTGGAACTGCGAGCGGAGCCCGCGGTCCCGCCCGGCCTGGCGCTCCTGGACGCCCCCGACATCGACTCCGTGGCGGCCGGCAACCGCGAGCTGGCCCGCCAGCTGCTGCGCGCCGCGGACCTGTGGCTGTTCGTGACCACCGCCAACCGCTACGCCGACGCCGTGCCCTGGGAGGTGCTGGCCGGGGCCGCCGAGCGTGAGGTGACCGTCGACGTCGTCATGAACCGCATCCCCGACCAGCCCGGCGTCGCCGAGGAGCTCGGGCACGACCTGCGCGAGATGCTGGACCGCGAGGGCATCGAGGTCTCCCGCCTGTTCCTGGTCCCCGAGACCTCGCTCGACGCCGAGTCCATGCTCCCGGTCACCGCGGTCGCCGAGCTCACCGCGCACCTGTCGGCTCTGGCCGCTGACGCCGAGGAACGCGCCCGCATCGCGCGCCGCACCCTGGCCGGCGCCGTGACCGGGCTGTCCCGTTCCGCCGGGACCCTCACCGAGCACACCCGAGCCCAGCAGGAGGAGGAGAGGCGGCTGGCCGAGGAGGTCGACCTCGCGTTCTCCGGGGCCCGCACCCGTATCGGCGAGGCCATCGGCGACGGCTCGCTGCTGCGCGGAGAGGTCCTGGCCCGCTGGCAGGACGTGGTCGGCACCGGCGAGTTCTTCCGCAGCGTCGAGAACCTGTTCTCCCGGGTCCGTGACCGCATCGGTCACACCCTCACCGGACGGCCCGCCCCCTCGATCGCCGCCGAGCAGGCCCTGGGCACGGGCCTGGTCCACGTGGTGATCGACGAGACCGCCCGCGGCGCGGAACGTGCGGAAGCCGCCTGGCGAGCCACCACCGCCGGTCGGTATCTGGCGGCCGGCCACGACCTGTCCCGCATCCCCGAGGGATACGGCGAGGAGGTCTCGGCCGCGGTGCGCGCCTGGCAGGGTGATGTCCTCGACCTGGTGCGCACCGAAGGATCCGACCGGCGCACCAGGGCGCGCCTGCTCTCGCTCGGCATCAACGCCGTGGGCGTGGCGCTGATGATCGTGGTGTTCGCCTCCACCGCCTTCATCCCCACCGGCCTGGAGGTCGGGGCCGGAGCAGCCACCGCGGTGGTCGGGCAGAAGCTGCTGGAGACCGTCTTCGGCGACGAGGCCGTGCGCCGCATGGCCCGCATCGCACGCGAGCGCCTGACCACCCGCCTGGACGATCTCGTCGCCGAGCGCGCCGAACCCTTCCACGAGCGCCTCGAGGCGCTGGCCGGTCTCGGCGATCCGGCCGAGCTCGCCGCCGACGCCGATGCGCTCCAGCAGCTGGCGCAGCAGATCCGGGAGCAGCGATGAGCCCCCGCCCCGCACCCGGCGGCCACTCCCTCCACGACGAGCGCCCCGGCCGCAGCAGGCACCCCGGCCGCGGAAAGAACACGGGCGGGGGCGCGGACACCGCGGTCCCGCTGGGCGAGCGGATCGACGCCCTGGACCGCGCCGTCGACGCGCTGGAGACCATCGCCCCCGAGGCCGACGTCCAAGCCACCCGCGACGTCCTCGACCGCATCGACCGCCGCCGCGCCCTCTCGGCCGAACACACCGTGATCGGCCTGTTCGGGGCCACCGGCTCCGGGAAGTCCTCCCTGCTCAACGCGCTCGTCGGTGCCGAGATCTCCCGGGTCGCGGTGCGCCGCCCCACCACCTCACAGCCGCTGGCCGCCGTGCTGGGCAGCGCCGGCAGCGAACCGCTGCTGGACTGGCTCGAGGTCACCGAGCGCCACCAGCTCGACGGCACCGGCTCGGCCCTCGAGCAGGCCACCGCCCCGCAGCCCGCCACCGGGCGCGGACGCCGACGCCGCGAGCCCGAGCCCGGACGGCCACCCGGGATGGTGCTGCTGGACCTGCCCGACCTCGACTCCGTCCAGCCTGCCCACCGCGCCCTGGCCGAGAGGATGACCGGAGTGGTCGACGTGATCGTGTGGGTCACCGATCCCCAGAAGTACGCCGACGCGGTGCTCCACCGCGACTTCGTGCGCCCCTTCGCCGGTCACGACGCCGTCACCATGATGGTGCTGAACCAGAGCGACCGTCTGCGCCCCGACGAGCGCGGGGCCGTGCTCGACTCCCTGGCCGGCATCGCCCGGGCCGACGGGCTGGCCTCCGCCCCCGTCCTCGCCACCTCCGCCACCACCGGCGACGGGCTCCAGGAGCTGCGCGAGCACCTGGTGGCCATCGCCCGCAGCCGGGAGGCCGCGGCGTTCCGCCAGCGAGCGGACCTCACCGCCGCCGCCGACCGTCTGCACGAGGTCGCCGATCCCGCCGGGCTG
>Ga0209487_1003388_pt1 | contig 12525 bp, 10 predicted proteins | sample Poulit2012_FD_187524 | JGI IMG/M metagenome (GOLD analysis project Ga0209487, IMG submission 187524) | Agricultural soil microbial communities from Georgia to study Nitrogen management - Poultry litter 2012 (SPAdes) (version 2) | ecosystem: Environmental > Terrestrial > Soil > Agricultural land... | reverse complement strand
GGGGCGGTTTTTGTATGGCGGAGAGGGAGGGATATACCAGGGCACTTCCATGTGCCCTGCCCCTGCGGGGCGCCTTCGGCGGTACCGATCGTTCCTGACGATCGGTCGAACCCGGCGAGGGATCTCACCCTTCCCACTTCACCATAAAAAAACCGCCCACTGGGGGCGGTTTTTGTATGGCGGAGAGGGAGGGATTCGAACCCTCGATACCGGTTTAGGGTATACTCCCTTAGCAGGGGAGCGCCTTCAGCCGCTCGGCCACCTCTCCGAAAATTGTCTGCCTGAGCAAGAATAAACTTCAGCTGCAGGGCTTTTAACACGGTTTTCTTTTAACACTGTTTTATCGACGCTGTTTGCCATGCGCCAATCAACAGGTGCGGCATAATACCATATCTCACAGAAATTCAAAGCCTTGTGTGCACCGAATGTGTACACCATTTCAGCCGCAAGCGGCGAATCAAATCTTAATCGAAAGAAAACGGTAAGTACGACGCGCAGGCGGGTGCTTGGCTAACGGCCGGCGCGCGATAACCGGTCGTCAGCAGTTCGACTCGCAGCGGCCATGTTGGCCAGACGGTCTAAGCCAAATGCTTAGGAACGAGTCTCTGGCGGTGGTAGATTCCGCCTCACACGGCACAGACGAATTTATTCGTCCGTCGCTTCGCCCTGGCTTTGCTTTTCGCGCTGGATGCGCTGATAGATCTCTTCACGGTGTACCGCAATGTCTTTAGGTGCGTTCACACCAATACGAACCTGGTTGCCTTTCACACCCAGTACAGTAACAGTGACTTCATCACCTACCATGAGTGTTTCACCAATGCGGCGGGTCAAAATCAACATTTGTAATCTCCTTCATTCGTCCTGTATGGATACGGCTCAGGCTCCATCGTCCAACGCCATACCTCGATTACCCTTGTTGCCCTGCTTGAGACAATCCAGATGAGCTCTCTCTCAGTATTGTCCAAATACGGCAATAAGGAACATTTTTTACTCCTGTTCTTCTGCCTCTTCCCTGTCGTCTATTTAAGCATTACTTTACCAGACCTGGCGAGTCTCCGCTAACCCCGTACTCGGCGCTCTTCGGGCTCTTGATCCAACCCGAAGGCCGTATGCAGGCAGCGCACGGCCAGCTCTAAATAACGCTCTTCGATAATCACCGAAATCTTAATTTCCGAGGTGGTGATCATCTTAATGTTGATATTTTCCTGCGCTAAAGCGGTGAACATCTTTGAGGCCACGCCGGCATGAGAACGCATACCGACGCCCACGATGGAAACTTTGGCCACTTCGTCATCCGCCCGCACATCCCGGGCGCCAATCTCTTTCGCGACTTCTTGCAGTACTGCAACAGCCGCTTTCATATCACCTTTGTTTACGGTGAACGTTAGGTCGGTAGTATTATCCGCACCCACGTTTTGGACAATAACATCTACCTCTATGTTCGCGCTTCCGATCGGAGCCAGTATGCGCGCCGCAACACCTGGCGTATCCGGCACGCCAGCGAGGGTAATTTTGGCTTCGTCACGGCTAAACGCAATACCGGAGACCAGGGGTTTTTCCATTGTGTCATCATCCTCGTCGAGGGTAATTAATGTGCCGGGCCCGTCCGCGAAACTGGACAATACCCTCAGCGGTACATTGTATTTGCCAGCAAACTCTACGGCGCGGATCTGCAATATTTTCGATCCCAGGCTGGCCATTTCGAGCATTTCTTCAAACGTGATCCTGTCCAGGCGCCGGGCGCGCTCGACAATTCTCGGATCCGTTGTGTATACGCCGTCCACGTCGGTGTAAATCTGACACTCATCCGCCTTGAGCGCGGCCGCTAGCGCCACGCCTGTCGTATCGGAGCCGCCGCGGCCCAAGGTGGTAATATTGTTGTCTTCATCCACACCCTGAAAGCCGGCCACTACAACCACGCGGCCCTGATTCAGGTCATTGCGTATACTGCGCTCGTCAATATGCTGCACCCGGGCTTTCGTGTGGGCGTTATCCGTAAGAATACGCACCTGGCCACCGGTGTAGGACCGGGCATCACAACCGCGTTTTTTCAATGCCATGCATAGCAGCGCGATGGTTACCTGCTCGCCGGTGGACACCAAAACATCCCACTCGCGAGGATCGGGTCTCTCGTCAATTTGCTGAGCCAATGCAATCAACCGATTGGTCTCGCCACTCATGGCAGAAACCACGACCACCAAGTCGTGACCCTGGGCGCGGAAGCCGGCGATTTTGTCGGCCACCGCTTCAATACGCTCAATAGTGCCGACGGAAGTGCCGCCGTATTTCTGTACTAACAAACTCATTTAGGAGCCGGCCCTTTTCATATATGCAAATGTTGACACCTGTGCCAAATTTGGCAAGCAATTAAACACTACTTTACGCGAAAAGTTAACGTTTTTCGGTTCAGAAGAAGTTTCCGGGTCTAGCCCAGCTGTTCTTGAACCCAAGGCACCACGGAAGCAAGCGCGGCGTCCAACCCGGACGGGTCGGTTCCACCACCTTGAGCCATGTCGGGCCGGCCGCCGCCTTTGCCCCCGATCATCGGCGCCAGATGACGCATAAGGTCGCCCGCTCTGATACGGTCGGTCACGTCTTTACTGACCCCGGTCACCAGGGCAACTTTGCCATCCTCTACCGCGGCCAGAGCCACGACGCTGGAGCCGAGCTTATTTTTCAACTGGTCCATGCTTTCACGCAGAGACTTTGCGTCGGCGCCGGCCAAGCTTAACGCCAGTACCTTTATGCCGTTCACCTCTTGCGCGGAACTCAAAAGATCGCCGGTACCGGCTGTCGCCAGCTTGGCTTTAAGGGCCGCCAACTCTTTGTCGAGCTTTCGGTTTTGATTCATCAGTTGTTGCAATTTTTCCGGCAGTTCGCCGGGACGGGTTTTCAAAATGCCCGCCGCGTTATCCAGCAAAGCTTCAACCTGATCAAAACGCGCTAAGGCGCCAGCGCCGGTCAGTGCTTCGATCCGACGTACTCCGGAGGCAATACCCGATTCGGACACGATGCGCAGCAGACCGATATCGCCCGTGCGCTCAACGTGGGTGCCCCCGCACAGCTCCACCGAGAAACCATCGCCCATGGTCAACACACGCACTTCGTCGCCGTATTTTTCGCCAAACAGAGCCAGGGCACCTTTTTCCCGGGCGGTGTCCATATCACACAGTTCGGTCTGCACCAGTGTGTTAGCGCGGATTTGCTCGTTCACCAACGATTCAATCGCGTGCAGCTCTTCTGGTGTAACCGCATCGAAGTGCGAGAAGTCGAAACGCAAACGTTCGGAATCCACCAACGAGCCTTTCTGAGTCACATGGGTGCCGAGCACTTCCCTAAGGGCGGCGTGCAACAGGTGTGTAGCGGAATGGTTGAGCGCGGTGGCTCCACGCACATCGGCATTGACTTCCGCTTCCAGTACATCACCAACGCGCAGAGCGCCATGGAGTACCTGGCCAATGTGCAAATGGGCACCGCCGTGTTTGGAACAATCGCGCACTTCAAAACGGGCCTCGCCAGCTGACAGGTAGCCGCTATCGCCCACCTGACCGCCGGACTCGGCGTAAAACGGTGTGCGATTGAGTACCACGGCGCCATGCTCGCCCTCTTCGAGACGCTCCACCGGATTGCCGTCTTTAAGCAAAGCCACAATTTCGCCGCGCTCAGTCAGGTGGCGATAACCCAAAAACTCCGTGGCCGGCAACTCAAGGCCGGTCGCGGTGTAATCGGTTTTAAAGGTACCGGCGGCGCGAGCCCGGGCGCGCTGAGCGGCCATTGCCTGCTCATAGCCTTCGGCGTCGATGCTCAAACCGCGTTCCCGGGCAATGTCGTTGGTCAGGTCAAATGGGAAGCCATACGTGTCGTAAAGCGTAAATGCCACTTCGCCGGGAATTTCTGTCCCTTGCAGCTGGCTCAGGGCCTCTTCCAGAACCGCCATACCCTTGTCCAGGGTCTTGGCAAACTGTTCCTCTTCCAGCGCCAGAACCTTTTCTGCCTGGGCTTGCTGTTGCCGCAGTTCAGGGTAAGCATCACCCATGACTTCCGCCAACGCCCCCACCAATTTGTGAAAAAACGGCTCACTCTGGCCCAATTTGTGGCCGTGACGAATCGCGCGGCGAATGATGCGCCGCAACACATAGCCCCGCCCTTCGTTGGAGGGCAGTACACCGTCGCAGATCAGGAAGGTGCAGGAGCGTATATGGTCCGCAATCACGCGCAGGGACTTATGTTCCAGATCGGTGCAGCCGGTGACGTCAGCGGCGGCCTTGAGCAGGTGTTGAAACAGATCAATATCGTAGTTGTTATGGACGCCTTGCATGACGGCAGCAATGCGCTCCAGTCCCATGCCGGTATCGATGGACGGGTTGGGCAGCGGTTTGAGTTCGCCGTCGCTCTGGCGTTCGTACTGCATGAACACCAAGTTCCAAATTTCGATGTAACGATCTAAATCGTCGTTATCGCTGCCCGGTGGCCCCCCGGGAATATCGGGACCGTGGTCATAAAAAATTTCGGAGCTGGGGCCGCACGGACCGGTATCGCCCATCTGCCAGAAGTTATCTTCATCCAGGCGCGAGAACCGCTCCGCGCTCACACCGATTTCTTTCAGCCAGATATCGGCCGCCTCATCATCAGAGGTATGCACCGTCACCCATAGGCGCTCGGCCGGCAATTTCAATACCTCGGTTAAGAACTCCCAGGCAAAGCGAATGGCCTCGCGTTTGAAGTAATCGCCGAAGCTAAAATTGCCGAGCATTTCGAAAAACGTATGATGGCGCGCCGTGTAGCCGACGTTTTCAAGGTCGTTGTGTTTACCGCCGGCGCGCACGCAGCGTTGCGAGCTGGCGGCACGCTGGTAGGGGCGCTGTTCATCCCCCAAAAACACATCTTTAAATTGCACCATGCCCGCGTTGGTAAACAACAACGTGGGGTCGTTACCGGGGATCAGAGAACTGCTGGGTACGGTGGTGTGGCCTTGGTTTTCAAAATAATGCAAAAAGGCGTCGCGTATTTCTGCGCTCTTCATAGATATTCCGTCGGATCGTTCAGTAGGACTCGGGTGTGGCGATCAACGCTTGCGCTGATCGTGCTGCTCCCGCTCGTCCAGGGTTAGTTGACGCGCCTCACTCTCCAGCATAACGGGAATACCATCGCGAATTGGGTAGGCTAAGCCTCCGGCCCAGGAGATCAGCTCCTGTTGTTCCGGACGGTAATCCAGTGGCCCCTTGGTGACCGGGCAGACGAGGATGCTGAGCAATTTCTTGTCAATCATGTGAAAGACCTGCAACCGATTGCGGAAAATGAAGGGCGTTATGTTACACCCCGCAGGGGTTAGTGGCTACTGGCTTGCCCTCAAGTTGCCCAGGGTTAAAACAGGACTCTATTCAGACTTGGAGCTGGGTTCGGGGCTGGATTCGCGTCCGGGCATGGGGCCCACCAACAAAGTCGGGTCAACCCGCTGGTCGAACCAATTCATGCGCCAGTCCAGATGGGGGCCAGTGGCTCTACCAGTGGCGCCGACTTCAGCGACAACCTGCCCCTGCTCCACATAGTCGCCCTCTTCCACGAGAATCTTGTGCAGGTGAATAAAGCTGGATGACAAACCGTGGCCATGATCAATAATCAACGTGCCCCCAGAAAAAAACATATCGTCATGGACCAGCGTTACTACGCCGTTGGCCGGCGCACGTGCGGGCGTGCCTGTGGGCGCTGCAATGTCCACGCCATAATGAGGCGCCCGTGGCTCACCATTAAAAATCCGTTGGCTGCCGTAGACGCCGGTAATGCGCCCGGTCAATGGCCACTGAAAATCCTGCGCAAAGTACGGATGATCACTGTCTATTTGACGCGCTCGCCAGGCTAATGCCGCCTCAGCCCGACTGCGTTCAACCTGCTCAGGATTTGGAGTGACGGTTCGTTGAGGAACGCCCTCGATACGCTGGATGCGGTACTCGCGCTGCGCCACGTCAAATCGATGGTGCTGCACATCACCGTCGGGCGTAGTCACTTTTACCACGGCCTCCGGGTCAGCATCCCGCCCCAGCCCGATCACAAAATGTCCGTCGGGCGACACACGCACCTGGCGTTGCAAAAACTCAATTTGGCTACCGGGCTCCACTTGGCCCCGCAATACGGCGCCCTGCTGCCAATCGCCCTGAATCTCCAGCGCGGCGGCACCGACGCTGATCAAACCGCACAGCACGGCGATTAAAATGTTCTTTGTCATGGAAATACCTCTGTAAGCCGCTTCTGGCGTTAGCTTAGCATGAAGTTCCACAATCCAGCGGACGGTCGCGGCACCTCGCGATGATCGCTGCGACGACACCAACAAAAACGGCAGCCCGAAGGCTGCCGTTTTTGTGGTTTAGCGGCTAAAACAACTTACGCAGGTTTGTCGCCCATACGCAGAATCTTCAGCGTGTTGGTACTACCTTGTTTGTTGCCGTTGCCATTGCCGTTGGAAATAATCACCAGGTCCTCGTCATTGAGGAAACCCGCCGCGTTCAGTTCGTCCATGGCGCGATGATAATCCGAAGGCCCGGGCACTCTGGCCGCTTCGAACGGTACCGGCTGCACACCCCGATACAGCGCCACCCGGCGCAGGGTGTCGATGTGCTCGGAAAACGCGAAAATCGGCAATTCCGAACCGACCCGGGACATCAACCGCGGCGTAGCGCCACTCTCGGTGAGAGCGATAATCGCTTTGACCCCGTCCAGGTGGTTGGCGGTATACATGGCAGCCAACGCGATGGATTCGTTGATAGAGCCCACTTTTTCATTCAGACGGTAGCTGCTCTCGCTGGCCGTTGGGTGCTCCTCGGCGCCGCGAATGATCCGCACCATGGCTTCCACGGTTTCCACCGGGTAGTCACCGGCAGCGGTTTCGCCAGACAGCATAACCGCGTCAGTGCCGTCGAGTACCGCATTGGCCACGTCAAACACTTCAGCCCGTGTGGGCATGGGGCTATGGATCATTGACTCCATCATTTGAGTGGCCGTAATCACCACTTTATTGAGGGCGCGAGAGCGAGAAATAATGTGCTTTTGCACACCGATCAATGCCGCGTCGCCAATTTCCACACCTAAGTCACCGCGGGCAACCATGACTGCGTCACTGGCTTCAATGATGCTGTCCAGGATAGCGTCATCGGCGACCGCTTCGGCCCGCTCGATTTTCGCAACCAGGCCGGCCTTCGCACCACCGGCGGCCACCATGAGCTCACGGGCACGGTTCATATCATCGGCACTGCGCGGAAAGGAGACCGCCAGGTAATCCACACCGATGTCCGCGGCGGTTTTGATATCCGCCATATCTTTTTCGGTCAGCGCTGGCGCACTCAAGCCGCCACCCTGACGGTTGATGCCTTTGTTGTTGGACAGCGGGCCACCGATGCGGGTCACGCAGGAAACGCGGGGGCCATTAATGCTCTCCACTTCCAGCACAACGCGGCCGTCGTCCAACAACAGGAGATCGCCCGCCTGGCAATCTTCGGGCAGCTCTTTGTAGTCGATGCCCACCTGGTGCTGATCGCCGTCGTCGCGTCCCAGGCTGGCGTCAAGCGCGAACTTGTCGCCCACCGCCAGAGTGATCGGCCCATTGGCAAAGCGCGAGATGCGAATTTTCGGACCTTGCAAGTCGCCAAGCACCGCTACGTACAAGCCGTGTTTTTTGGCAATAGCACGGACCGACTCAGCGCGCTGACGGTGCTCGTCTGCCGAGCCGTGGGAGAAGTTCAGGCGAACGACGTTAACGCCCGCCAGGATTAACTTCTCCAGAATTTCCGGTGCTTCACACGCCGGCCCTAAGGTGCTGACTATTTTGGTGCGTCTTAACATTTAATTTCTCTCAGGTGTACTTTTTATTTGGCTTGCATCAGCGCCAGGGTGTTGTCCAACATCCGGTTGGAGAATCCCCACTCGTTGTCATACCAGGACATAATCTTGACCCAGCGCCCCATGACTTTGGTTTGTCCCGCGTCGAAGTTGGACGACGCCGGATGGTGGTTAAAGTCGATGGATACCAGCGGCTCATCGTTGTACTCAAGCACGCCTGGCATTTCTTTTTCAGCCGCTTCTTTCATGGCCGCGTTCACTTCCTCAGCGGTCACTTCACGGGATACCAGAACGTTCAGGTCCACCAGAGAGACGTTGATGACCGGTACACGCACCGCCATACCGTCGATTTTGCCTTCCAGCTCTGGCAACACCAGAGAAACCGCGCGGGCAGCGCCCGTTTTGGTGGGGATCATGGACTGGGTAGCGGACCGGGCGCGGTAAATATCGGAGTGGTACACATCGCTCAGCGTCTGGTCGTTGGTGTAGGCATGTACTGTCGTCATGGAGCCTTGTTCGATACCGAACTTGTCGTTCAGTACCTTGGCAACGGGCGCCAGGCAGTTAGTGGTGCACGAGGCGTTGGAGATAATCTGGTCGCTCGCCTTCAAGGTTTCATGGTTAACGCCGTATACCACGGTGGCATCCACATTAGTACCGGGAGCGGAAATGATGACTTTTTTCGCGCCGGCGTCAATGTGCGCCTGGGCTTTGTCACGGCTGGTAAAGATACCGGTGCACTCGTACACCACGTCCACATTCAGGTCGCCCCAAGGCAGTTTGGAGGGGTCGCGCTCAGAAGTAATCTGGATTGCATCGCCATTGACGATCATCTTGTCACCGTCCACGGACACTTCGCCGGGGAAACGACCATGTACCGAGTCATACTTGGTGAGGTGCGCGTTCAGTTTTGAATCGCCCAGATCGTTAATGCCCACCACCTGGATGCGATCGCGGTACCCGGACTCGTACAAGGCTCGAAGAATATTGCGGCCGATGCGGCCATAGCCGTTAATTGCTACTCTGATAGTCATTCATCACTCTCCTATAAAAATATTCGTTGCATTAGGTTCGATGCGCTCAACGCGCCAGATTGGCCGCTTCGCTGGCCAGTTTTTGAATGTCATCCCAACGCTGTTGGGCGACCAGCTCCGGCGGGGCCATCCAAGTACCGCCCACGCAGGCCACATTCGGCAGTGCCAAATAGTTGGGCGCTTTGGCCAGATCAATGCCTCCGGTGGGGCAAAAGGTAATTTGTGGTAGAGGACCACCGATGGACTTGACCATGGCCACACCACCAGCGGCTTCGGCCGGGAAAAACTTCAGGTGAGTAAAGCCCTCTGCCAGCAGAGTCATGGCCTCGGTAGGAGTAGCCACACCGGGCAGCAGAGGCACAGATGACGCCTGGGCCGCTTTGATCAGTGCCGGCGTGGTGCCAGGGCTAACCAAGAATTTGGAGCCGGCCGCAACGGCTTGCTCCAAATCTTCCGGGGTAATGATGGTGCCCGCACCAATCACGGCATCCTCGGGCAGCGCATCCACCATAGCGCGGATCGCATCCAGAGCGACGGGCGTGCGCAAAGTAATTTCCAACACTTTCAGCCCGCCGTTGTAAAGCGCTTGCGCCAGGGGCACAGCATCTTCCAGACGTTGGACAACCATCACCGGGACCACCGGTGCTACTTTGAGTATCTTATCGATGCTTAAACCCACTCGCTCTTCCTCTCACATGAACAGTGCGATCAATTTGACGCTCGCGCGCCTTTAAGGAGCCCAATACACGGTCAGGGGCACCTGGTTTTGCTGTAACAAAGCCCGGATAGGCATGTCGGCCACTTCGGTTCCGGCTTGCGCCGCACGCAGCGCTTCCAGCTTGTCGTCTCCGGTGATCAGCAGGATCAGACGGCGGGAACTCAGCAGCCCTTTGAGGCTCAGGGTCATGCGCTCCACATACTCGCCGGTGACCTCACTTTGCTTGGCGGTAATGGCGGCGCACAGCGCATCGCTGTTCAGGTCCAAGGCCTTGTCCAAACCTTCGGCATGGGGGAACAAAGAGGCTGTATGGCCATCCGGACCCATTCCCAACAGCGTCAAATCAAACGGTTGGGGCAGCTTTCGGTAAGCGGCTTCGCACTCGGCCAAACCCTGAACGGGTCGCTCGCCGGCATTTTTCATACCGGTCAGGCTCGCCTTGGCGGCCTTGTTTTTCAATAAGGTGTTAACCACCAGACTCTCATTGCTTTTGTCGTGACCAGGCTCAACCCAGCGTTCATCGACCAACGCCACGGAAATCGCGGACCAGTCCAGATCGGTCTGGCTCAGCTGTTCGTACAACGGCCCTGGCGAGCTACCGCCGGATACCATTAAACTGGCTTTACCACGCGCTTGCACAGCGTCCTGCAATGCATTTACGCACTCTTTTTGCAAAGCGCTCAAGAGTTCTTCGCGCGTATCAAACAAATGTTCAGTTACCATCAGATTTTCCTCTCTCCAATAGCTCATCAATAATAAACCAGCTGCGTTTGTCGCCTATCAGCAGTTCATGGGCAGCATCCGGCCCCCAACTGCCTGCGGCATACGGCAAGGGCCGATGCTCTGGTTTTTGCCATGCTTCGATAATCGGGTCGATCCAGCGCCAGGCGGCCGCCACTTCGTTGCGGTGGATAAACAGGCTCGGGTCGTCAGCGGCTGCGTCTAACATCAACCGTTTGTAAGCATCGCTCACGAAATGTTTGTAGGTGTCGGCAAAGTTCAGATTCAGAGCGACCGGCACCAGCTCGGTCTCGTGTTTCTCGAGATTTTTGGAGGTAACAATAATCTGAATACTTTCTTCCGGCTGCAGGCGAATCACCAGGCGGTTAGGCTCCAGTGTGCCGGCAGCGTCTGGGTATACGTTGTGGGAGACATCTTTGTATTGAATAACGATCTCGGCGGCGCGACGTTTCATGCGTTTGCCGGTGCGCAGATAGAATGGCACATCGGCCCAGCGCCAGTTATCGATATGAGCACGGATGGCGACAAACGTTTCCGTGGTGCTTTTGTCGTTGCCCAGCTCTTCCAGGTAACCCGGCACCTGTTTGCCGTCCACTTCACCGGCCACGTATTGACCGCGTACCGTGTGCCATTTCACCGCGTCACCTTCGAGCGGACGCAGTGACTCCAACACTTTCAGTTTTTCGGCACGAATGCTGTCAGCCGTCAGTTTGTTAGGCGATTCCATGGCCACCAGGCACAGCAGTTGCAGCAGGTGGTTCTGCACCATATCGCGCAGTGCGCCAGCGTCGTCGTAAAAACTCGCGCGCCCTTCCAGGCCGACCGTTTCCGAGATGCTGATCTGCACATGGTCTATGGATTTGGCATCCCAAAGGTTTTCAAAAATGCTGTTGGTAAAGCGCAGAGCCAACAGGTTTTGTACGGTTTCTTTGCCCAGATAGTGATCAATACGGAAGATGTTGCGCTCTTCGAAGTATTCCGCAATCTGCGCGTTAATCTCTTCAGCGCTTTGCAGGTCGTAGCCCAAGGGCTTTTCAACCACTACGCGGGAAGTCTCGGTAATCAAACCGGTCTCAGACAAATGCTTACAGCAGATACCAAACACACCAGGAGGAGTGGCCAGATAGAATACCCGCTGCTCGTTGCCCGCATTGAGCAGCTCTGCCAGGGCATCCCACCACTTATCGCGCTCTTCGATATTGAGATATATGGGATGGACGCACTGGGAAAATGCCTGCCATTTTTCGGCATCAAACTCATCCGCGCTCAGGTGCTCCTGCGCCGCCGCACGGATATTGTCCTGGTATTCAGTGACTTGTTTTTCGCGCCGACACACGCCCAGTATGCGCACGCCTGAGGGAAGTTCGCCGTTGCAATAGGCCCGGTACAAGCCAGGCAGGAGTTTGCGTAGCGCCAGGTCGCCAGCACCACCGAAAATAACAAAATCAAAGGCTTTGAGCATGTAGTTAACCTTGTGTTCGATTCTTTTTTATGAGGAGCGGTTCCCGCCCTCGCGCCGGCCCATGGGCCGGAGTTAATCTGGACGCGTTACCATTCAAAAATGGTAGCGCCCTCTTCTGCCAGTCCGACGGTGCGGCGCATGGGTGCAAACAGCTCACGCCCCATACCTTCGTGACTTGCAGACAAGTCCGCTTCAATGGGTGTGCGCGCGTTCAGTTCCTGCTCATCCACCAGCAAATTCAGTGTGCCCGCTTCGGCATCCAGCTCAATCAAATCGCCGTCGCGCACTAGCGCAATCGGTCCGCCGTCCAAGGCTTCTGGCGTCAAGTGAATAGCGGCAGGGATTTTACCAGAGGCGCCAGACATTCGACCATCGGTGACCAGTGCCACCTTGTAGCCCCGATCCTGCAATACACCCAGCGCCGGGGTGAGTTTGTGCAGCTCCGGCATGCCGTTGGCTTTGGGGCCCTGAAAGCGCACCACGGCGACAAAGTCCTTATTTAGCTCGCCGTTTCTAAACGCCTCTTGCATGGCGTCTTGGGTGTGAAACACTACCGCTGGTGCACGCACCTTGCGATAGTCGGGTTTTACCGCGGATACTTTAATCACGCAGCGGCCCAGGTTGCCGGTGAGCAGTCTCATACCGCCCACGGGACTGAAGGGCTTTTTCGCCGATCGCAAAACCGCGTCGTCCAAGCTCTCGGTCGGTGCATCCCGCCACACCAACTGACCATTTTCCAG
>Ga0209487_1003386_pt1 | contig 12526 bp, 26 predicted proteins | sample Poulit2012_FD_187524 | JGI IMG/M metagenome (GOLD analysis project Ga0209487, IMG submission 187524) | Agricultural soil microbial communities from Georgia to study Nitrogen management - Poultry litter 2012 (SPAdes) (version 2) | ecosystem: Environmental > Terrestrial > Soil > Agricultural land... | reverse complement strand
TGGTGTTGAAAAAGACTTGACTGAAGAAAACATTAATAAAATTTTAAAAGGATGTTAGCAAGAAATCCCATTCATCACGAAGTGTGGGTGGGATGAATTGCGTTACAAAGATATAATGTTTTTTTTGATTATTTTTGTTGTTTAGTTGTATTTGGATATATTTGTATATATGTACAAAGCAAGAAAACATAAAAAAGTTCGATCTTAAAGATTATTCAGGTGTGGGACGCACCGTAGAGCCTGTGGAGATGTCGGCATTAGTCGAATCTATGAAGCAGGAAGCCCAACCCATCGGCTCTGCTGTGGGTAGGTAGTTCACCAGAGTATTCCAATATAATTCCTTAATTTTGTATCTGAAAAGATATATAGGGTACACAGTATAATAAACGAAAAAAAAAAATAATTATAATACAATGATAACAGAAAAACAAATAAGAAAACACTTGACAGAGCAAGGGTATTTTGTAAAGAACCTATGGCACGTAAATGACGTAAACAATAAAAACCTTTCAAAAGAAGAGAAAATGAAGGTGTTGGAAGATGTACTAACATCTCCTTATATACAAGGAATTATTAATAGACAAATAGAAGAATATGCAGAAAAAATTTAACAGTACAACCACAAAAGAAGTGGCAAACAATTTAGGTCTCACCTATGTAAGCACTACAACTGAACAAAACATTTATCCAAGAGATTTAAAACACGTAATTATAGCAGACACAGTAGAAGAAATACTACAGCTAAAAGAATCTTTACAAAATCAAGGGTACAATGTAGAAGAGTGGTACTTAACTAAAAATAAGTATAACAAAATATGGATAAGAAAAGAGCCAACTGTTATTAAAAGAGGTTACTTTTTAAATAAAGAGATAAAAAATGACAATAGTTTAATTATTGATTGGGCAGAGGGAAAAGAAAAAGTAGAAGAGAAGGTAAGGGACATATTTTACCAAAATGAAAGCAGGTTTGAATCGGAAGTTAATAGGTATTTGCAAAGATACTCTGATTCAAGCGAAGACACAGACATTCCAGAAAATGGAAGTCCAGAATTTTCACAACAAGCTAAAGATTTAGCTAAAAATAATTTACTTAGCCCAGTAAGGGACTTTTTAAAAGAGGTTCCTAAAGCGGGAAAAGTCAGAGTTCAATATCTTCCTGGCGATAAGAATAGAGTGAAAAGATTTGTTACTGAAAATAGTACAAAATATAGAGTAAAGGAAGATGATTATATTATTGGAATAAGTGTTAATTAAAAAAAAAAAAATAGAAAATATGAAAGTAGTTTTAAAAACGTATGACAATTTAGAGGATTATAATAAAAACATAAACCCATCCGAAGAAGAGGAATTAGACGGCATTACTATCGCTTTAGAGCGTGGTAGAAAGAAGATTAGGAAAGTTAGGGAAAAACGTAGGAAAAATGAAAAAGCGTGGCGTGGGTGTAAGATATTTACTTATAAAGGAGAGGAATTATATAAATTACCACTTTGTTGATGTTTACTATCAACTGATTTAAAAAATAATTATTATGAAATATTTAAAAATTAAATCAAAAGGTATTATACAACCAGAAGCATTTACTTTAATCGGAGCTTCTACTAAAAAAGGGGATGAAACTAAGCGAGGTTTTTTTGGCAGTGGCGCAAAATATTCTTTATCTTCTCTTATTAAGAACGGGGTAAAGTTCAAAGTTTTTGCAGGCAAAGATGAGATTAAATTCTCTACTAAGAAAGTGTCTTTTAGAGGACAAGAGTTTGAAGTTATTCAAGTTAATGGTCAAGATACTTCTCTCACAACTACTATGGGTGGAGATGATTGGAACGATAGTTTTAGCTATATTAGAGAAATTTATTCTAACGCTTTAGACGAAGATGACAATACTAAATTAGAAGTTACTAAAGAATTAGAAGGTGAGGATGGACATACAAGCTACTTTATAGAGTATAATAAAGATGTAGAGGATTTTCATAAAAATATTTATAGTTATTTTTGCACAGAGAATCCAAACGTACTACATTCTAATTCTAAAGGTTCAATTTATCCAGGAGAAACTATAAGACTATTTAGAAAAGGCATCCTATGTTATCAAGATAATAATGTTAGATCTTTATTTAACTATAATAGTCCAGACTTCAGTATAAACGAATCAAGAACCTTGTCTGATACTTGGGATGGGAGATATAGAGTGGGGTTAATTTGGGAGAATTGTACAGATGAAATTCTAATAAAGGAACTTTTGTATGGATTGGAGGGAGGAAATGCAGGTACATACGAACACTCTATATATTGGAGTATATCTCCATCTTTCTCCGAAGCGTGGGGAAATGTTGTAAAAGATTTAAAGTTTGTTGGATTAGAGCATACAGAAATGTTTGGGAGAGATGAAGTAAAAGGAAGGTTACGTTTACCTTTTGATTTTCTTAAAAAATTGAGAGATAGTTTCAAAGATATAGATATTTTAGGACTGTACGACAATGCAGATAACTTCTTTACAGAAGTTAAGTCCCCAAAAGAAGTTTTAATTAATAAAGTCATTGACGCTGTTGGTTTGTTATTAGAGACTAATTATAGGTACAGGTGGGATAATCCAAAAATAAGGTACGTTAAATTTGACAGAGATAATGTATATGGAATGGCTTTAAATGGAGATATTCTACTATCTACTAAATTAGACACTTATTCTGTAGATGAAATTGCTCGTATAATTATAGAAGAGAACGAGCACAATATTACGGGTTTTAAAGATGAAACAAGAGAATTTCAAGACCATTTATTTAAATTATATTTTGAAGAATTAAAAACAGGAAAAAAATGAAAAAGTTACTTATTTTAATAATGATGTTAGTAACCTTAACATCATATTCTCAACAAGAATCCTTAATATATCCTAATATGCTTATAATAGATGAAAACGATGCAACTCAACTCGTGGACACTCCTTTTAGAATAAACTACTATGGAGACTACAAAGAAATTAATAGGGTAGAAATTACACAGCAAATTACGGGTAAATACACAATATTAAGGATAGTGTCTAAAATGTATTTGGTTAAATCAGGTAGAGAAACATTCATAGGGGCTGAATATTTTGATGGTAATGAAGTGCTAACAGCTGAATTTTATCAGGACTTTAAAGAAGTAGTATTAAGGGGAAAAACAACAACTTATTATTTTAAGCTATGAAAAGATTATTTAAGAGATTAAGATGTAAACTTTTTAAAAGGCATAATGTAAAATGTATAAGAAAAGTTGGCAAAGGGGTAGTCCTTGTGTGTGGAGATTGTGATAAAATTTTTTACGATAGGCATGGATAGAGATGTTAAATTTTTTATACTTTTATTTGTGGTGGTTACAGTTCCACATTTAATATTAGAAGACGGTATAACTGCAATGATAATCTCTTGTGTAGGGTTATTTTATATTTTTAATAATTATTTAAAAAAATTTAAAGATGGTGAAGAAGTTTAGAAAGTGGGTTGAAGATTTAGAGAAAAGACGAATAGACAGAGACATAAATGTTAGAGTACACGGGATTAAAGTTAGTGTTGAGGGATTACCCTACTTCAAACAAGTGGAGGTAGTTAAAAACATTTTAAAAACTATGGAAGAAAAAGAAAAACTTCTGTTGAAAGAAGTGGAGGAAGTCAGAGAAAGTCGAAAACAAATAGAAAATTTATAAAATAATTAAGATGATTGAAACAGGAATAATTTACGGAGCGGTAGTAATATGTATGATTACCTTATCCAAAGCAGCGTTAATGTATGTAGAAGAACGTACATTTCTTCCAAATACAGTTATTAACTTAATTTACAAGTACAATGTGTTATGTAATAGTTGCTTAACATTTTGGATTGTGTTGTTATTTTCACTATCTTTGCCAATAGCATCCATCGGATGGATAGTAGCATTAATAGTAGAAAAATTAAAGAAATAATTATGGCAAAAAAATTAAGTAGAAGTGCGTTGTATTACAGAAAAAACAAAAGGGCGAGAGAAGTAAAAGCCTTGAAAGATAAAGAGATAAACGCAAGACCAGAACAAAGGGCTAAAAGGTCTGAACTTGTAAAAAAGAATAGAGAGGCTGACAAAAGAGGAGTTGATAGGACGGGTAAAGATTATGACCACGGCAGTAAGAGATATATTGATTCTTCTAAGAATAGGGGCAAAAAGACAGGAACTGTAGGAGATAGGAAAGCAAGGGGTAAAAAAAGATAATGCTTTGACACTCCCACCACTAAAGGTAGTGGGATTCTTCCCCAACGCTTAGGCTAATGCCTTACGTTTGCGGAGATTGGACATTGCCCTGCCCAATATATTTTTCGCAGCGTTTTCGTCTGCATTACTTGCAACCCCGCAACCAGTACAAACAAACTCTGCTTGTGATATTCGGGATTTTTTATCCACTGTACCACAAGAGTTACAAGTTTGAGAGGTGTAAGAAGGGTCTACTCTTTCAAAGATTTTACCCTTTGCTAAACACTTATATTCTAACATGGTTAAAAAAGAACCCCAAGATGCGTCTGATATTTGCTTGTTTAAATACTTGTTATTAAGCATTTTTGAGGATTTCAAATCTTCACAGGCAATAATATCATACTGATTGGCTATCTCAGTTGACAATTTATGTTGAAAGTCTTTTCTTATGTTAGTTATTTTTTCGTGCAGTTTTGCAACTTTTAACTTTTGTTTTTTACGGTTATTAGAGCCTTTCTTTTTACGTGAAAGGGAACGTTGTTCAATTCTTAGTTGTTTAGAGTATTCTTCTAATATACGTGGATTTTCTACAAAGTTTCCATTAGAATCATACAAAAAGAAAGCCGCCCCTAAATCCAAACCAATTTTTGAGCTATCATGGTTGATTTGAACAGGAACGGCAGAATCCGTACGAACAGTAATAGAAATATAGTAGTTACCGTTTTTTCTTATTATCGTGGCTCTTCTTATTTCTCCTTCCATTTGTCTGGAAGCAAAGTATTTAATGGAACCAAGTTTTTCAATCTTTATTCTGTTATGTGTATGAGATTTTACGTTTTTAAAGGTAACAGAGTTGTATCTATCTTTTTTAGCAAATTTAGGAAATCCTGAACCCTTGAAGAAAGATTTAAAAGCTTTTTCTTGACGCTCTAAAACATCCTGGCAAGTGTTTGAAGGGAGTTTTCTAATCCAATCAAACTCTTTTCTAAGGTCTGTAAGTTGTGAAGATAAGTCGTAGTAATTCCAATAAACTTTATGTGAAGAGTAGGCGTATAATCTTGTTTCTAAAGCTAAATTATACAAACACCTTGCAGTATTTATATATTCATCAACCAACTCTTTTTGGGGGTTAGTTAACTTTAATTTGAACTTGTATGTTTTTATAGAATACTTCATGATAGCTTTTGCAAATATACTACAATTAAATATATTCTCCAAAAACGTTAAATATTTGTAAATTGTTTTTGGTAGAACAAAAATATTTTTGTATATTTGCACAGATAATAAGCGTAAACAGGAACAAGCGAAAGCAGGCGCATTCCTCCAACGACTGAAGTTCGTTGGTTTCCTGCACCAATTTATTATGAAATGTATTACTATTTTTACAAAAAGGTTTTTGGTGTATAAAGATTATTATTCAGTGTACATAAAAAAGATGGTTAATAAAGATTATTTTATTAAGTATGATGAAATGTCTTCTATAATTTTTGTAGCATTAGATAGGCTATATAAGAAATCAGTGCCAAAAGGTAACTTTTTTAAACTTTTGACAACTTCTCCCAGAAACGAACAAGGAGGAATATTAATACCTTACGATGATTATGTAGTTGATGAAAGATCAGCCATTAAAATAATTGAAAACATAGAAAATAAATTAAAAATGAGTAAATTTGAAAAACAAAAATTCCATTTAAATGTTTATTTAGGGGCTTCCCCAAGATTTAGTGAGAAAAAATTTAAGTAATGTTATGTACCGAATTTTTACAATTATGAATGAACCAACTTATAAAATTCACGGGGCAAAAAGAAGGCAATTAAAGAAAGAACTTGGCGAACTAAAAAGATATATAAAAAACTTTTGGTATTATCATCAATTAGATAAAGATATGGCTTCTTTCTATGGTGGCAAAGATGGATATACGATGTCAGACGATGAAGCGCAAAAAATAGTAGATAAAGCTAAAAAACAGATAGAACAACTTGAAAATAGGTTGTCTGTTTTATATGGCGTATAACGGAATGGGTATATGTGCTGTACGCCCATCCAAAAGTTTAATCAAAGTACGGCACTTAATCAGGCGTATAGCATATATACCGTGTTATGTGCTTTTAATTGATTTAAAAATGAAATTTAATTTTAGAATACAAGATTTAGAGGTAAGAAGTTGCGGTAAACATTTGCTTTCTGACGGCGAACATACCCGAGCCGAAATTGTAAAATGGGCTAATGATACTGATGAAAAAGAATACTGTTGGACTGTGGCATACTGGAATAAAGGTAAAGAGGGTTATGATTTACAATTTGTAGGTAGTAGACCATTTGATGTAGATGGCGAATTGTTTATGAAACTTGCTAAACAAGGGCAGCAAATGTTGGATGATACGTTTAATTGCGTATAACGTTAAAGTATAACCGTCAGGTGGGGATTAAAAGCTCCGAAACCTTTACATTGATGCTAAACTAAATTAGGAGCAATGGCCTTGCAAGCTGGCAAGCTGCCCCCACTTGCGGTTATACATTATTGGCAGCAGTAAATTTTTTTCAAATGGACAGATTAATTGCAAAAATCAGAAACACGAGAGATTATGAAAATCTAAAAGAAATACTTGGTAAAGAACTTGGAACGCTAATATATAAAATAGTGGACGAGGCAGACAAAGCCGATAAAGAACTTGATATTGTTCACGGTTGCATTACGGATCTTTATGATATTGATTTGAATACCGAAAGAATTAAAAAAGCTTTGTCGGATATTGAGCAACTTTAGTATTGCTGCTAACGGAATGGGTATATGGTTAGTGCGCCTATTCCAAAAGTAAAATCAAAGTACGGCACTTAATTGGCGTATATCATATATACCGTGTTATGCGCAGGTTTTAAATTTTATTGAATGAAAGCAATTTTAAAGCCCTTAAAAGGCAAGTATTATGGAACTGAAATTGAAATCCATTTTGAGGATGGTGAAGAAAAAGAAGTTGTTAAGTTTTGGAATAGTGGCGATTTTGAACCAAGTGTAAGAGAGCTTGAAAAATACGGATACACCCAAGAGCAATGGGATAAAAATGAAGAAGTAGATAATGGATGGGGCGGGAAAACTGAAATCCGAAAAATGGATTTAATTACTGATAGTCATTTTGAAAGTCGGCTAACTTATGAAAGAGCTTTAGAGTTGGTGCGTCTGATTAATGGCACGTAACGTCTGTATAAACGCTCGTTTTAATGGCGTTTATATAATGTTGTGCGACGATGATATTAATAACTAATAAAAACAAATGTCTCATAGCTTAACAAGTAAAAGCGCCCGACTCATAATCGGAAGATTACGGTGCAAGTCCGTATGAGACAACTATACGAAAACAATTAGATACAGGGACTGCAATCCCAAAATTTTAGCATATTTGTATCATTATGATAATTGAAAAGAAACAATTATGAGCAAAGAACAGAATACAGAAAAAGAAATAAGACAGCAAGCAAAAGACTTCCGCAATAAATGGCTACCTAAATGGGAAAAATATTGTGAAGTGTGCGGTGCGTGTAATTGCAAAAATAATGATAGTTGTATAAAATGTAATTGTCAATTTTAATTACGCACAACGGGATTCGGTTTTGTGCAGTGCCGAATTTAAAAGCACAAATGTTCAATAAACACAAATGTTCAAAAATAGTACAAACCTTGAAGATACCACCGAGCCTGCCATTACGCAAAATGGCTGTTATCGGCTGGGCTTCTGCAAATTTAACTAAGAATGAAAAATATGGAATTTACCCACTATTGGGTCAGCGGATTTGGATGGGAAAACACAATTTACCAACCCGAAGATTTTGTAACAGTTGAAGAAATGGGCTTCAATGATGCTGATGGTTATATATTCATAGGAATTAGTGAAAAAGGAGGTAAACACATTCTTAAAGGGGTGTATGTTTCTTAGCCTTGCCGATAACGTTTGGCGGCTTGGCGAAGGCTGCAAAACGCAACTTAAATTTTCGCTACAAACTTAATGGCAGCTTTTGCCAAACCGCTTGTTACCTGCTGGGCGGATTATTAGCAGGAAGTATAAATTAATTGAAATGAAAAAATGGTTTATTAAATTTTTAGGATTAAAAGGCTCTTGGAAATGGGCTAAAAAACAAATGATGCAAGGTAAAATGGTTAGGTGTAAACACTGGTCTGGTGCTTTGAAATTAAGAATAGATAGCCCCGAAAATACACTACTACAAGCTTGTTTTTGGCGTGAAAATAAAGAGCCTGAAAATGGAACAAAATTGTGGGAAACATCAAACCATTTTCTGGCTTATGAAGATTTCACAGATTATGAAGTTTTCGAGTGGTAGTCTTGCAGGTAACGTTACTCGTATAACTTTCAGTTGCGTGAATTAATAAAATAATTAGACATGAAATACAGTGAAGATATTAAATTAGAAATAGGAGGTAAGCTTTTAAATGGCGATTATCATAAAGACTTAAAACAGCTAACTAAGGATTTAGATAGACTTATTAAAAGTGCTAAAAGTGAGCAATTGAAGTTATACGATGTTGTAGTGCGAAGCGAACAGTATTTTTGTTCTAAAGAACAGATTGGACAAAGATGCAACGAGCAATGTTTAGGATGTTTTCAGTTTGAAAATAAGGATTAATTACAAAAATATTGCCTACAACGTAACGGGGCTATGCGTAGTGCGATTAATTAACTAATAAACTTAAATATAATGACAGACTTACAAAAAGAATTCGAAGCAACAGGATATACAAGTTGGATAAATGCCAATTTGTATCCTGATGGGAAAATATACACCCAAGAATATACAGAATGGCTTGAAAAACAAGTGCAAGCATTACGTATAGCCCTTGTTGTAGGGCGAAGCGAACAGTTAGTTTGCCCTGATTGTAAACTACCTTTCACAAAAGAGGAGTTGCAAATAAAAGAGCATTGTTTTAATTGTGGGTGGGAGTTTGTAAACTAATTGCCTACAACGGTAAAATATATAATTAATATAAAAGGGGATAAAAATGCAGAAATTAGTGGGTTTACCAACATCGTTTTAGATAGTAAAATTGAAGGTGTCCAAAGCCTGTAAAACGATCCTTCCGTGGGGGCTTCGGCTTGACCCGAAAGGAATAACGGATAGTTGGGCTGCACCCCTTTTATATTAATTATATATATATAGTGTTGTAAAATCGTTTTAATGTTTTACAACGTCTGTATAAACGCTCGTTTTAATGGCGTTTATATGATGTTAGCTGTTAGGGCTTTTCCGCTTTAAAAAGTTCATAATTTAAAATAAATATACAAATGGAAAATCAACCCTTTTTTATGGTGTATCTCGAAAATAAAAGAACACCAACTTACAAGCATTCAACATTAGAAGGTGCAGAAACCGAGGCAAAACGATTAGCAAGAGAATACAAGAAGAAAGCTTTTGTCTTATGCTCAATAAAGTCTTTCGAGATTAATGAGTTCACGATTAAAGATTGTCGACCTGATACGGATCTTCCGTTTTAGACTGTCCGCCAATGGCAAAGTATAAGGTTAGTACGCTTTGCACAAACGTTTGAATTAAAGTACTGACCATCAAAGCGCATTAACTTTATGCATTGTTATGTGCTGTAATTTAATTAGAATGAAAGTCAAAAAGAAATTTGAATACGAAGGAATCGAATTACGAATAGTGGAGCGTGAAGAAACTTACATGAACAGCGAAAGCACAATGACCATGACAAGGGTTTTAGCTCCAAATGGAGGAGTAATTCCTGTAAAGATTCAACATAGGCAAACTTTAAAAAGTATTGTAGAAGAAACAATAAAAACCCTTGACAACTTTAAAAGCATGGGGGCTGATGTTAAAGCGGAACTTTTATAGCACATAACGGAAAACGGCTTTGCGTTCGTTGCTGAATACGAAGCCTATTATTAATAATTAAAACAAACTTAAAAATGAATACAGAACTTAAAAATACAGACTTAAACAGCAATGACGCAAAACCCGTGTTATCGGAAAGCTCTTTACACGATTTTCTCGAATATGAAGTTAGAAGTAGCTGGTGGGTTTCTTGGATAAGTTGGGATTGGTTGCAAGAACTATCTGGTAGATACTTTGCTTGGAAAACAAGGCGGAAATACGAACGCTACAAAATGTCTAAGATGTGGTGGGAGCAGCGTGTAAAGAATTTCCGATAACATCAGTATATCCGAACACCCTCAAACCTTTATTTCCGTTAACTTTAGTATTAAAACTAAAAAGCCCCTTAATTGGGGCTTTATTTGTTTCTACTCCTCCCATTCAAATTTCTTATAATAGAAGTCTATTTCCTCCTCATCTTTATTAAAAGTCTCCACTACAAATCCACTTAAACCTTTCTTAAAGTTATTCTGAACCCATTGAGAAGATGGGCTTAACGCTGGATAAAGAAAGTAATTAAAGTCTTGTGATGTAGAGAAATCTAACTTAAACATGTGTTTATCCCCCATGCAAAAGTGAAAGTATTTGTGTTTATTGTATAAACCATTCCCCTTAATATATCCATCAATCTTTTCTAAACCTTTACTATCTAAAATATCTTTAAATCCAAATCTTAAAGTCTTATCATCTTTACCGTGAGATATAATGAAACAATGGTCTCCTACACTATAATGGGAAATAAACTTCCTATGATTGTTCACAACAACATTTTCAAACTTGTTTTCTAAGATGTATTTTACGGCAGAATTTATAAAGTAGTCAAAATCCCCACCGTGGTTTGAATTACAAACATTCTCTAAATTTATCTTAGAATACTGCCCAGATAATAAAAGTTGTGTTACAAGCTCAACTTTAAACTCCACTGCTGTATCAAACACTTCTACATTACTCATGTTTTGAGGGAGTTCATGTCCACCCCTAACAGTTTGACCATCTAATCCATCAGCTAAATCTCCCAAATCACGTATGTATAATTCACGAGAGTTATTATGTTTACTTTTATTTAGAGTAAATTTTACAATTTCTTCTAATCTTTCAAAAAGTTCCTCTCTACCCCACTTACCTCCATACAAGCTATTTCCGTCCTTATTAGGTTCCATCCCTACGTGTATGTCAGTTATAGTGAGATTAGTCACTGGAGAGCTTACATTGTCCTGAGGTAAGTTTAAAACTTCTTTTGTAGATATATGTTTTTTAACTATCTGCTCTATTACTTTTTCATCAATTCCAGTCTGTTCTGATATAGTTTCGTTAAAAACGATATTGTAAATCATGTGGCTTGACTGGTGAGCCACAAGCTTAGAACTTCTCACTTGTTCTTTGGGAAGTCCGTAAGTGTCACAATATTCATCTATACTTAGGAATCTCCCTTTTTCTGAACTCCAAGCTGAGGGCATAAAGAAGTTATCCTCTTCTTCCTTATCATTTTCATATTGATTTGTTTCTGTGGTAGTTTCGTTATCTAAACCTTTATCTACCCAACCATTTATCAAGCTTGAAAATCTCCTTCTGATTGAGTCAGAATAAGTAATACCGTTTCTTTTACAGAACTCTCTGGCTGTTGCGGTAATAGTGTTCTCCTTGTCAAAGATTTCAAGGATTTCTTTTTTGTTTTTTTCCATTGAATTATGTTAAAAATTAAATACAAAAATAGGGAGTATTACCTCCCTATGCAAAGTTGTTAGTTTGTTACAAAGCTTTTATTAATCTATTATTTTTGTCAAAAAGTAGGTTAACTTCATATTCCACTATCAACTTTTCAAAAATGTCTATTGCAGAAGCCCCTGTGGAATATATAGGAAAAAGTTTACTAAACACGTGAAAAGGCAAGTTACCTCCTTTATTTTTATAATATTCAAATAGAAACTTATAGTCTATAGTATTACTGTTTATTTGTTCTATTATTTTTTCTCTCATTTATTATTTTTTTTTTAGAAACCCAAGTCCATACGTTTTTACGTTAGTGGAAATGCTTATCCAATACCATCTCTTTCATTTAGTTTTTTATAGTAGTTTTCACTTTCTATTAAGTATTTTCTTTTTTCTTCTTTAGAAAGACTTGTGCCAAACAATAGTATATCGTATGCTAATGTTTGGTAAAATTCATCTATGGCACTACTACTAACACCGTGTATATCACATTGCTTATCCGTGATTAATTCTTTATTCTGTTCCATTTTATTAAGTTGTTTAATTATTCAAAAGTTAGTTTTCATTTAGTCGCAACGTGGTATACACCCGACCGTTACCTGCCATTTAAAGGCCAGTTATATTCCAAGTGAACTACCCACCCACATATTCCATAAGGGTGTTTGAATGATTGTACATATCATGATTTCCCGAAACTACAAATTTAAAACCTTTTAAT
>Ga0209487_1003384_pt1 | contig 12529 bp, 9 predicted proteins | sample Poulit2012_FD_187524 | JGI IMG/M metagenome (GOLD analysis project Ga0209487, IMG submission 187524) | Agricultural soil microbial communities from Georgia to study Nitrogen management - Poultry litter 2012 (SPAdes) (version 2) | ecosystem: Environmental > Terrestrial > Soil > Agricultural land... | reverse complement strand
TATGATACTTTTTGCTATGGTACTAGCGACTGTATTAAGTTTAATCATTACAAAAGTATATCAAATAACATTTACTGGTTCGAGGTATTCCCAATCATTTGTGCACACGATAATTATGATGAGCGTGATTGTCTCGGTTGTCATGAATGTAATTAGTGATAATGCTGGAGTAGCTTTTGGCTTATTTGCTATTTTCTCACTAATCCGCTTCCGTAGTGCTGTTACAGATGCAAAGGATATTGCGTATATCTTTTTTGGTTTATGTGTAGGAATGACGTGTGGCTTATTTCACTTCGATTTAGCGATTATATTAACACTCGTTGCTAGTTTCATATTCTACGTATTATTTAAGTTACAGTATGGAAAGGGAAAAGATACACAAATTTTAAAAATTACGGTACCTGAAAATTTAAATCATGAGAGTATGTTCGACAGTATTTTTAAACGATTTACTGAAAGTCATCATCTCCGCCAAGTGGAAACAACAAATTTAGGCACAATGATTTTATACACATATGCTATTCGTAGTAAGAATGACGTAGAAGATAAGCAACTGATTGATGAAATCCGTGAAAAAAATGCAAATTTAAAAGTATCGCTTAGCTATTTAGGAAATGAAGATTAAATAGAAAGATAGTTGGGTAGGATTCTGTAAAATGAGCATCAGTTGCTCGCTCGACTTTGAAGTTGCTCTCTGAACCCTAGAATTGCTCCATCATACTGAAAGTTGCTCCATCTCCAGTAGATTTGCTCGCTGGCCACTGGATTTGCTCACTAAATTACAATGTTGCTCCATCGCCTCTGTTTTTGCTCAGGTAAAACAGAAACTTGCTCGCCGACTTGTAAAGTTGCTCGCTAAGCCAAAAAGTTGCTCAACGCTCTCTTTTACGTCCCAGTTTCCCTTTACTACAACATAGGAAAAAATCCCACAGCCTGATTAAAGGATGTGGGATTTCTTATTTACAAACACCTATTAGAAGTGTATTTTTATCACAAGTTACACCATTACTTTACAAATATCGTTTGTAAACTCTACCGGGTCACCAATCGGCAAACCTTCAATGAGCATCGCTTGATTATAAAGTAAATTTGTATACAATGCTAACTTTTCTTCATCCGTTTCATAAGCAGATTTCAATGCCTCAAACACATCATGATCTACATTAATTTCTAATACCTTTTGTGCTTTCATACCTTGTCCATCTGGCATTTGTTGCATTACCTTTTCCATCTCAATGGAAATTTCCCCTTCGGTTGAGAAACAAACAGGATGGGACCGCAAACGTTTTGAAGCTTTTACGTCTTGTACTTTATCTGCTAGCACTTCTTTCATTTTAGCAAATAACTCTTTATGATCTTCTGCTTCTTTTTCAGCCTCTTGCTTTTCTTCTTCTGTTTCTAACCCTAAATCACCATCAGAAACATTTTTAAATTCTTTTTCTTTGTAATTCATTAACATGCGAATTGCAAACTCATCGACATCTTCTGTAAAATATAAAATTTCATAGCCTTTATCTAGTACCATTTCCGTCTGTGGTAATTTACTAATTCGATCGATTGATTCACCTGTTGCATAGTAAATATATTTTTGGTCTTCAGACATACGTTCGACATATTCAGCCAAACTAACAAGTTTTTCTTCTTTTGATGAGTAAAACATTAATAAATCTTGCAATACATCTTTATGTTGACCAAAGTCACTATACACACCGTACTTTATCTGTCTACCAAATACATCGTAAAATTCCACATATTTCTCACGGTCATTTTTTAGCATTTTCTCTAGTTCTGTTTTAATTTTTCGAGTGATGTTTTTCTCAATCATTTTTAACTGACGATCATGTTGTAACATTTCCCGAGAAATATTTAAGCTTAAATCTTCTGAATCAACCATTCCTTTAACAAAGCTAAAGTAATCTGGTAGTAATTCTGGTGCTTTATTCATAATTAATACACCATTTGAATAAAGCTCTAATCCTTTTTCGTACTCTGTTGAATAATAATCAAATGGCATTGTAGAAGGAATGTACAATATTGCATGGTAACGAATGTTTCCATCTACACTTGTATGAATATGTTTGATTGGTTCGTCAAAGCCGTATCGTTTTTCTTTGTAAAAGCTCACATAATCTTCGTCACTTAATTCATTTTTATTTTTACGCCAAATTGGTACCATACTATTAATAGTTTCTTCTTCAACATAATCAACAAATTCTTCTTCATTATCTTCTTTTGGCTCACTCTTTGTTACGTCCATTTTAATTGGATAACGAATAAAATCGGAATACTTTTTAATAATTTCTTGTAATCGATTCTCATCTAAAAACTCGCTATACGTTTCATCATCTGTGTCTTCTTTAATTTTTAGTGTGATTTCTGTTCCGACATCTGTTTTTTCTGTAGGTGTAATCGTATATCCATCTGCACCTTCTGATTTCCATTCATACGCTTCTTCTTCACCAAAAGCTTTACTACGAACCGTCACTGTATCTGCTACCATAAATGCTGCATAGAATCCGACACCAAATTGACCGATAATATCGAAGTCTTCTTCCATTTCATTTTCATCTTTAAATGCTAAGGAGCCACTTTTAGCAATTGTACCTAAATTCTCTTCAAGTTCCTCTTTTGTCATTCCAATTCCTGTATCTGTAACCGTCAATGTGCCCGCTTCTTTATCAGCATATACTTTGATAAAGTAATCTGCACGATTAAATGTTAATGTATCGTCTGTCAACGTTTTATAGTAAACTTTATCAATTGCATCACTCGCGTTTGATATTAATTCACGTAAAAACACTTCTTTTTGAGAATAAATCGAGTTAATCATTAAGTCTAATAATCGTTTCGACTCTGCTTGGAACTGCTTCTTTTCCATTTATAATCCCCTTTCAAAAGTATTTATCCACTATATATTTTAAATTGAAACTGATAAATTTCAACTGAAATGGCTTTTTCACTACTTAATAAAACCATCTAGCATAGCAACTAGATGGTTTTTGTCTTTATACAACGAAAAATCGTACAATATTAAATATATTAATAAAAATAATACCAACAATCCCAACTAAAAATATATTTCCAACTATCCTTTCACTTATTTCCCTAGCAATACGACTTCCTATCAAGCCTCCTAAAATACCACCAACAATCATAAACGGAAGCATGGTTAAATTAAAGGAAGCAAAACCTGTCGTAAATGTACTTAACAATAAAGCAGATATTTGTGAAAAGAAAATGATAAAAATAGAGTTTAGCGCTGATTCCTTCGCGTTCATAGAAAAAAGTATGGCCAAAACTGCCACATTAAACGGTCCACCACCAATTCCCAAAAACGCAGCAATCACCCCTAATATAAAACCAATACTAATAATTATATAAGGACTTTTAAGCTGATATGTTTTAATTGAGTGGCGATGTCGAACAAGTACATAAATTAAAATCATCAGAATACCAAGCATTGTAGCTTGAATAACCGTGACAATATCTGAGACATTAATCCATTCAACGATATAATTAAACGAAAACTTACCTACAATGCCGCCTAATATCGAACCAATCGCTAAAATAAAACTTTGCTTGACATTTATCTGCACTTTTGACTTTACTGAACTTATTAAGGAAACACAGGCCATAGATAGTACTGTAGCAGCTGATAATATACCAATTGTTTCAACATCATAGTCACCTAATAAATCAAGAACTGGCTTAATGATAACGCCGCCACCAAGTCCTGCTACCGCCCCAAAAACAGTAGCGAATAGACCGATTGCAAAATAGATAAACCAGATTTTAACCAACTTCTTTCTGCCTCACTGAATTTAAATACATTTTATTGAACATAAGGCTTCTTATAGTACATACCCTGTTTTTTGATAACAAATCGAGTTCGATTGATTACAATTTAGATTCTTCATTAATATATAACTTTTACAGTGCATAAAGCAAATTACTACTAAGTTTAAATTGTAAAAAAATGAGAAGAACCTCCTTGGAAGTTCTTCTCATTTAAGCTTGTGTATTTCATATTAATAAATTAAGTGTGCCATCAATGCAATGATTGGTAATGTAATAATCGTACGTAAAATAAAAATAAGAATTAAATCTTTCATATTTAAAGGCAGCTTTGATCCTAATAAAAGTGCCCCAACCTCAGACATATATATTAACTGGGTAACTGATAGCGTACCGATGACGAATCTTGTCATTTCACTTTCAATGCCACTACCTAAAATAGCCGGTAGGAACATATCAGCAAATCCAACGACAACGGTTTGTGCTGCTTCAGCCGCTTCCGGTATTTGTAAGAGATTTAAAATCGGCACAAACGGCATACCAAGCCAAGTAAATAATGGCGTAAATTCAGCAAGGATCGTAGCAATTGTTCCTATAGCCATAACGACGGGAACAACTTCTAACCACATCGCTAATACATTTTGTGTTCCGCCTCGAAGGACTGGAAGAACACTTTTTACCTTTTGTGCTCGCTCAGCAGCTTGTTTGATCCCCCATGAGAATAATGACAGATGACTTGGAATCGCCTCTTCATATTGGGCTTCTGCTCCTTCATAATACGTATCTCTCTTTCTTGATAACGGTGGGATTCTTGGCATGATTAATGCAGCTACAACTCCAGCAATAATAATCGTTCCATAATAAGGAAGGAACATATGAGTTAAATCCAGTTCCATTAAAACGACTATCGTAAAATCAATTGATACTAGGGAGAAGGTTGTCCCGATTACCGCTGCCTCTCTTTTTGTATAAAAACCTTCCTCATACTGTTTATTCGTTAACATAACTCCAATCGTACCATCTCCTAACCATGAGACTAAACTGTCAATCGAGGAACGACCTGGCAATGTAAAAATCGGACGCATTATTTTCCGCATTAAAGTACCGAACAATTCCAATAGTCCAAAGTCCAAAAGCAGTGGCAATACAAATCCCGCAAAGAAAAATATCGCAACAAGCGTCGTCAGTAAACCAAAGAGAATATTCCCTCCTGTATCTTCAGACCAAATAAATTCTGGACCAATTTGAAATAACGCTAATATACCAAAGATAAATGCGAGTGTTCTAGTTAAAAGCACAATCGGTCCTACATCAAACAAATTTCTTAAAAAATTATTCGCTAAAATAAACTGCGGCTGAAATAGTTTTGTAAATATAATCCCTAAAAAACTAATACTAATTAAAATTACAGCGATTGTCGGCATGTATGCCCCAATATATTTATCAATAAAGTCTGCCCAAATGGCAACCATTAATGTAATTTCACCATTTACGGAAATTGGAACCATTAATAAAAAGATACCTAATAAAGACGGAACAATAAATTTCAAATAGGTTCCAATTGAAAAGCTCTGTTTCTCTTCCAATTTGTTCATCTCCTATAATTAAAGGTGTATATTTATGCATTTTATTATATAAATAATCACAAAAGCAACGTAATTTTATCATCTTATTTCCCGTTTTGCAATGCAATTTATATTAAAAATATATTCTGAATTATCATTCTAATCTAATGTTCGTGTATATGTTGGAAGAGATAAAGTTTGTCATATAAACGTCACACAGAAGTCATGTCTCTGCGGAGATTTATTCACTCGGATATGTTAAAGTATGTGTTAAGATGTTAAGTTGTAACAAACTTTATCGGATTGAACGAATGGAACAATACATTCTTGTCATAGTTAGATTTGCTAAATACAAAAGGAGGTTATCCATATTGAAAAGATTTATTTGGATTGGACTCTTTTCTATCATATTTGTACTATCAGCCTGCTCCGATAATCTGCCAATTGAAACAGATATGTCTGAGAATGTCGCTAACTTTTCCTTCACGAATCAAGATAATGAAACAGTCGAGCGAGATGATTTAGCTGGTAATTGGTGGTTAGCTGATTTCATTTTTACAAACTGCGAAACGGTTTGTTTACCAATGACCAATAATATGGCAGCATTGCAAGTCGAATTAGATGATAAAGGTATTCCAATTCAATTTGTCTCATTCAGTGTCGACCCTGAGTATGACCAACCAGATGTATTAAAAGAGTATGCCGAAGATTATGATGTAAACTTTGATAATTGGCACTTTTTAACAGGCTATGATTTCCAAACAATCCGGAAATTATCAATTAAATCTTTTCGTGCTCCATTAAAAGAACCTGCTTACGGATCTGATCAAGTTACACATGATATTCGCTTCTTTTTAGTTGATCCTGAAGGAAATATCGTTAAGGGCTATGAAGGGACAAATCAGGCAACAATGGATGAAATAGTAGATGATTTATTAGTTTTAAATGAAAATGGGCTTTTATAATCACTTCCGTTCTTCATAAAAATATGATTAAAACACCATTTGGAGGTTGGTAACAATGTTTCGTAACAAAGTGATACTCATTGTTTCTCTGTTAATGATTTTGGTTTTAGCCGCTTGCGGCAACAATGAAGCAAATGAAGATGAGCTAGATGAATTAAAAATGTTAGAAGTGGATTTTGAAGTCCCTGAGACGGCAGAGGTTGACCAAGCTGTTGAATTAAACGCCCATGTTACGTACGGTGATGAGGCGGTTGCAGATGTCGATGAAATTGATTTTGAAATTTGGGAAATGTGTGATGAAGACAATAGTGTACATGAAATTCCGAAAAATAACGAAGATGGTTCCTATACATTAGAATACACTTTTGATGACGACGGCGTATATGAAATTTATGCCCATACTACTGCACACGACATGCATACCATGCCTAAAAAACAAATTACAATAGGTGCTGGTGGCGATTATGATTGTGAGGAAAATGAAGATGCGCAACATGAAGAGCATGATATGAATGACACAGACGAGGATGAATAAATATGATTCTCAAAAAATGGTTAAAGAGTCGAGGACTATCGTTTTCCGATATTATTCATCAAATATAAGCAACATCTTATTGAACATTATTCTACCTTTAAACCAAAACAGAGACTACCGAATGAAGTCTCTGTTTTTTTTAATTATATGTCTCTCACAATCCATCAAGTTTATTAAAGACTCCTTTTTACACACGGTTCAAATGGGTATCTTGAAACTTCGTTGGATATTTAAGACCAAAACCAAACATTCTATCCATTCCAATATGTGCCGTCCAGATCAGACCTAGTAACACTACTATTTCCTGGTTCATTATAGCCCCTATTAAATAAACAAGTAAAGATAATAAGTACGTATGAAAAAGATTGTATACTATTGCTCCGAACTTTTGATTATACAAATACCCTAGCATTGCAAGATCTGGAACGAACAAAAGGATAATAAACACCCACCAACTAAACTCATAATACATATATCCATAAAGAGCTAGAACAAGAACTGCCGCACCTTCCAAATGTAAAATCGTTTTATTCAAATGATCCTTTCCTTTCTGCATGGTGAAATTGTCGTAAATACTCATTTTATTTCCTGGGAAATAAATATGTGTTATTTTAAAAAGCATCGCCTCACTAGCTATTTGATCTTAAATAGCCTTATTCCATCCATAATAAAAACCGCATAAAATCAAAGCTTCTGACGATTTCATGCGGTTTTTGCTAGAGCAATAGATATTTCCTATTTGTTATTCATCATATTCTATAATGGCAATTGCCTCCAAAGAACTTCCTAAATCCTCAACTAAGTTCCCAACTAATTTTTCACCATTTTTTCCATACGTATCCTCAATTGTTGCCCATTGTCCACTCGATGGTCTAAACTTAATTTCAAAATGAGCATCTTCATCATATTTATATGGTATCTCCATTTTAAATGTTCCATCACGGTTCACTTGAACTTGATCGCTTCCAGAGCTACCTGAGTATTCTCCGCTTATTACCGCTCCTTCCATAATATTAGAAGAACCATTTATATAAAAGAAGTCTTCATCATTTTCAACTTCATCAATCTCTATCCAAACTCGTGTATCTCCATAATCTTCAGGTTGTTCATTCCATTCCATCGCAGTAATTTCATGTTCAGTTTCTTCACTTTCTGTAGAAAGAGGAACTTCTACTACGGCCTTCTTACTTATCTGCTCCATATCGTAGTGTTCATCAAGATAAACAAAGTCTCCTTCTAAATCTTGCCCTCCCTCTCCGTATTGTTCAATAACCTCTTCTTCTTGCAATGTCGATTTAAAATCGAATGAAATTTCTACTTTTGCATCTCCATACTGATGGTGTTCCATTTCCATTGTAAAGTTACCTTCTTCATCTGTTAGTTCAGTCGTCTCTGATAAAACTTCATCATCGTCTACTATTACATATCCATTAACCCGGGCATTTTCTATTAAATTACTTTGTCCTTCTACAATAATTTTCTCCGCTTCTTCTATTACCTTTCCACCAAATGAAACTTCTAAATCACCTTGTTTTCCAAGGCTTTTTTCACTCTTACCACAGCTAGACAATATGATGATAGAAATGGTTAAGAGAATAAATCCCATCTTTAACTTATTCAATCTATGCATTATTCTTCATCCTCATCTTCCATATCTTGTTCATCATCTTCTTTATTGTCTTCTTCATCGTCTATATCTTGCTCTTCATCTTCTGCGTCTATTTCATCGTCTTCTCTATCTTCGTCGTCTCCACCAAAGTCAGATTCATTATCATCCCAGTCTACTACTTTACGAATATACTGGTCCGTTGAATAATCTTTTGTAGCGACTAAATTACCAACAAGATTTTGACCACTTTTTCCATATGCTTCTTGCACATCATTCCATTGACTATAGTCGTAAGGTTTGAATAAAATAAGTAGCTCCTGATCTTCCCGATATTCATAGTCAAACTTAAGATCAAATGTCCCGTCAGGTAAAACTCTTGTTTTTCCACGATTCCCTGCGTATTGAGCTTCTAGTTCAGCACCTTCAATTAAATTACTTTTTCCAGTTATATAGAAGAATTCGCCATCCTCAGTTACTTCTTCTGTTTCAATCCAAACACGAGGATCACCATAATCATCCGGTAGTTCTTCCCATTCTGGAGCCTTAATTGCTAAATCATTTTGTTCACCAGTTTGATACGGAATTCTTACCTCTGCTTTTCGTAAATTATCATCTAAATTTGTACTATATTTGTAAATAAATGGTCCTTCTAAATTCTGGCCCTTTTCCCCATAATGGCGCTTAATTTCATCTTCTTGCATCCCTTCAAATTCAAAACGGATAAAGATTTCTGCATCCCCATACTCATGATGGTCTAATTCCATATGGAAACTGCCATCTTCTGTAACGAGTTCAGACGTATCTGAAAAAACAGTTTCGCCATCGTCTACAACCACTTCACCGATAATTCTTGCATCTTTAAGCAAATTACTTTTTCCATCAATAATAAATACATTATCTTCTTCCTTTACATCACCACTAAACTGCACTTCGTAGTCCCCTAGCTCTGTGTTTTCTTCTTCCATATCTTCTTCTGTATTTTCCTCCTCATCATCTGCATCTACTGTTTCTTCATCGTCTGTTCCACAACCTACTGCAAGGATAAGTACTAAAAAAAGTACGGTAATAATCCAACTCCATTTCTTCATTCGTCATCCTTCTTTCTTCTATTTTAAGTTGATTACTATTTCTACACGGCGATTTTTTGCCCTACCAGATTCAGAGTCATTTGATGCAATTGGTTTATCATCTGCATAGCCCTCTGTTGTATATATAATGTCATCAGATTCCAATTGGTCCTCTAAATAGTCCTTGACAGCTTCTGCACGATCCTTTGATAAATCCATGTTGTAAGAGTAAGACCCTTCGTTATCTGTATGACCTGTAATCATAATATCTAAGTCCTTTTTATTAAATGAATCTTCTACTACATCAGCAATTTCCTCTAACGTTTTCTTTGAGTCTTTTTTCAACTTATCTTCATCAAAGTCAAACAGCACATCATCTGGCACAAACATCGTCACTTCTGAGCCATCAATATTTAGTTCGACATTATCCGGTACTTCAATCTCTTGTGAATCATCTTCTACTTCATATTCAATCAATTGTTTTTCATTGTTATGCGCATATTTTTCTACCAAATTCCCAACAAGATTTTGCCCTTTTGCCCCATACGTTTCTTCCACGATATTCCACTGATAATCATCAGGTTTAAATCGAATGATAAAAGGATCTTCTTTATATTCATAATCAAATTTAAAATCGAAAGAACCGTCTGGCTTAATCAATGTTTGTGCTTTCCGGCTATTTTTGCGATAAATACCAATTCTCGTTCCCTCGATTAAATTACTACGCCCATGTACGTAAAAATATTCACCGTCATCATTTACTTCCTCTACTTCTAGCCACACACGTGGATCCCCCATATCATCAGGAAGATCATACCAACTCGGTTCTTTAAATTGACGAACAGCTTCATCTTCTCCAGTTGTAAACACTGTAGCTACTTCTGCCTTTTTAAAAATATTTTTCGGGTCACGTCCTCCTGACTCCCCACGATGCTGATATATATATGCACCTTCTAAATTCTGTCCTCTGTCACCATAATGACGAATAACATCATCATCTTGTTGACCATCAAAGTCAAATTTAACAGACACTACTGTTTCTTTTCCTTGAATACCGTGATTTTCAATTTCCATATTGAAATCTCCATTTTCATCCACTAATTCAGTGGTGTCTGCAAGATATTCATATTCTTTCGTTTCTCTTGCCCAATAGTAATTTGTATCTGTACTTACCGATACTTCACCAACGACACGTGAGCCCGGAATTAAATTACTTTCCCCTTCAATAACTATCTTGTCATCTGCTTCTGTCACTTCTCCACCTATGTAAATATCATAATCTCCTTGACTATGCTCCTCATCTGCATCCTCTAATGCTGAATTGTTATCATCTTCTGGATTCTCTTCATCCATCTCTTCCATTTCTTTATCCATATCCGCTTCTTCAGTTTCTGTCTCTTCTTCTTCATCTAATTCCTCTTCACTTGCATCTGCTTCAACTTCTTCTTCCTCTGGCTCTTCTTTTTCTACCTCGTCAGCTTGACAAGCAATTAATGCAAATACGAAAAGAAGTGAGATGGCTTGGAATAGATACTTTCTCATGACAAACCCTCCATCATTCATCCAATTAAAGTGTATATTCAAAGATAGCAAATAATCAGACTTTTTTCATGAGGATAACACATCATCATTTATCCCTCACCACTCGTTATAAAGACTGATATAAATGGATATTAATGGAATTTTATGGTTTTAGTAGTAATAAACCATATACAAGTACCTGATAGTTAAGTTAGTTATTGCTTTTGGATGTAAAAATCACGTAACAATAGTGTAAAGTATAAGTAAAAAACTCTCTCCATTTTAGGAGAGAGCCATTCATCTACTTCAGTTGTACATCATGCAAATGAGCGAATATACCACCCTTTGCAATTAATTCATTATGTGAACCCTGTTCAGCGATCCCATCTTTGGTAATGACAAAAATCCGATCTGCATGTTTAATCGTCGCTAATCGATGGGCAATAACGATTGTTGTACGGTCTTTTGTTAACTTCATTAACGCGTCTTGTATAATTGCTTCTGTTTCTGTATCTAATGCTGATGTTGCTTCATCTAAAATCAGAATGGATGGATTCTTTAAAAACATTCTCGCAATCGCAATCCGTTGTTTTTGTCCGCCTGATAATTTAAGGCCACGCTCACCAACTTGTGTGTCATATCCATCTGGTAATTCCGTGATAAAATCCTCCATATGAGCAAGTTTTGCCGCTTCTTCAACTTCCTCATCGGTAGCATCAAGTTTCCCGTATGCAATATTTTCTCGTAATGTACCTGTAAAAAGGAACACATCTTGTTGTACAATGCCTATATGGCTACGTAACGAACGCATCGTCATATCACGAATGTCCATTCCGTCGATGGTAATCGCCCCTTTTTGTACATCATAGAACCTTGGAATCAATGCAGATATTGTTGTTTTCCCTGCTCCAGATGGTCCGACAAATGCAATTGTTTCTCCTGATTTTATTTGAAAACTAAGGTCTTTTAACACAGGAGCTTGTGTCGTCTCATAAAAAAAGGTTACATTACGAAAAGCAATATTACCATGTAAATGGTTGACATTTTTTGCACCTTTTCGATCTTTTACATCAGGGGATACATCTAATAAATCGATAAATCGCTGAAAGCCAGCCATCCCTTTAGGATATAATTCTAGTAATGCACTGATTTTTTCAATTGGCTTAAACAAAACATTGACATATAAAACAAACGCAATTAACTCCCCATACGTAAGTTGACTATTATAACTTAGCCATGCGCCATAAACTAACACTGCTAAGGTGACAAAACGCATTAACATATAAATATTTGCATTCACAAAGGCCATAATACGATAAGCCCCAAGTTTAGATGTACGGAATATATAGTTATTTTTCGTAAAACGTTTCATTTCGTAATCTTCATTTGTAAAAGATTGAACAACTCGTACACCTGAAACAGCGTCTTCTACCCGAGCATTGACCCCAGCAATATTTTCATACATATTACGC
>Ga0209487_1003383_pt1 | contig 12533 bp, 16 predicted proteins | sample Poulit2012_FD_187524 | JGI IMG/M metagenome (GOLD analysis project Ga0209487, IMG submission 187524) | Agricultural soil microbial communities from Georgia to study Nitrogen management - Poultry litter 2012 (SPAdes) (version 2) | ecosystem: Environmental > Terrestrial > Soil > Agricultural land... | reverse complement strand
ATGAATTGGTAAATGAGCCTACTATATATAGGCTCTTTTTTATATTACGAATAATTAAAAGTGTGATATAATGATAGAGTGTTATTAGGGAAGTCGCTAAAGGAGTTTTATAATTGAAACGTGTAACAGCAATTATTTTTTTATTATTAATCATTTCCGGATGTAGTTTTAGTAAAGTCTACACTGATGCGATTGAAGAAACTGAAGAACATTTAAACAATGAAGAGTTTGATCAAGCACTAGAATCAGTAGAAATTGCTTTAAATGAAAAAGAAGATGATGATGTAGCACTCAATATTGAGTCAGGTTTATTAAAGTACCAAAAATTAATAAATTATAAAGAACAAAGAAATTGGGAGGAAACAGAAGAAGTGATTAATTCATTTGGAACGCTTGATTCTGTGCATCCTAAATTAAAAAAACAAGTAGATAAAATTAATAAAGAAATGTTAGAACAAATCGAATTAGAAAGACAACTTGAAAATGATTTAAAAAAAGCGAAAACAAAATTGAATAATGATCATTTTGATGAAGCGGATGCATTATTAGAGGGTTTAGAATCAAATACATCATTTAAATTTGCAGACGAAAAAATTAAGCTCGTTCGTGAAAATTATGATGAAAAATATAAATCCTTTAAAAAAGATGAAAAGAAAGCAGAATTATTATCAAAATATGAAAAGGAATTAACTGAATTAGAAACTAAAACATCTAAAATCAAACAGAAAAATAAAGAAGATCAATCTTTTAATAGATTGAATGATGTTGAAAAAGATTATGATGATTTATTAAATGAAGTTTATCAAAAGATTATTAAAGAGTTACCTAAAAAAGAAGAAGAATTAAGAGAAATTCAACGTGAATGGTTAGTTAACTTTGAATCAAAACTTTATGAAGTACGTTATAATTCAGGCGATTATAAAGCGGTGGAATATAGTATTAAAAATAAAAAGAAACGAATAAATGAATTATTAAATAATTATCTAAAATAAAACTTCCTTTGTCTAATTTAAACAAAGGAAGTTTTATTTAGTCTTTTAAGTAAATCTTATTAATCAATAATATTTTAAGGTGCGCGCCCGCCTGTAAATATACGTATAATTAAAACAATAAGCGCGATCACAAGTAAAACGTGAACTAATCCACCTGCAACATCTAATGAAAATCCTAAAATCCATAAAAGAATTAAAATTCCTATAATTGTCCAAAGCATAAAGAGCGTCCTCCTTTCAATTCGACAGTAACATTTTATTAATAAATATTGATTACAAATAATATTCCACCAAAATTTATTTTTAAACATTATTTTAAAATTAGATAATATAGTAAAAACATCTATTCAGGTTTATAATTAAAAGGCTATTAAATAGTTTCAAGGAGGTTCAAATGAAAGAAGTATTGAATTTTATCAATAAATATATCCATGAGCATGATATAATAAAGTTACATAATTGTTCTAATGAAAAATCAGTTTATCAAATTTTAAATAATAAAAATAAAAATGTAGGATTTATTAGTTTAACTAAAGACAATGAATTAGAATCTTTTATTTATACTGGTAAATTAAATAAGTACAAACAACATATGAGTAAAGAAAATATGATTAAACGCACAAAGGAATTTTTAAATGATTCGAATTTAATATTAGCTTCAGTTGATATATACGCAAACAGCGCTAAAATAAATTATGAAGAAAAAGATATTAATTATAATTTAAGGTTGCCTAATACAGGTGTGTCATTTGTTCTAAATTTAGCTGGAGATATATTAAGTTTTAATAAGAATACTCAAGATTATAAAGTAATTACACCACAAAAAATTATTACAGAAAAAGAAGCAAAATCAAGGTATCTTAATCAGCTTGAAATAGATTTAAAAATTAGTAAATTAAGTCAACATGATCATTATAAATTAATGTATAGCTTAAATGAAAAGGTGAACCACATACCTGCGTCTGGGAATAAAGTAAAAGTAAATACAAGTAATAATGAATTAAAAAGCTTGGAACCTTATACACCAAGTAGTAAAAACTTATTTAAAATATTAGGGTTATACGGAGATTATGTAAGAATTGGAAAAAGAAATAAAAAAAATTGTAAAATAGAATTGTGGTCGAAGTATGCTAAAAAGTCATTCAAACAATTAAACTTTGATTTGAATACTCCACAAACAGACGTTGTTAAATACAAAATAGATAAACATACGAATAAAATTATTCAAGTAAGTAATGGCGAGATATACAGAAATTATGTAGATGAACCACTAATATATAAAGAGGCTTATAATCGAGCTTTAGATTTTTTATTTAGTATTTATCCTAAAGCTGATGAATTTTTTGATGTTATTGATCCAATTGTAGATAAAAAAGAAAAAACATATCAAGCTTATGAACCAAATTATATGTATTATTTTAATTGTGTTCATGACAGTATTGAAGTAGAAAATCAAATTGCTTATATCGGTTTAGGTAAATATACAGGTAAAATTAATCAATATCGTGCTCCGAGTGTGACAGAAAAAAACCTGGCACATATTAACGTTTTTGCAAAGATATCAGAAGCAGAAGCAAAGATAATCTATGAACGTAACTTGAAAATGAAATTAGGATTCATAAAAAAATATGATCAAGAAAACAATATAATTTATGAATTAGCATATTTACCAGTATTATTTGAAAATCATTCAAACAAACATTATCTTGATGCTCATGAAGGTACAGTTTATGAAGTATAATTTTAAATTAATTAAACTAGGAAGTGTAAATTTGAGTTATAAATTAAAATATATATTGTTATCTTTATTGAGTTTATTTTTACTTATGGCTTGTTCAATAGAAGATGATTTAGTTCAATCTGAAACTAATAATCAAAAGGTAACACCAATTACTGAATTAATAGAAACAGAAAACTTTAAATCAAATGCACTTGAGCATATTTTAGAAGGAGAACTGAATTATAAAGGTCAAGCTGTTGGGTTTCATTATAGTCAATTAGAAAGTAAAAAGGGCGAGATCATCAATAATTCACAAACAGAATTAGATGAAAATGAAGTTTATGAAGCAAAAGTGCGTATAAAAGATGTTAATAAAACTTCAAACAATGGTAAGTCTACATTCTTTCCAGATGATTGGGACACTCAAGATGTAGTTGATGCTATAAACGAAGCATACGATAATAGAACACATATTAATGGAAATACATTTGAAGGTTTGACAGCTGAAGGGATTATAGTGAGGATGTATTTAACAGAGCAAAATCAAATTATATCAGCTTTTCCAGTTTATGAAGGTGGTGGATAGATGTATGAATTAAAAGAAGTTACTTTAAAAAATAAGCATTATGAAAAGAAGCGGCTAGTCATTAATTTCGATGATCCACAATATAATATATTAGCAGAGTTTTTAATGTCAGATTCATGTTTATTATCTGAAGAAATATCGCGTGCGTTTAAATTAGTTTCAAGTGGAGAAAAAGTTGAACTGTCAGGCAATCGGTGTCATGTTGAAATAAAACAAACAGAAACATGTATTTCCGACTTATTTAGTGATAATGAAGCAATCAGTTATCCATCTTTAAAACTTACTACAGAAGAATTCAAACGGTATATAAATATATGGAAAGAAGCATTAACTCAATTTAATGACCAATAAAAAACACCTATCTTATAAGACAGGTGTTTTATGATTGTTTGCGGCTAAAAAGCATGCGTTCACAACATGTTTGTAAATATTTTAGACTTAGGCAAACCAACTCATCGCTTTGTAAGCTTACCATAAAAGTAACTTGTTGAAAAGTTTTAGATTACATCATTTAATTATATTTTAAAAGGGGCCATAAACAATGAAAGTTACAATAGCACCAGATTCTTTTAAAGGAAGTCTAAGTGCAAGTAAAGCAACATCTATTATTAAACAAGCAATAAAAAAAGTATTACCAGATACAAAGCTTAACTTAAAACCAATGGCTGATGGTGGGGAAGGTACATTAGATACATTATTGGAAGTTAAAGCTGGCAAAAAAATAGCATTAAACTGTAAAGGCCCATTAGGAGAAAATATTACTACTTATTATGGAATTATTGACGGAGATACAGCAGTTATTGAAATAGCAAAAATATGTGGATTAACTACCGTTCCAATTAGTAAACGAAACCCTGAATTAACAACAAGTTATGGTGTAGGTGAAGCTATTAATGATGCAGTGAATAGAGGAGTTAGTAATATTATTATCGGACTAGGAGGGAGTGCGACTAATGACGGTGGGTATGGGATGTTAAGTGCTTTAGGTGTAAAAGGAAAAGACCTAGATGGAAATGAATTAACTTTTTATGCTAATGACTTATATAAGCTTAATCAACTTGATTGGTCTCACTTTAATCAGCGTATAAAAAATATTACAATAACTGTAGCAAATGATGTAAATAATCCATTATGTGGAAGAAATGGTGCAAGTTTTATTTACGGTGAACAAAAAGGTGCAACAGTTAATCAAATAAAAAGATTAGATAATGCATTATTTAATTACGCTCAAGAAGTAACTAAATATACCGAAAACAATCATCAGTATACAGAAGGAGTTGGAGCAGCTGGCGGATTAGGTTTTGGTTTAAAAGTTATTGGAGCAAAATTAGAACCAGGTGCAGAATTAATTGCAAAAATATTAGACTTAGAAACAAGTATAGCTTCTTCCGATTGGATAATTACTGGTGAAGGTAAAAGTGACCAACAAACTCTATACGGAAAAGCCCCAATGTTTGTGAGCACATTAGCAAAAAAATATGATAAACCAATTATTTTAATATCAGGTAGTGTCGACAATAGTAATAAAGAGTTAACTGAAGCATTTACAGCAATTTTCTCTATATTAAATAGACCAATTACTACAGAAGAAGCTATGGACCAAGCTAAAGAATTATTATATAATCAAGTGATTCAAATTATTAAACTAATTAATTTAAATGAAAAAAATTAAATACTTAACTAAGAGAAATGATTTGTATATACTTTACAGACTGAGGTGATTGAAATGAGTAAAAAAATAGAAGTATTAATAGTAGGTATATTAACTAGCTTTGTTTTAGGATTTTTTCTTAAAATTCTTGAATTGATAACTGATTTAAAAGTGTATACATTACTTTTAAACATCGATTTTATACCTATTCTTGGAAATATTAATTTTCCAGAATGGATAGAGTTTTCTTTTCATATTATTATTTCAGTGATATTAACATATATATTTTATTACTTTGTTGTTAAAAATAATTGGGGATGGCAAAATATCTTATTCTATGTATCGCTAGGAAATATGTTAATTGGTTTGTTAATTTATCCTATTACATTATTATCGGATAGAACACCACCATTATTTTCAATATTTGCACTTAACTTTTGGTTAGTAGCCCATTTAATATATGGTATTTCAATGAGCTTACTTTTTATTCTCATTCAAAATAAACATCATATGAAAAAACCTAAACGTAAAAAAAGAAAAGATAATACAATACCATTTAGGTAAATATATGATCTATAATTAGTTTATTTTAAGATGAGTCGTTTGACTCACAGATTCAATTAACCAATTAGGTTCGTTGATGTTAAGAATTGAAAGTGAGCCATTCTTTAATGTTGTAATACGAGAACCAACTGTATGATTTGAGACACTTGCTAAGATAGAATTAATTACTGCGCCATGAGCGATAACTAATACATTTTGATTAGGATATGCTCTTACAATGTCATTTAATGCTATCATTGCACGTTTATTTAATGCTAAACGTGGTTCTTGAGAAGGGTAAATTTGTTGAGGGAATTTCTTAATCAGTTCTACCTTAGATTTTCCTTCAGCAATACCGAAATATCTTTCTTTTAATCTATCTTCATAAATAATTCGTAAATTAAGTGTTTGATTAATAAGTTGAGTTGTTTTTTTCGCTCGCATGAGAGGACTCGATATTATTGCATCAATAGGCTTATTTTTAAAATACTCCCCACACTCTCTAGCTTGTATTTCTCCAGTTTTATTTAATGGAATATTTGTTTGACCTTGTATAATGCCTTTTATATTCCAATCAGTTTCTCCATGTCTAACTAAATAAATTTTTGTCATTTATTAATCACCTCGCCTATCGGTATTTTAAATGATGTTCATCTGTTTAATCAAATAATCATACAAATAAAATTTAAGGAGCTAATACTAGATGAATGATCTCACTATTGTTCTTTACAAGGATGACTTAAGAATTCATGACCACCCTGCACTTTATGACGGTGCTGATAATGGAAAAGTGCTGCCCATATATTTTAAAAGTAATAGAATGAATCAAACTGCAAAAGATGTATGGAGAGAAGAAACGTTAAAGGTTTTAAAAAATAGATTTGATAAACTTAACCAATCTTTTTTAATTTTACATGGCGATGTCAAAGATATCTTTTCGACATTGATTTATGAATTAGATGTTAAACAAGTTAATTGGAATGTTTCGTTTACAAAGGAAGGTAGAGAAGATGATGCGACGTTAAAAAATATTTAAACGACTCGAATATATTAGTGAATGAATTTAATGGTCAAACATTATTTAGGTTTAAACAAATATTTAATCAAGCAGGTAAGCCATATAAAATATTTACCCCATTTTATAATAAATGTTTGCAACACGAACCAATAGAATCTTTACCAGAGCCTGAAATAATACCGTTCCAATATAAAGGTAAACTAATTACTGAACAAATAGATGATCATTCAAAAAAAGAATGGGAAGAAAAGTTAAGTCAAAATTGGAGTGCAGGGGAAGCTTCAGCGTTTGAACAAATAGATGAATTTATTAATTTTGGTTTAAATGATTATAAAGTAGGGAGAGATTACCCAGCCAAAAACGTCGTTTCTAAATTATCACCTTACTTAGCTGTAGGTAGTTTAAGTATACGAAGCCTGTATAGTGCATTATTATTCGAAGGATTACAAAACGAATCAAATTTAGAAGCTTTTCTTCGTCAGTTAATTTGGCGTGACTTTTCCTATTATACACTTGTTCATTTTCCGAACATTACTAAAGAACCATTAAGAAATAATTTCAATTATTTCCCATGGAAAAATGATCAATCAAAATTAGATGCATGGTAAAAAGGGCAGACGGGTTATCCTTTTGTGGATGCAGCAATGCGTGAACTGTGGGAAACAGGATATATGCACAATCGTGCACGTATGGTCGTTGGGTCATTTTTAGTTAAACATTTATTAATAAATTGGAAAATAGGCTATGCTTGGTTTGAATATACCTTAATAGATTTTGACCCAGCTAACAATGCAATGGGTTGGCAATGGGTGACTGGTAGTGGAATAGATTCTTCGCCATTTTTTAGAGTGTTTAATCCTTTAACACAAAGCGAAAAATTCGATAATTCAGCTGAGTACATAAATGAATATGTGCCAGAAGTCCATAAATTACATCAACCATTTAAAAAGAATGAAGTAGATTTAAAAGCATTAAACATAAGTTTAGGCGTGACATATCCCTATCCAATTGTAGACCATAAAGTAGCAAGAAAACGAGCGTTAGATGCATTTGATTCAATAAAAAATAAAGCTAAGTAAATTTACTTAGCTTTATTTAAAGTAATCAAATTCTTTGAATTTAGAAATAGCTTCAATTCTATTACTGACATTTAATTTATCTAAAATAATTGAAATATAATTTCGAACGGTCCCTTCTGTAATGAAAAGTGTATAAGCAATTTCTTTAGTGCTTTTACCTTGTGAGACAAGTTCAATCACATCCATCTCACGATTGGTTAAAGGATTTTCAATTAATTTATCTTGTTGATCTATTAATTCTGGAGCATATACTTTTTGTCCATTCATAATTGTTCGAATTGCACTAGATAAATCATCACTTGGTCCATCTTTTAAGAGATATCCACTTACACCAACAGCCCTTGCACGTGCAAAATACCCTGGTTTAGCAAAGGTTGTTAAAATAATGATTTTACAATCAACATCTACAAGCTCTTCAGCTGCGTCTAAACCCGTTTTAATCGGCATTTCAATATCCATAATACATATATCTGGTTTTAACTTTCTAACTAACTCAACAGCTTCGTGACCATTTGTTGCTTGACCAATAACTTCTAAATCATCTTCTAAATTAAGTAAAGTTGAAAGAGCACCTAATAACATGCCTTGATCTTCTGCTAAAACAATTTTCACCATTAAACTGTCTCCTCTGCTTGTGAAATAATTTTAGGAAATGAAATTTTTATTTGGGTGCCATTATTAGAATGAATACTTAAATTACCATTCATAAATTCTAATCGCTCAATCATCCCTCGAATGCCATGTGTTGAATAAGATATTGTTTGCTGATCAAAACCAATTCCATTATCTTTAATCATGATTGACGTTTCTTCGTTTGTTTCACTTATTTTTATTTCACATAAATTTGCTTTACTATGTCTAACTATATTTGTTGTTGCTTCTTTTAAACACATACTTAATACATTTTCAGCTAAAATACTTGTTGTTTTAAGCTCTGGATTTCCATTAATTTTAACTTTAATATCTGCTGCAATAAGAATTTGTTCTACACGAAGTAATTCTTCAGAAAGTTTAATTAATCGCATATTAGACACTAATTCCCGAACTTCATTTAAAGCTGTCCTAGCGGTATGTTGAATGTCTTTTATTTCGGTTTTTGCTTGATCAGGTTTAATATCAACTAATTTCGTAGCAAGATCTGCTTTCATTCCGATAAGCGAAAGTTTTTGTCCTAAAGTATCATGAAGATCACGTGAAATCCTTTGGCGTTCATCTGTTATTGCGAGTTGAGTTGTAGCCGACTCTAATAAGCCTTCCAATCTTTCCTGCTTGTTTCGATTATAAATATTAAATGGTAATAAACTAATACCTATTATACTAATAATAATAAAAGGTAATTGTGAAACAAACATATTTGTTTTAATAAAAAAGCCAATATTAATCGTTAAAACCGTTGTTACAAGATGTACAACGTATAAAGAAATAAATCCAGCTTTACTTTTTACTTGTCCAATGAAAAATGAAAGAAATAAAGCAAAATATACATAACCATAAAATAAAGTCATTAACATACTAATTAGCATGCCAAGACTTACCCACACATAAACAAACCAAGTTTCTGATATAAAGGAAAGTCGGTAAGCTATGAAAAATAATATAACCATAATAATACCAATGAAAAAATCAATTGTAGGAGAAGATTTAAATAAGAAATAAAATGGAATTAAGCAAAATATTATCCATATATAAATACTTAGACCAGTATTCTTAGGAAAGATTTGATACCATTTTGACATAGTGACCTCCTTTGATAAGTGATTTAATTATAACAAAATAACATAAAAAGAGGTAGATATCATATTAAATATCTACCTAAAATATTATTAAGATACTTGCTCTGACTTCTTTTTAATTTTGTTGTCTCGTTTGATTAAATGTTTAATATCTTTAAATGTAACGAAATCTTTTATATTTTCATCAAAAAGACGAAATTTTATTGATTTTAAGCTCGTTTTAAGTGTTATTGTTGTTGCTTGATGTAATGGAGGCGTATTCTCATGTGCTTCTTCTAAACGATAATTTGGTACATTAGGACTTAAATGATGTACATGATGATAGCCTATATTTCCAGTAATCCATTGAAAAATAGCAGGTAATTTATAATAAGAACTTCCATCAACAGCCGCTTTAACAAAACTCCATTTACTGTCTTCTTCAAAATAAGAGTCTTCAAATTGGTGTTGAACATAAAATAACCATATGCCAAGTGAACCAGCAATAAATAAAATAGGTAATTGAATAAGTAAGAAAGCTTGAATACCTAAGAAATAGATTAAGCTTGTATAAATAAGAAGAATTGAAATGTTTGTTAAATAAGTATTTAATCGCTCTTTTAAACGTGCGTCCTTACGATTCATTCGATTAGCGACTAAATAAAGATAAAATGGGCCGAGACCAAACATAACTATAGGATTTCGATAAATACGATATACTAAACGCATAAAAGGCGTTGCTTCAATGTATTCATCTACTGTCATAACCCAAACATCACCTGTTCCTCGTTTATCTAAATTACTACTTGTAGCGTGATGAATGGCATGTTCTCTTTGCCATTTTGAAAAAGGAAAGTGTGTAATTATACCTAAAACTGTACCTACTGATCGATTTAATTTATTATTTCTAAAAAATGAATAGTGAGTACAATCATGAAATATAATAAATATTCTAATAACAAAACCTGATGCAATTATTGCAATTCCTAAAGTTAGATATGGTGAGATAGCTAAACTTTTATAAGCTAAAAACCATAATAATAAAAATGGAACTAATGTATTAATTAATTGAAATATACTTGTTTTCATTTCGTGCGTTTCAAAAGGTTTGACCGCTTTACGAAGTTCGCGTTGTTTTTTGCGTTGCTCTGCTAACATGTCTTTTCCTCCTAAGAATTAAGTTTTAACTAACATCAATGATAAGCTAAAACTTAAATATAAAAAGACATAGCTGTCATGAATTATATATGACAAATGTCATATATAAAAGATGTCTAGCATTTTAATACTAGACATCTGTTTATAAACCTTTCTTTTGTTGTGCAATTAATTGTTTAATTCTTTCTTTATATGGGTCGCTTGGCATTAACACATCTGCTTCTGTTAACACACGCGTTTGACAACTTAGACGTGATCCATTATTTGCATTATTATCACCAACTAAGCGATATTCAAGGTCGCTCATTTCAGTAACACCATTTTGATTTTTAATAGTTACCATACAAGTAGTGCATTGAGCTTTACCACCACATCGATGCTTTAATGGGACATGCCCCTGCATAGCAGCTCGCAAGATTGAATGACCATTTTTTATTGTAATTTCTTTTATTAATTTTTCATCTTTATAAAAATTAACTTTTGCCAACTTTATACCTCCTTAGTTATTGATTATAACATGAGCGATAACTCATATTGTTTATTAATCATTGTAAAGTTATAATATAGATAAAGTATTAGAGTGATAAATAAAAATAAAGGTGACTTGATAATGAAAATAATTCATACAGCAGATTGGCATTTAGGTAAATTAGTTAATGGTATACATATGACAGAAGACCAAAAGTATCTTCTTGAGAAATTTATAACATATTTAAAAAAAGAAAAGCCAGATTGTATTATCATTGCTGGCGACATATATGACCGTGCCATACCACCAACGGAAGCGGTCCAATTATTAAATGATACATTAGCAAAGATTATTTTAGATTTAGAGATCCCCGTTATTGCAATTGGAGGGAATCACGATAGTCCGAGCCGCCTTGATTTTGGAACAGGATTAATGGAAAGTAGAGGTCTTTATTTAAAAGGTGGTTTAGATTATCAATTAGATCCTGTTGTTTTAAAAGACGAACATGGAGAAGTTCATTTCCATTTGATTCCTTATTCAGATCCAAGTACAGTCCGTTATTTATTTAATGATGATGATATCACTTCACATGATGACGCAATGCAAAAGATCACAACAAAAATAAAAAATAATTGGGACAAAGATGCAAGACATATTGCAATCAGCCATGCGTTTGTTACTCCATACGGAGAAGAAGAAGAAAATACAAGTGAATCAGAAAGACCACTTTCAATCGGTGGAGCAGAATATGTAAGTGCACATCATTTTAAAGAATTCAATTATACAGCTCTTGGCCATCTACACCAAGCTCATACTGTTTTAAATGAATCGATTCGTTATAGTGGTTCATTGCTTAAGTATTCACTCTCAGAAGAGCATCACGTAAAAGGATTTTATGTAATTGAATTAGATAAGAATGGAAACGTAGATGTCAAAAAAGAAAACTTTAATCCGGTACGCGATTTACGCTCTGTAGAAGGTAAGATGGATGATATTTTAAAGCATGAAAGAAATGAGGATTATGTATTTATTAATTTACTAGATGAAACACCAGTCCTTTCGCCAATGGAAAAGGTTAGATCAGTCTATCCAAATGCAATGCACGTAAAGCGTCAAGCGGCGATGAACTATACTATATCATCTGAAACGATAGAGAAACAGCAAGTAGAACTTACACCACTAGAAAAATTTGAAATGTTTTTCAAAGAAGTAAAAGGTTCTGAATTAACTAACAAACAAAAAGAAATTATTTATGAAGTGATGGAAGATATTTTACTAGATGAACGTGAAGTAAGAAAGGAGGTAAAGTAACATGCGCCCAATTAAACTAACTCTAATTGCATTTGGTCCTTATAAAGATAAAGAAGAAATTGACTTTACTGAACTAGGTGAACATAATTTATTTGTTATTTCTGGAAAAACTGGTTCAGGTAAAACGACAATTTTTGATGGGATAAGTTTCGCTCTATATGGATCAGCAAGTGGAGAAGATAGAGATACTGTCTTAATGCTAAGAAGTCAGTTTGCAGATGACAATCTACATACTGCTGTAGAGTTTATCTTTGAACTAAAAGGAAGAAAATATCGAGTATTAAGACAACTAGG
>Ga0209487_1003382_pt1 | contig 12533 bp, 11 predicted proteins | sample Poulit2012_FD_187524 | JGI IMG/M metagenome (GOLD analysis project Ga0209487, IMG submission 187524) | Agricultural soil microbial communities from Georgia to study Nitrogen management - Poultry litter 2012 (SPAdes) (version 2) | ecosystem: Environmental > Terrestrial > Soil > Agricultural land... | reverse complement strand
ATCCCCGCGTGCGGCTGGGGGTCCCGCGGGGAGGCCCACGGGCGGGCGAGGACAACGGCGACGAGCACGATCGTCACCACCACGCCGAGCGGGTAGGCCAGCGAGTAGCCGACGGCGGGCTCCTGCGTGCCGGTCACCGCGGCCGCCGCGGCCAGCGCGGGGGTGGCGGTCAGCGCACCGGCGAACACGCCACCGGCCATGCCGGCGGGGATGTCCAGGAGGCGTCCGACCAGCACCGCCGCGCCGGCCACCAGCGCGAGGACCGCGACCGCAGCACCCAGCAGTGACAGCTGGGTACGCAGGTCCCGGAAGAAGCGGCCCCCTGCGGCCAGCCCCACCATGTACACGAAGAGCACCAGCCCGAGCGTCTGCACCAGCCCGAAGCCCTCGCCGAGCCGGGGGTCCAGGGCGCCCACCGCCAGGCCCACGAACAGCGCCCCGGCGGCTCCGAAGCGCACCGGCCCGAAAGGCACCATGCCCAGCAGGGTGCCGCCGGCCACGACCAGCATGATGGTCAGCAGCGGGTTGGCGGCCAGCAGGTCGAGCACGTCAGAACAGCCAGCGCAGCGGGTGCAGCAGCGCTTCCCCGACGCGGGCGATGACGGGGCGGTCCAGCCACTCCTCGAGGGTGAGCTGGCGGGCGTTGGTGAGGTCGGTCGCGAAGATCTCCTCCATCCGCGCGGCCAGGTCCCGGTCGTAGATCTCCAGGTTGATCTCGAAGTTGCCCACCATCGACATCCGGTCGATGTTCGTGGTGCCGATCGTCGTCCAGCGCCCGTCCACGGTGGCGGTCTTCGCGTGCACCATGGCGCTCTGGTAGAGCCAGATGCTCACCCCGCCGCGCAGCAGCCGCTCGTAGAAGGAGCGGGCCACCCAGTCGGCCAGCACGTGGTTGGAGACCTCCGGGATGAGGACGCGCACGTCCACCCCGCGTCGTGCCGCGGCGAGCATCGCGTCGAGGAACTCGGTGTCCGGGATGAAGTAGCCCTGGGTGATGTACACGTGGTGCCGGGCGCGGTCCATCGCGTTGATGTAGGCCCCGCGCACCGGGAACAGCAGGGAGGACGGCGAGTTGCGGGCGGCCTGGATCCGCGAGTCCCAGGATCGCGCGCCACGGTCCTCGAGCTCGGGGTGGTGCGCCTTGCGGTGGGCGTTCCAGAAGTCCACGAAGGCGTTGTCCAGCTCCCACACCGCCGGGCCTTGGACACGCAGGTGGGTGTCGCGCCACTTGGTGGCGTACAACGAACCGATGTTGTACCCGCCCACGAAGCCGTAGCGGCCGTCGACCACGAGGATCTTGCGGTGGTTGCGCCCGGACTTGCGCATGTTGAGGGTGAGCAGACCGGGCCGCCACAGCGGGAACTTCAAGGTGTGCACCGAGTCGGGGAAGCGCTTGAAGGACCACGGGACCACGAGGTTGCCGAAGGAGTCGAAGCTGACGTACACCGCCACCCCGCGTTCCGCGGCGGCGATGAGCTCGTGCTTGAACCGCCGCCCGACCTCGTCGTCCTTCCAGATGTAGGTCTCGAAGAAGACGTACTCCTGGGCCTCCCGGATCGCGGTGAGCATCGCCTCGTAGAGGTCCTCGCCGTAGGTGTAGACCGTCAGCTCGGAGTCCGCGACGTCGACCGCGACCGGGTCGGTACGGGGGAACTCCCCGCCGGCGGGTTCACGGCGCTTGCGCAGGGTGTCCACGCCCCACACCGTGGCCGCCGCGACCAGCTGGGCGGCCCCGAGGCCGATGACGCCCCACTTCACGGCCTGACGGATACGTGGGCGCAGCCAACCGTGAACGGAACGCAGCGTCATGTCCCCACCCTAGGGCAGCAGGTCGGCGCGTTCTCGAAGGCGGCCGGTGCCTGCGCAGCCGACGGCGGGCGGAGTGGTCGCGCCGTGGACGTTAGACTTCCCAGCCATGTCCACCTTCTCTGCAGCCGAGGTCGCCCGCGTGGCCGCACTGGCCCGGATCGACCTCACCGAGGACGAGATCGAACGCTTCGCCGGGGAGCTCGGCGTCATCGCCGACGCGGTCGCCCAGGTGAGTGAGGTCGCCACCCCCGACGTGCCGGCCACCAGCCACCCGATCCCGCTGACCAACGTCATGCGCGAGGACGTCGTGGAGGAGCCGCTGCCCGTGGCCGACGCCCTCGCCGGTGCACCGGCGAGCGAGGACAGCCAGTTCCTCGTGCCGCAGATCCTGGGGGAGGACGCATGAGCGAGCTCACCACTGCCACCGCCACCGAGCTCTCCCAGCGCCTGCGCGCCGGGGAGGTCAGCGCTGTCGAGGTCACCCAGGCCCACCTGGACCGGATCGAGGAGGTGGACAGCGCCGTCCACGCCTTCTTGCACGTCAACGGTGCGGAGGCGCTGGCCACGGCCCGCGACGTCGACGAGCGACGCGCTCGCGGCGAGGAGCTGCACCCGCTGGCGGGGGTGCCGATCGCCGTCAAGGACGTCGTCGTCACCAAGGGCCAGCCCACGACGGCCGCCTCGAAGATGCTCGAGGGCTGGGTCCCGCCCTACGACGCCACCATCGTCGAGCGCCTGCGGGCGGCCGGTCTGCCGATCCTGGGCAAGACGAACCTCGACGAGTTCGCCATGGGCTCCTCGACCGAGTTCTCCGCCTACGGCCCCACCCGCAACCCGTGGGACCTGTCGCGCATCCCGGGCGGCTCGGGGGGCGGCTCCGCGGCCGCCGTCGCCGCCTTCGAGGCACCGCTCGCCATCGGCACCGACACCGGCGGCTCGATCCGCCAGCCGGCCGCCGTCACCGGCTCGGTGGGTGTCAAGCCCACCTACGGCGGTGTCTCGCGCTACGGCCTCATCGCCCTGGCCTCCAGCCTCGACCAGGCCGGACCGGTCGCGCGCACGGTGCGTGACGCCGCCGCGCTGCACGAGCTCATCGGTGGCCACGACCCCCGCGACTCCACCTCCCTGCCCGACCCGGTCGGCGACCTCCTCGGCGCCACCGACGCCGGCGACCTGCGCGGACTGCGCGTGGGGGTCGTGCGCGAGTTGAGCGGTGAGGGCTACCAGGCCGGTGTCGAGGCGAGCTTTGCAGCCTCCCTCGACCTGCTGCGCTCGGCCGGCGCCGAGGTGGTCGAGGTGTCGTGCCCGAACTTCGTGCACGCCCTGGCCGCCTACTACCTCATCCTGCCCGCCGAGGCGTCCTCCAACCTCGCCAAGTTCGACGGCATGCGCTTCGGTCTGCGCGTCGAGCCCACCGAGGGCCCGGTCACCGCCGAGCGCGTGATGGCCGCAACCCGGGGCGCCGGCTTCGGTGACGAGGTCAAGCGCCGCATCATCCTGGGCACCCACGCGCTGTCAGCCGGCTACTTCGACGCCTACTACGGCAGCGCCCAGCAGGTGCGCACCCTCATCCAGCGCGACTTCGCGGCCGCCTTCGAGCAGGTCGACCTGCTCGTCTCACCGACCACGCCGACAACCGCCTTCCCGCTGGGCGAGCGGGTGGACGACCCGCTGGCGATGTACCTCACCGACGTCGCCACCATCCCGGCCAACCTCGCCGGCGTGCCGGGCATCTCGGTGCCCAGCGGGCTGAGCGACGACGGCCTGCCGGTCGGCTTCCAGGCCCTCGCCCCGGTCCGCGAGGACGCCCGTCTCTACCGGGTGGGCGCGGTGCTCGAGCGGCTGCTCGACGAGCAGCGCGGGCACCGGCTGCTGTCGGACGCCCCCACCCTGTCCGCCGCGAGTGTCCAGGAGGTCTCCCGATGACCGCGACCAGCCCCGAGCTCGTCGACTTCGACGACGCCGTCACCCGGTACGACCCCGTCATTGGCATCGAGGTGCACGTCGAGCTGGGCACCGCCTCGAAGATGTTCGACGGCGCGCCCAACGCCTTCGGCGGGGAGCCCAACAGCAACGTCACCCCGGTGTCGCTGGGCCTGCCCGGCACGCTGCCGGTCGTCAACCGCACCGCGGTGGAGTACGCGATCCGCATCGGCCTGGCGCTGGGCTGCGAGATCGCCGAGACCTGCCGGTTCGCGCGGAAGAACTACTTCTACCCGGACATCCCGAAGAACTTCCAGACCTCCCAGTACGACGAGCCGATCGCCTTCGAGGGCGGTATCGAGATCGAGCTCGAGGACGGCACCGTGGTGCCGGTCGGCATCGAGCGGGCCCACATGGAGGAGGACGCCGGCAAGAACACCCACGTGGGCGGCACCAGCGGCCGTATCCACGGCGCCGAGTACTCCCTCGTGGACTACAACCGCGCCGGGGTCCCGCTGGTGGAGATCGTCACCCACCCGGTCACCGGCACCGGCGCCCGCGCCCCCGAGGTGGCCCGCGCCTACGTCAACACCCTGCGCGACCTGTTCCGCGCCCTGGGCGTGTCGGAAGCCCGGATGGAGCGCGGCAACGTCCGCGCCGACATCAACGTCTCCCTGCGTCCCGGGCCGGACGCCCCCCTGGGCACCCGCACCGAGACCAAGAACGTCAACTCCTTCCGCTCCATCGAGCGGGCGGTGCGCTACGAGATCTCCCGCCAGGCCGCGATCCTCGACGCCGGCCAGGCCGTGGTGCAGGAGACCCGGCACTGGCACGAGGACACCGGCACCACCTCGCCGGGACGCCCCAAGTCCGACGCCGAGGACTACCGCTACTTCCCCGAGCCCGACCTGGTGCCGGTGGCGCCGAGCCGGGAGTGGGTGGAGCAGATCCGCGCCGCCCTGCCCGAGCTGCCCAGCGTGCGCCGGCGGCGGCTGCAGGCGGAGTGGGGCTACGCCGACGCCGAGATGCGCGACGTCGTCAACGCCGGCGCCCTCGACCTCATCGAGGCGACCGTCGCCGCCGGTGCCCAGCCCGCGGCGGCGCGCAAGTGGTGGATGGGCGAGCTCGCCCGTATCGCCGGTGCGGACGGCGTCGCCCTCGACGAGCTGCGCATCACCCCCGCCCAGGTGGCCGAGCTGGCCGCGCTCGTGGAGGCCGGACGGATCAACGACAAGCTCGCCCGGCAGGTGCTCGCCGGGGTGCTCGCGGGGGAGGGGAGCCCCGAGGAGGTCGTCGTCGCCCGCGGGCTGGAGGTTGTGTCGGATGACGGCGCGTTGCTGGCCGCCGTCGACGAGGCCTTGGCCGCCAACCCCGACGTCGCGGACAAGATCCGCGGCGGGAAGGTCCAGGCGGCCGGCGCGATCGTCGGTGCGGTCATGAAGGCCACCCGCGGTCAGGCCGACGCCGCTCGGGTCCGCGAGCTCGTCATGGAGCGCGTCGGCGCCTGACCGGGCCGCGCGCCGCCCTCGGCCAGTGCCCCCCCAACAGTCACCGAGAGCTCAATTCCTGCAGCAGGAATTGAGCTCTCGGTCGTAGGAGGGTGGACGTCGCCGGCACCCTCACTCACCGACGGCGCGATTGTTGCGGCCGGAACTGAGCTGCCGGTGGCCGGGGGAGGCGCTAGAGGTCGACCGGGACGCCGGTGGCGTGGCTGTAGGTCTCCAGGGCGCCGAGGGTGAGGTGCGCCAGCCCGGCCATGAACGAGGTGCGGGCCGCGGCGATGACGCGCCCGAGCATGTCGGGAGCCCACTGGGCCAGATGGTCGCGGAAGAAGTCGGCACCGAGCCGGACGTAGCGTTCGGCGTCGTCCCGGGAGCCGTGGTCGAGGGCGTCGAGGGCTCGCAGGCAGGACTGGGCGATGAACTCCAGCTCCAAGCCGATGTGGTCATCCGGCTCTCGGTTCAGGCGTGGTGCCTGGAGGGAGAGCGTGCGGTAGGCCTGGCGAACCTGCAGCGTGTGCTCGTCGAAGACGAGCCGGTCCTCCCCTCGGTGCACCGACTCGTACGGGGCCACCTGCGCGACCGCCAGGGTGCCGTAGAGGCGGGCGTGGTCCGCGGTGATGGTCTCGCCGCTCTCCTCGTCGGCGCGTGCCTGCGCCATGAGCGCCAGCCCCTGCTCGGCACCAGCGGTGCCGGAGAGGGGCCACTCGGCGAGCAGCTTCCACAGCTGGGCCAGGGTGGGCTCATCGGGTGGCTCCCGGTGGAACTGGCCGAGCACCGTGTATCCGGCGGCCAGGTGGTCGAGCGTGGTGGTGTCGAGCACGGCGCTCCTTAGGAGGGGGTGAGGGTGGCGGTGCACAAGGCGGCGTGCGCGGAGAGGAATCCGCGCACCAGGCTCGGCACCGCACGGTACAGACGGGTGCGGGCATGCTCGTCGACGCCGCTGAGGATCCCGCCGATCATCCCGTCCAGGTGCGCACTGCGGAACTGGACGGCGGTACGGGCGTGGGCGCGCGCCGTCGTCAGCTCGCTGATGGCGGCTGCCCGGCCGATCAGGGTTGCCAGGTGGGCCAGCAGCGTGAGCTGGTGGGCGACGTGGTCGTCCGTCGGCAGGGGCCGGAGCCCCGCGCGCTCGTACTGGTCGCGCAGGGTGGCGCGCAGTGCTGCCGGATCGGTGTCGGCCGACCGCCAGGCGGATTCGTGCAGTGCGACGCGGGGTGGTGGGCGGCGAAACATCCTCAGGTGGTCGCGGACTAGCTCCTCGTACGTGTCGGGGGCCAGCGCGTCCAGCGCAGCCAGACTCTGATCGTCGCGCAGGGGCCAGGTGGTGCGCATCTGCGGGTCGCCGAAGTTCTCCGCCAGCGCCTGGGACGGCGGTTCCAGGAGCAGGCGAGCCAGCACGAACCCGGCCGTGCCGACCCGTGCGCCGCGGTCGGTGAGCTCCATCAGATGCCGATTCGGATCATCGAGTCGTAGTGCAGGGAGCGGCCCATGAGCTCGGCCACGAAGGCCAGCACGAATCCAGCGGTGATGAGCGAGGTGAGCACGGTGGGGTGCTCGCGCAACGCCTGGCCCGCGGCCCGGTAGGTGAACAGCATGAGCACCACAGCCGAGACACCCAGCAGGACCAGCCGGGTCAAGAAGAACGTCCCGGAGAACACCGCGGCTGAGCCGGTGGCCTCACGGGCGACCAGGTCGGAGATGTGCAGGGGGTAGGACACGAGGATGAGCATGCCCACCGCCGCTGCGGCCACGCCCAGCCACTGGATGGTGCGGGTGGTCAACGCCCACTCGGTGGGTGAGGTGGGGGCGTTGATCTGGGCGACTCGGGTGCGGACGGCGAGCGCGAGCCTGCCCTGGCCCTCGGGCAGGGCGGGAGCATCGGCGGCAGGGGTGCTGCCCGCGCCCGGGCCACCTGGCCCGGCCCCCATCTGTCTCCGGTGGCGGACCATCGCGGTGAGCATGAGCGCGCACCCGGTGGCCAGCGCGCCGAGCAGGAGCGTGGTCGCGAAGAAGTGCACCGGCACGGTGGGGGTGTGCCAGGCCGGGACCGAGGTCAGGGTGTAGTAGATCTGCGACATCGACCAGATGAGGGCGATGCCGACCAGGGCGGTGGCGGCGGCGACGAGCTGGCGGATGCGGATGGTGGAGACCTTGAACCACTGCATGAGGGCGAAGCCGAAGCCAAGGGCGGCAAAGGCCATTCCGAAGACGATCTCGCGGGAGAGCCAGGAGGAGCCGACGTTGCGGAACACGTTGAGCGTGTTGGAGATGTCGTTCATGTGCAGCGTGGAGGCCGCCAGGCCCAGCACCATGGCCGGCCCGATGGCGTAGACCACCGGTTCGGTGAGGCGTTCGACGCTCTGACGGTCGTGCCGGCGCGAGGCGATGAGCTGGATGAGGCCCAGGATGACGAAGGTGCCCACGCACATCTGGGCGATGACGGTGAACAGGATCATCGGCAGTTCGTGGACGTTCATCAGATTTCCTTCGGGTTGGCGATCTGCCCGGTGGCGCCGTCCCAGGGCTGGGCGTCGCGGTGCGGGGTCATCGTCAGGCGTGGCTTGGTGATCGACGGATCAGGAAGCGGCGCGATGGCATCGACGTCGCCGTACGTGGCGCGCAGCTCGTCGATGGGCCCCCAGTCCAGGGCACGGGAGGGGCATGCGTCCACGCACGCCGGGGCCTGGCCCTGCTCGCGGTAGTCGTAGCACAGGTCGCACTTGGACATGTGGCCGGTGTCCACGTTGAACTGCGGGGCGGAGTACGGACAGGCCCACTCGCAGTAGCGACACCCCACGCACTTGTCCTCATCCACCCACACGGTGCCGTCGTCGCGCACCGACATCGCAGTGGTCGGGCACACCTGGACACACACCGGGTTCTCACAGTGGTTGCAGGCGATCGAGGTGTAGTACGTGAAGACGTTGGGGGTGAAGGTGTCGCCGTCCACCTGCCAGGAGCCACCGGAGTACTCCACCACCCGGCGCCAGTTCACCCCGATAGGCAGATCGTGCTTGTCCTTGCACGAGATCGTGCAGGCCTTGCACCCCGTGCACGCGGACTGGTCGAAGTAGAAGCCGTAGTTCGCCCCGGCCTCGGTCAGTGAGTCAGTCATCAGCTCGGGTCCCTTCAGGCCTTGACGACGTTGGCGATGGTGGTGTGCACCGCATTGCCCTTGGCGAGCGGGGAGGGGTGCAGCGACGTCAGCGAGTTCACCGACCCCGCGGTGTCCACCGGGAGGTCCGCGTTGGCCTCCGGCGGGGGAGTGACCTCAGATCGTGGCCGGGGGTCGTACCAGGCGCCCTGCGGGATGGAGAGCACACCGGGCGCGATCCGCTCGGTGACCTTGGCCTCCAGCCGCACGGTCCCGCGGTCGTTGAACACGAAGACCTCGTCGCCGTTGGCAATGTTGCGCTGGGCGGCGTCGGGCGGGCTGATCCACACCTGTTGGCGGTGCGCCTCCTGGAGCCAGTCGACGTTGCCGTAGGAGGAGTGGGTACGGGCCTTGTAGTGGTGGCCGATGACCTGCAGCGGATACTTCGCCGAGGCGCGCGCCTCGAGCGCCCCCTCCCAGGTGTCCACGTGCTCGGGCAGCGCGGTGAGCTTGTCGCCGGGCAGCTCGGGCCGGAAGACCCCGAAGGTCCACTTCTCGGCCATCGCCGCCAGACGGTCGGAGTAAACCTCGATCTTGCCCGACGGCGTGGCCAGCGGGTTGGCCTCCGGGTCGGCCCGGAAGTCGGCCATCGAGATCGCGGGCCCGAGGTTCTTGCGGAAGATGCCCATCTCGCGCCAGGTGTCGTAGTCGGGCAGGTCGGGGTCGTTGGCGCGGGTGGCCTCGATGGTCTCCCGCAGCCAGTCCTCCCGGGACTTGCCCTCAGTGAACTCGGGCTCGGTGCCCAGGCGCTTGGCCATCTCCGTGCAGATGTCGAAGATGCTGCGGCACTCGTACAGCGGCTCGATCGCCTGCTCGGAGATGATGCCGTAGGCCATCGGGCCGGCGTTCTCCCCGGGGTGGATGTCGAACTCCTCGGCGGTGGAGGTGCCGGGCAGGATGTAGTCGGCGTAGCGGGCCGAGACCGTGTACTGGATGTCGCACACGACGATGAGCTCGCACTTGGACTCGTCCTGGAGGATCTCCACCGAGCGGTTGTTGTCCCCTGTCTGGTTGACGAGAGAGTTGCCGCCGTACTGCCAGACCATCTTGATCGGCACGTCGAGCTTGATGTTGGTGGGCTCACCGTGCTCGTCCACCGGCACCTTGTTGGCGCGCACGCCGGGGGCGACCTTCTCGCACACCCCGGAGTTGAAGGTGTCCATCTCCGGGCCGTGCTCGATCGCGTCGAGCCAGGAGAACACCGAGATGATCTTGTTGGACGGGTTGATCGGGCCGTTGGCGTAGAACGTCTTGACGAAGGGCAGCGCCTGGGCGCCCTCCCGTGCTCCGGTGCCACCGCCCGGGATGCCGACGCTGCCGATGACGCAGGCGAGCAGGAAGATGGCCCGGGCGTTGTTCTCCCCGTTCGCGTGGCGCTGCGGGCCCCAGCCCTGGGTGATCGCGCACGGCTTGGCGGTGGCGATCTCGCGGGCCAGCTGGCGGATGCGCTCCGCGGGGACACCGGTGATGCCGGCGGCCCACTCGGGAGTCTTCGCCACGCCGTCGGGGCCGCGGCCCTCGAGGTAGGCGCGGTAGGAGGAGTTCGCCGGTGCCCCCTCGGGCAGGGTGTGCTCGTCGAAGCCGACGGTGTAGCGGTCGAGGAAGTCCTGGTCCTGCAGGTCCTCGCTGACCATCACGTGGATCATGCCGGCCACGAGCGCGGCGTCGGTGCCGGGTCGCAGCGCCACCCAGTCGTCGCCGAGGACGGCGGCGGTCTCGGAGTAGCGCGGGTCGATGACGATCGTGCGCACGCCGTGCTTCTTCTTGGTCATCTGGGTGACGGCCAGCTGGCCCCCGCCGGACATGCGCGTCTCGAGCGGGTTGTTGCCGAACATCACCTGGAGCCTGGCGTTCGCGGCGTCGTCGAAGGAGTTGCCGTTGACCCAGCCGCCGTAGAAGTAGGGGTAGGCCTGGGTGATCTCGGTGGTGGAGTAGTCGGAGTAGTGGTCGAGGTAGCCGCCCCAGGTGTTCATCAGCCGGGCGAAGGGGGTGGCGTCCGGGGGCCAGGAGCAGGCCATGGTGGAGCCCAGCACTCCGGTGCCGTAGTTGATGTAAAAGGCCTCGTTGCCGTACTCGGCCTTGATCTCCTTCATCTTGTCGGTGATCTCGTCGAGGGCCTGGTCCCAGGAGATCTCCTCCCACTGCTCCTCGCCGCGCTTGGTCCCCGGCTTGCGCCTCATCGGCCGCTTGAGCCGGTCTGGGTTGTAGATGCGGTGGCGTTGCGAGCGACCCCGCACGCAGGCGAGCACGCGCTGGGAGCCGAGCTCGTCGTCACCGGTGTTGTCGGGCAGTACCCGCACGATGGTGCCGTCCTTCACCTGGAGGCGCAGGGGACAGCGCGAGCCGCAGTTGACGGTGCAGGCGGACCACACGGTGCGGTCGGCATCGGCCATCCCGTCTCCCGCGACGGCGTGCGAGTGCTGTGGCATCCCCAGGTCCGAGACGGTCGACACCAGCGCGGCGGCACCGCCGGTCACCGCGGACCACTTGAGGAAGGTGCGGCGGGTGGGTCCCGGCCGCGTCGACCGCACAGTACTCGTCTGACTCATGGCGCCTCCCAGCAAGAACGAAACGGTCTCCTCATCACATCAAGGCAGTTCCGGGTGCTCGCGGGACCTTTGGCCGGGTTCTCCCCGCGCCTTGGGGTATCACCCGCCCGGGTGGGCGGGCCCGACGACGCGGGTGGCGATGCGCTGGCCGGCGTCGGTCTAAGCGCCCGAGGACGGGTGCAGCGACGGTGGGGTTGACGGGGCGCTCGAGGGCGCCCGTCGCCGCACCAGCCGCTCGCGCAGGGCTGACACGGCGACCGCCAGGAGGTAGAGCCCGACCAGGCCAAGGGCCTGCAGGATCATGAACACCGGGTTGGGCAGTGGGTTGATCATCGCGGCGAAGGTGAAGGCGACGACCACCGCCCAGCGCCAGCCGCGCAGCATCGCGCGCACCGGCAATACGCCGAGGAAGTTGAGGGCGACGAGGATCTCCGGCAGCAGGAAGGACAGCCCGAAGGCCAGCACGAGGTACATGAAGAAGCTGACGAAGGAGCCGGCGCTGAGCAGGCTGGCGGCATCTGCGGGGACGAAGGACAGCAGCGCGGCCACCGCGCGGGGTACCACCAGCGCCCCGGACACCGCACCGGCGGCGAACAGCACGAGCCCGGCCACCCCGAATGCCGCGGCGTGGACCTTCTCCCCACGCTTGAGCCCAGGACCGATGAAGGCGCCGATCTGGTAGATCCACCAGGGGCTGGACAGGATCGCTCCGGCCCAGAAGGCGACCTTGAGCTGCAGCTCGAAGGCAGCACCGATGGTCTGGAAGTTCAGCTGTGGGTTGCGGCCGCTGAGCTCGGCCAGCGGACGCTGGATGAACTCCATCACCGGTTCGTAGAGGAACCAGCCGATCACCGTGCCCACGGCCAGCCCGATGAGGACCAGGACGAGTCGCTTACGCAGCTCGCGGACGTGGGCGCCGACGCTCATCTCACCGTGCGGGTTGATCCGCCGGCGCCGGCTCATTGTCTCGGTGGCGCCGCCGGAGCCGTGTCGCTCGTGCCGGCGGTCGTGCCGGGTGTCGCCTGGGTGCCAGGCGTGATCTCGGGCGTGCTTGCCGGGGGCGGGGAAGTGGGCACGTCGTCCTGCTGGAGGTCGCTGACCTCCTTCTTGAGCACCTTCATCGACTGGCCGATCGATCGGGCCACGTCAGGCAGCCGCTTGGCACCGAATAGGACGATGAGGACGATGAGAAGGATGAGGATGTGCGTCGGTCGCATGATGGCCCCTTTCTGGCGGGTGAGCCGTGGCCCACCGCGAAATCGAACCTAACGGCCGATTCCGGGCGGGTTGGCGGACTTCGGTCCCGGGGGAGGGGCCGAGCCGTGCTTGGCCCAGGCGTCCATCTCCTCCCGGACGGCCTGGCGCACGATCTCGCGAGGGTCGTACTGGCGAAGGTCCAGGGACGACAGGTCCAGGTCAAGGTCACCGAGCGGTGCGGGGCCGGCCTCCTCGCGCAGCCGGCTGCTCCAGGTGCGCGCCGTGTCCACCAGGCGTCGAAAGCCGCGCAGGGCCTGGGTGAAGCCGGACGGCCCGAGCACGAGGACGACGACGATGAGGATGATGAACAGCTCGACGGAACTGATGCCGAACAGACTC
>Ga0209487_1003381_pt1 | contig 12537 bp, 12 predicted proteins | sample Poulit2012_FD_187524 | JGI IMG/M metagenome (GOLD analysis project Ga0209487, IMG submission 187524) | Agricultural soil microbial communities from Georgia to study Nitrogen management - Poultry litter 2012 (SPAdes) (version 2) | ecosystem: Environmental > Terrestrial > Soil > Agricultural land... | reverse complement strand
GTCCGAAGATCACTGTAGCGACTCGACAGAGGAGCTACAGAAGCTGAGGCCGTGCCCGCGGAAAGCAACGGTCCGCAGTGGAAAACAACTAGGCACTAATTCGCAGTTTAAGTCAAATGTGATGTTAAAAATCAATGCAATTAATAATTTAGTGAATTTTCTAACATTATTTTGTGCAAAGGTTGTGAAGGTCAGGTTATCTGTGTGATAACCTGACTTCGACTATTTAATACGCAAATCAAGCCATTTAATTTCTTCTTCAGTTAGTGTGATTTCTGCAGCTTCCCCACAAGACACTAATTCTTGTTTATTTTGTGGTCCGATAATTGCAGCTGTCGGGAAGCTTTGATTTAATACATAGGCCAAACTAATTTGAATCGTTTCTACGCCCTTTTTTTGTGCCAGTTGTTCTGCTCTGCGGTAACGTTCCCAGTTATCATCATTGTAAAAAACACGAACTAAATCTTTATTGGACCGATCTTCCGGTGTAAAACGCCCCGTAAAGAATCCGCGCGCTTGTGAAGACCATGAAAAAATAGGAAGATTTGATTTCTCATGCCATTTTAATATGTCGTCATCCACAGAAATACAATCTGCCCAATAAGGTTCTTGTGCCTTAGCTAAGCTTAAATTCGGGCTACTGAATGAAAAACCGACGAGGCCGTTTTTCTCAGCATATGCATTGGCTTCTTCCAAACGCTCGACTGTCCAATTAGACGCACCTAACACACCTATTTTCCCAGCCTCTATATGTTCATTTAATATTTCTAATATGTGCCCAACGGGTAAGTTCGTATCATCCCGATGTAAAGCATACATGTCAATAAAGTTCGTTCGTAAACGCTCTAAACTTGTATCTACCTCTTCTTGAATGGCCTGCTTATTAATACGCGGTCCTTCTGCATTTGGATGACCACCTTTAGTAAATATTAAAATATCGTCGCGACGATTTTGTTCCTCCATCCAAATGCCAAGCGCTTCTTCACTTTTTCCACCAGCATATATATGGGCAGTATCTACAATATTGCCACCGATTTTCAAATAATCCTCCATGACTTGTGTTACTTTGTCCATTATCTCTGGCGTGAAATAATCAGACCCCATAATAAGACTTGAAATCGGTTTTTTAACGTTGTCTAACTCTATATATTTCAATCAGATTTCCCCCTAACGAAAAACAACTCTCTCTTTTGTTTCCGCTGATTTTAGTGTGCCGTGGACCGCTTTCATATTTTGAATGATGTCTCTACCAGAAAACTTAGCTGGCTTCCCATCAAGTACACTTTCTGCAAAACGATCCGCCTGTAAAGCATATTGATTCACATTATCATCTTGGATCACTTTTTCTTTACCTTGTTTAATTACTTTATACGATTGATCACCCAAAAATGCTGCATCCAATACGATTCTGCCATCTGTGCCTAGAATTTCTAAATTGTTGCGGCCTTCAGCCCACATCGCACAGTCAAACGTTAATGCAACACCATTTGAAAATTCCATTAAACCAGATGCCATCATATCGACATCGCCATGTTCAGGTGAGAAAAATGCATGTGATGTTACTGCAACAGGCTCTTCTTCTAAAATAAATCGAGCCGCACTAATCGGATAGCATCCTACATCATAAATGGAGCCACCGCCCCATGCTTTATTAAAACGAATGTTTTCCTCAGCACCAGCACCATTGAACGTAAAGACACCATGTATCCCACGCACATCACCGATTTCACCTTGTTGAATCAATTGTTTGATGTCCGCAAATCTACGCTGATGTCTGAACATATAGGCTTCCGCTAAAATAACCCCTGCTTTTTCACAAGCCTGCACCATCTCTTGTGCTTCTGTCTCATCTAAAGCAATCGGCTTTTCACATAATACATGCTTACCAGCCTCTGCAGCTTTGATCGTCCATGTTTTGTGTAGGTGGTTTGGTAACGGAATATAAACTGCATCTATATCTGGACTTTCCAGCAATGCTTCATAGCTACCAAAAGCAGACGGAATATCCTGTGACTTAGCAAATGCCTGTGCCTTTTCTAATGAACGACTCGCAACTGCAACGACTTCATTTCTCTCGGATTCCTGAATGCCAGGAATTACGGAACGCTGTGCAATACTTGCCGTACTCATAATTCCCCATCTCACTTTTTGATTTGTCATTATAAACACCTCCACTTAGAAGATTATACTACACTGCCGCAAAATTCAATTTAAGATTTAAAAATATATCCAACGATTAACTAAATCGAGTCAAATCAGTCACTATTTACCTTGATACATACAGATTTGTGATTATTAGAGTGATATTTTGTAAAACATATAAAGAAGTAATCAAATAGAAACTAAAAGAAATTCCATCAAAAATAATGACAATCATCCAAGCAAATATATAAATAACGAGCATTGCATCCCATGATCTTGCTTTGGCGCGATTTGTTTGTTGATAATAACGTTCATCGAAGAGCCGTTTTTTCTTACCAATTGCACGATTAATGATATATACAATGAGGCAGACCAGAGCCCCGCTGATGAGTCCTAATAAACTATAAGGATTATTTAAAAAATCTTCACTCATAATCAATCAGCCTCACTTTCTTCCAAGTAAAATACATCTTCGATTCTGCGGTCAAACTGTTTAGCAATATTATAAGCAAGCTGTAACGATGGATTATACTTCCCTGTTTCAATCGCAACGATTGACTGCCGTGACACATTGACACGTATGGACAATTCCTCTTGTGTCATCTTTTTCGATTTTCTAAGTTCTCGGATACAATTTCGCAATGTATTCTCCTCTTCCAAATGACAAGTTAACTTGACTTTTACATGTCTAGTATAACTAAAATATTAAAAATGTCAACCTACCTTTACAATATTTTTTATTAATTTTTATTGATATTTTCAAATAATTTATGTCATAATGGTTAATAGATCTTAATAGGGGGTTTCATCATGAGAAAATATGTTATAACAGTCTTCGATTACACGGGAGAGAAACTATTAGATGAAGCTTTTACAGCTTATACTGATGAAGAGGCTAAAGAAATCAGTTCAGCTCGTTTAGAAGATAAAGGTTACAGTGAACACACACATCGCTGTGTTTCTGAAGATGCAAAGCTCGTTTTATTTCATCAATAATTATATCTTTTTAAAAAAAGAAGCTCACCAAGACATGTTGTCTAGCGAGCTTCTCATTTTATTCTTCTGTAGAGTCGCCATAAAGCTCCTCTAATGGCTTTGTAATGATACGACTGATATCATTAATGACAACATTTAATCGTTGCTCTGCTTCCATTAACTGCGAAATATCCTCATTTTTTTGAACCGCTTCGACCACTTCACGCGCGTTCTCTACCTCTTCCTCACTGATATCGATACCTTGCATTTGCTTTTCTTGTAATTCTAATTGTGTATTTCGAAACTGATCAAACATTTCTTTAGAAGTTGCATCATTCATTACTTTCGAGAAAATCGCTTCAAGCTCTTGAAATTCATCACTATTACGAATGTCCTTTTCTAAAGCATGTGCACTATCATGAACATTAGCCACATTAAGTCCTCCCTTATTTATATGCTAAAAACACTATATCAGACGAACGTATTCATGTATACCTTAAAGGGGTTAATCAGGTAAAGTGAAATTAGTTTTTCTATGCTGTATTTATTGATATAATCTAAGCACGAGCACTAGAAAGAGGTATTATTATGATCAAGAAATTGCAGAAACTTTTTTCTTCACTTATTGTTTCATCCGATGCCAATCATCTTGTCGATGGATCGTATGCATGGTTTATCTCAGATGACAAAAAATTGATCGGCATTTTAAAAACAGAGTTAACAGATAAGGATATGGCACTCTTATCGACTTTTTTACAACCGTATAACACCCAATTCCCTTTACCTACAGTTGAGGAAGAAAAGTGGAAACAGATTGTTGAAAAAACAGATGAACCGACAGATATAACATACAAAGCACCATATCGTTTTATTTATTTTTCAATGAATCCAAATCAAATTACCCCAAGTCAATTTAAAGAAGCCATTCAAGAACTTTTCTCTAGAGAAGTACCGATACTTTGGCAAAACAGTCACGAAGGCATCCTTATTGAAGAACAATCATCTGATGTTGAAACGATTTCTTACGACCAAATAATTGATATATTAATGAGCGACTTATATGTCACCATTAAATTCTTTGTTGGTCCATACCACGAGCAATATACACATGCGCAACGGCATTACAACATGCTTATTCATGGTGCACACACAGCCTTGGCCTATTCAAAAAAGTCTGTTGTCACTTATGTCGATGCGGTTCCGATTTTCTTTATTAATGAGGCTAATCATAACATACGTTCGAATATTTCCGAAACCATTTTACAAGAATTTATTCATGATGGTGAAACGCTTAAAATGATTGAAACATTTCTATCTTGTAATTTAAATATTTCAGAAACAGCAAAGGAATTATATATGCACAGAAACAGCTTACAATACAGACTGGACCGTTTTTATGAAAAAACATCAATTGATGTTCGCAAATTTCATGAAGCCATGTCTGTCTACTTGGCACTCTTAGCTAAAGATGAAAAATAACACCATGAATACTGAACACGGAAAATCCATTATTTATAGGCATTAGCTTAAAATAGTAAAGATGCACAAAGACTGTCCGTCATTTTTGTGCATCTTTACCATTACACTTTTATCATTTTTTTTATATACTGTAATTAAGCGTTAAAACGCATACATAATTAATTGGAGGGGAATAGAATGGCAGAGGTAAGTTTAAAACATGTAAGAAAAATATATGATAAAGATGTTGTAGCGATTAAAGACTTTAATCTTGATATTGCTGATAAAGAATTTTTAGTTTTAGTTGGTCCATCTGGTTGTGGTAAGTCTACAGCACTTCGTATGATCGCTGGGCTTGAAGAAATTACAGAAGGTGATCTGTACATCGGCGGTAAACAAATGAACGATGTTGCACCAAAAGACCGTGACATTGCAATGGTTTTCCAGAACTATGCATTGTACCCACACATGGATGTTTACAATAACATGGCATTCGGTTTAAAACTACGTAAGTTTAAAAAAGATGAAATTAAAAAGCGTGTTGATAATGCTGCTGGCATTTTAGGTCTTGAAGCATTCCTAGACCGTAAACCAAAAGCACTTTCAGGTGGTCAGCGTCAGCGTGTTGCGCTTGGACGTGCGATTGTTCGAGATGCTGAAGTATTCTTAATGGATGAGCCGTTATCAAACTTGGATGCGAAGCTTCGTGTTCAAATGCGTGCTGAAATTCAAAAACTTCACCAGCGTCTACAAACGACAACAATTTATGTTACACACGACCAAACTGAGGCAATGACGATGGCGACTCGTCTCGTTGTTATGAGTGAAGGTGAAATCCAACAAGTTGGTGCACCTAAAGATGTTTATGATTTTCCGAATAACATTTTCGTTGGTGGATTTATCGGGTCACCTGCTATGAACTTTTTGAGTGGTAAAATCGAGGATAAATACTTTACGATGAATGATATTAAAATCCTTATCCCTGAAGGCAAATTAAAGGTACTTCGTGATCAAGGTTATGTTGGGAAAGAAATTGTTTTAGGTGTTCGTCCTGAAGATATTCATGATGAACCAGTATTTTTAGATGCTTCACCCGAAACAAAAATTGATGCACTCATTGATGTTGCGGAATTAATGGGGTCTGAAACATTCCTATATTCTAAAGTTGATGATCAAGACTTCGTTGCACGTGTTGATTCACGTACAGACATTACAAATGATGATACAATTCAGTTAGCGTTTGACTTAAACAATGCCCACTTCTTTGATGTAGAGACAGAAGAACGTATTAAATAATAAAATCACATTTTTTAGAGGGAATGTTGTTACATCAACATTCCCTCTTTTATTTTGTTAACAGTTAAAATCTCTGTAATTTGTATATGCTTTTATTTATTTGCTTGTCCATTAATCTGTTCTTGTGCAGACTGCACCAAACGCTTCGTTATTTCACCACCAACAGATCCGTTCGCACGTGAAACAGAATCAGCACCCAATTGGACACCAAATTCTTGAGCAATTTCTGTCTTCATTTGATCTATTGCCTGCTCTACACCAGGAACAACCAGTTGATTTGAATTTCGATTTGCCATAACGTTTTCACCTCCCTATGTACATGTTAGTGTTATCATATCTAAATAGCTTATAACCTTATTTTGCTGGTAATTTTTCGTAGATAATATGATATCCATAATAAAAAGCCCTCCAGAAACATTTCAGAGGACTTTTTAGTCATGATCATATTCATATTATTTTATTATTTTGATCCGACCATATGAATTGGATTGACATAATCATCGAATTTTTCTTCTGTTAATAGATCGAGTTGAACAGCTGATTCTTTAAGCGTTATATTTTTATCAAATGCGTTTTTAGCAATTTTTGCCGCATTTTCATAACCAATATATGGATTCAGCGCTGTGACAAGCATGAGTGAATCATTAAGCATTTTATCAATTTGCTCCAAATTCGGTTCAATACCACGTGCACAGCGCTCTTCAAACGACTCAATACCATCGGCAAGTAATTCACACGACTGTAAAAAGTTATATGCAATAACAGGCTTAAAGACATTTAATTCGAAGTTACCTTGGCTTGCTGCAAAACCGATTGTGGCATCATTTCCCATAATCTGTGTCGCAACCATTGTAAGTGCTTCACTTTGGGTTGGATTTACTTTTCCAGGCATGATCGAGCTACCAGGTTCATTTGCTGGTATCGTTATTTCGCCTAATCCTGAGCGTGGCCCACTTGCAAGCCAACGGACATCGTTAGCAATTTTCATCAAATCTGCTGCCAAAGCCTTCAATGCACCATGTGCATAAACCATCTCATCATAACTCGTTAAAGAGTGAAATTTATTAACCGCTGATGTAAAGTTACGTTCAGTAAATGTACGGATATGTTCACATACACGCTCAGAAAATTCTGGATGTGCGTTTAACCCTGTTCCAACCGCGGTACCACCAATAGCCAGTTCATTGAGATGTTGTTTACTTTCCGTAAGCATCTGTTCAGCTATTTCTAGCATCCGATGCCAACCACTAATTTCTTGTCCAAGTGTAATTGGTGTGGCATCTTGTAAGTGTGTGCGGCCAATTTTTACAATATCTTGAAATGACATGACCTTATCATGTAATGTCGATTTTAATGTTTTTAATGCTGGTAACAATCTATCTTCCAACTTAAGAACAGCTGCAATATGCATTGCTGTTGGGTATGTATCATTAGAACTTTGTGATTTATTAACATCATCATTTGGATGTAGTTTCTGGTTACTGTCTTGCTCAGCGAGCCACTCATTACCAACAGCAGCTAAAACCTCATTGACATTCATGTTCGACTGTGTTCCACTGCCTGTTTGCCAAACAACCAATGGAAAATGATCATCCAATACCCCTGACAATACTTTATCTGCTGCAAATTCAATGGCTTGAGCTTTCTTGTCATCTAATAATCCTAAATCGCGATTCGCAATCGCGGTACTTTTTTTCAATATAGCAAACGCCTGAATAATTTCAATTGGCATTTTTTCCTTTCCAATTGGAAAGTTTTCTTTACTGCGCTGTGTTTGAGCACCCCAATACTTATCAGCAGGAACCTTTATTTCACCTAATGTGTCTTTTTCAATACGATAATCCATTTTCTATTCCTCCCATATAAAAGTACCCTATACCCTCTCTATTGTACCAGACTTTCGTCGAATATTGTAAACAATGCCTATGAATGATTCATTTAACCTTAATGTAAACGTTACTGTCGAGCTGCTATCCGTACCTAAAAAACCCCACTATTATCTTTCAATAGCAGGGATGTATCATGTCTGTTTATTTTTATCTTTTTGCATATTTACTATATGCTTTACTAAGCTTTAAAAATTCTTTTTTGTCACCTTGATCTATGGAACGGTTAATTGCAGTTGCCAATTTTTCTTTATTCCACTTGAAGCATAATTCATCTAAAATTAATCGTGATGATAGTTTAATTTCATAGGTTATTTCTCTTCGTGCCTTTAAGGCTTTACCTTGATACCTAACATACCGATAATTTTCTATTTGCTTTTTCATGGAACATGCCCCCTTCGTCCCTTTCTCTCATTATCCTAAATTTTTGGAATAATTGCAACAGAAAAAGATCAAAACGGTTATTATTTAGTGTCACAACTTTCGCATAGTGAAATTTACAGAAAACTATTGGTAAAATAAATCAGAATAGAAATTAATTGTTCAAGTAACTTACGAATAAATGGCACTGTACAACCTAGACACATCTAGAAGCAATTCATAATTGCCGTCGTTTTAACATCACATTTGACATAAACTGCGAATTAGTGCCTAGTTGTTTTCCACTGCGGACCGTTGCTTTCCGCGGGCACGGCCTCAGCTTCTGTAGCGCCTCTGTCGAGTCGCTACAGTGATCTTCGGACACGTGCTATTCCCGCAGGAGTCAATGGTCCTTCGCTCCAAACAACAGCCATAATAGCGGGAACAAGATGTATATAAGTACTACGAAAACACTTCCCTAGCGTAGAAAAAAACACGAAGACTCCAGCGGGAAAAGCAACGGCTGAAGATCCCCGAAGAAGTGGGTTTCTTCTGAGGTAGCTGAAGCGTTGCCCGCGGAAAGCGAAGTGATTTTTTCGGAGCGGCTAGCCAAAAGTAACCTTGGAATAGAATGCTGTTTAGATGGAGATTAAATGAACAAAAAAAGTATTCACTAATTCGCAGTTTACGTTTTCTGCCTAATAAAACACTAAGATTGTAGGGAGAGTGTTAAAGGTGTTCTGAGCATAATTCGGTTAATTGTTTTAACTTACATTATTGGTGAGATAGCCGAGTTAGGGTTTAATATATTTAAATGACAAAAAAGAGGCACCTAATGATAGTAAAATAAATAAACCGATCATCCAATAAATGGGATGTGTCATCAATATGGCTATTAATGGTGGTCCAGCTGCTACCCCAATGAAACGCATCGCACTATAAATAGAAGAGACAATACCACGAACTGTTTTTTTGAAGTTTTTTGTAATTAACGCATCGAGACATGGTAGCGCCATCCCAATACCTGACCCACATAATAAAAATAAGGCCAACAAATAAACAGGTGATGTAAATAATCCAATAAAAACAACCGAAAATCCCGTCATACAAATGCCAGAAAATGTGACCCATTTCATCACTTGTAAATCATCTTTAATCTTTTTACCCGTTATATAGGAGGCCAATGCTAGGGCAAGCAAAGGAACTGCGAGTAATACCCCTTTCCAAACACCTGTATAATGATGCTTGTCCTCTAAAATACTTGATAAATAGAAAAGAAACCCAAATAAAATAAACATAAGTATTGCACCGATTATAAATATCGCGACCATCCATCTACCATGTTCTTTAAAAGCCTTTTTTGTCTCATCCCAATAAATAGGAAATGTAATTGGTTTTTCCGCTGTTTCTTTTTTATGCTTTTTAACAAAAAAACTGATCAGCAAAACTGAAATCGCACAAAATATTGGAATAGAAAAGAAAGGTAAAAACCAAACCATAGCCGCCAAAACAGCACCTAGAATGGGACTCAGTACCTTTCCAATAGTGTTGGATGTTTCAATAATACCAAGTGTATTGCTCGCATCTTCATCACGCTGGAACATGTCCCCAACAAGTGGTAATACAATTGGCATCGCACCTGATGCTCCAATTCCTTGGAGCACGCGCCCAACGAGAATCAATGAATATGGGTTCTCCATTTTCCAAGATACCCAACCGGCAATTAATCCACCAATTCCAGTTATAATTAATGCTGGTATAATTACTTTTTTACGTCCAAATCGATCAGACAAATATCCGGCAATCGGAATAAGGAAAATTGCAACAATCGAATACATTGTAATCATGTAACTGGATTGTACTTTGGTAATTTCCAGTTCCTTTTCCATTAATGGTAAAATGGGTATTAACATGGAATTCCCTAAAGTCATTATGAGCGGTATTGATGCCAGAGAAATAATCGCCCAACGTCTTTCATTTGGATCTGGTCTAGATGTTTGTGTCTGAGCGCTCGCCATGTTCATCATTCCTTTGTTTTCATACTGCATATAATATTTACCATTATCATTTTTTTATGCAGTTAGGCGTCAGTGACACGTCATTCATTGACAGACGGTTGACATGCAATGTATAGTCAAAATAACGTCCTTCTTTAAGGTGGTAAGTATGGCTCAAGAGCGATCATCACTTAATAGTCCACTTCACTCCGAAGATTGGGGTGGCGTTTTTTTATGAAAGGAGATTTTATCATTGTTTTCCGTCACACCAAAATATAATCCATCACTGTGGGAGGCGATTCTTTGCTTGTTATTCGTCGTTGGATTAATTAGTTTTTTCATTATTTATTTTGAAGCGGATCCACACATCCCGATAATGCTTGCCATTTTTTCATTACTGACCTATGGAAGTATTCGAAAAGTTTCTTTTAAAGATTTAGAAAAGGCCATGGTATCTGGTGCAGCTGCTGGTATGGGGGCTGTGTTTTTATTTTTCTTAATTGGAATTCTAATTAGTAGTTTAATGATGAGTGGAACAATCCCCCTTTTAATTGACATCGGTTTTTCACTCATTGGTGGCACTTGGTTTTATGCAATTGTGTTTGCAATAACCGCAATTATTGGTGTTGCACTTGGCAGCTCATTAACAACAACGGCAACAATCGGTGTCGCTTTTATTGGGATGGGAACCGCTATTGATGCATCACTGGCGATTACAGCGGGAGCGATTGTATCTGGTGCTTTTTTTGGTGATAAAATGTCCCCGTTGTCAGATACAACAAACCTGGCCTCAACAATCGTCGAGGTTGATTTGTTTGATCATATTAAGCATATGAGTTTAACAACCATACCAGCTTTTATAATTTCATTTATTTTGTTTGTTTTATTGTCTCCAACGGAAGTATTACCTGAAAGTGATCTTGTCTCTTATCAAAATGCGCTCACTGAAACAGGCCTTATTCACCCGCTATCATGGGTTCCAATTGTTATTTTGATAGGATGTACATTATTTAGAACACCCGCATTTATATCGTTAACAATCACAAGTGTCATCGCTACAATCTGTGCCATTATTACGAGTGGGCTTTCTTTAGATACTATTTGGTCCATGTGGTTTCAAGGATACGAAGCAACGACCACTTTCGAGCCTGTTAACGAGTTATTAACTAAGGGTGGCATTAATAGTATGTTATTTACAATTTCACTCGTTTTATTGGCACTTGGATTTGGTGGTCTATTGTTTGTAACTGGTATTATGCCAACTATATTATCAACATTAAAATCACGGTTGAAAAAAACACGCTCAATCATTATTGCGACTGCAACAACAGCTATTGGGGTCAATATATCGATTGGCGAGCAATATTTATCCGTTCTGTTAACTGGTGAAACATACAAGGATGTTTATAAGCAAGCTGGCCTGCCAAATAAAATGTTATCCCGAACATTGGAAGATGCTGGTACAGTCATCAACCCACTTGTACCTTGGAGTGTTTGTGGTGTATTTATTGCGGACGTTTTAGGTGTACCCGTTCTCACCTATTTACCTTTTGCCTTCTTTTGCTTATTGAGCCCAATTATTACAGTTTTATTTAATCGAAGGTAGTGTATGTAATCACCATAATGAAATAATGTATTATTTTAGATAGCTTAAAATAACGAAAATGGGATAAGCATTTAAAGCTTATCCCATTTTCGTTATATAACATATTAATCTTGTTCTGTCGTAATAAGTGGCCCGTCTTTTGTAATGGCTAATGTATGTTCATATTGAACAGAACGTCCACCGTCTACTGTACGTGCAGTCCAGTTATTCGAATCCATTTTACTTTGCCAAGCACCCTCGTTAATCATCGGTTCAATCGTAATAACCATCCCCTCTTTCAGACGCGCCCCTTTATTAGGTAATCCAAAATGCGGAATGTGCGGTGGTTCATGAATCGTTGGACCAATACCGTGACCAGTGAATTCTCTCACAACAGAGAAACCTTCTCCCTCTGCATATGTTTGGATGGCATGCCCAATATCTCCAATGCGGTTACCCACTTGGGCTTGTTCAATGCCTTTATACAAAGATTTCTTCGTCACATCCATTAATCTTTTGCCTTTTTCATCAACATCGCCAACTGCGTATGTCCATGCCGAGTCAGCTAAGCCACCATTCAAATTAACAACCATATCGATTGTTACAATATCACCATTGACAAGTTTATCGTCGCGCGGGAATCCGTGACATATTTCATCATTAATAGAAGCGCAAATAGCATATGGATAATCATTAAACCCTTTTTGCTCCGGTGTGGCCCCATGTTCGGCTAAGAACTTTTCCACAAATGTATCAATAGCCATCGTCGTGATTCCAGGTTTGATTAATTTGGCGATTTCCTTATGACACTGAACCAGTATATCGCCTGCTGCTTTCA
>Ga0209487_1003380_pt1 | contig 12540 bp, 14 predicted proteins | sample Poulit2012_FD_187524 | JGI IMG/M metagenome (GOLD analysis project Ga0209487, IMG submission 187524) | Agricultural soil microbial communities from Georgia to study Nitrogen management - Poultry litter 2012 (SPAdes) (version 2) | ecosystem: Environmental > Terrestrial > Soil > Agricultural land... | reverse complement strand
TTAAAAACTGCTGGATGCACGATGGCGTTCAACTGATTCAAAAGTTCCTTATCATTAAAAACTTTGGATGCAACGTATGAGCGATTGTATTCGCCATTTTTATAAGTTTCATCGCCAAAAAGCTCAATTAATTGTTGAATTAAATCTTCATTTTCATTCATCAATTTTTTGGCTTCAAAATCCGAATTATAAACTGGAATTCCTTTTTCTTGGAACCATTGGGCGATGGTTGTTTTACCGGAACCAATCCCACCTGTCAAACCTATTGTTATCATATTCAAAAGCTATAGTAAAGGTAGTAACTTAAGTTTAATTTCTAAATTAATCCACAAAAAAACCGTCTCGGCACGGCCAAGACGGTTTTCATACATTTATAAAGTTTTTATTTTTTATCTGTATCTGGCGAATAGCGTGCAGCGCTTAAATCTTTAGAAATTGCTGCTCGTTCGAATTTGATCTTTCCAGCACCAGTTTCTAAAACCACTGTATCACCTGCCAATTCAAAAACTTTTCCATGAACACCAGAAGTAGTCACGACCCAGTCTCCTCTTTTAAGTTCCTCTTGAAACTTTTTTTCTTGTTTTTGTTTGCGCATGTTTGGGCGTATCATCAAGAAATACATGATGAGGAACATACCTCCAAACAAAATCAAAGTAGAGAAGCCTCCGGCTCCTTCTTGTAAAAATATTACTGTTAAATTCTTCATTGTTTAATTTTATAATCCACTTAATGCATTCCCATTATTATTTTGAGTATCAGTTGGTAAATCAGCTGTAAATGTCCATACTTCTTTACCTTTTACAGTATTGGTATGTAAAGTAACTATTTTACGCTGTTTTCCTTTCTGATTTCCTGCTTCATAAGTAATTTTCATAGAATCAGTTGCTCCTGGTGCAATTGGTTCTTTTGGCCAAACAGGCACAGTACATCCACATGAACCTTTTGCATCTCTAATAATCAAAGGAGATTTTCCTGTATTTGTAAACTTTACATAATGATCAACTTTTGCTGCAGCTGGTAAACTACCAAAATCATAAACATCTTCTTCGAATGTTAAAACTGCTGCATTTTCAGGATCAACAACTAAATCTGCTTGCTCTTGTCTTTCTTCTTCACTGAATAAATTAGATGGCTGATCTTTTTCACATGATGTCAATGCGAAAATTGCTACAATACCTGATAAAATAATAGATTTCTTCATCGTATTTCTCTTTATTGGTTTTATTTTAAGGGACTAAAATTAATAAAAACTTTTCAGTTAAATAGTTAATTCTAGGTCAAATTATATTTTTGTCAATTCTTTTAAAGATCGATCCAAAATTCCGTTGACAAAAATTTTACTCTTTTCAGTAGAATACGCCTTGGATAATTCTATGTATTCATTCAAGGTAACTTTGGGAGGAATGTTTGGAAAATAATGGAATTCCGTCAATGCCATTTGCAATAAAACCAAATCCAATACAGCTATCCTATCCAATTCCCAATTCGTAGCTTTATCTTCTACCATTTTTATGGTTTCTGAAGAATTTCTAATAGTCGACCTGAAAAGTTCTACAATAAACTTTCGGTCTTCATCATCTTTATAAACTTTAAATAAATTAAAGTTCACTTTGCTATTGGCAACAAAAGACTTTAAAGTCGAAACTACCATTGAGTTTGCTATATGAAAATCATCTGCCCAATACAGATTTTTCTCTTCCAACCATTCGTGTATGCTTTCGTTGGGAGCAATGTATTTTTCGAATATAGTGATGATAAATTCCTTGTCTTCTTTGAAACTTTGCTCAGGATTTGACATATAATCTTTATATTCATCACTGTTAGTGATGGCTTTGAATATTATATTTGGATAAGTATCCAACATGTCCCAAGTCAGCTGACTGTTTTTCTCAGTATAAGAATTTAACTCTTCATTTTCTTCCAAGATTTTTATCAAAGAATTGTTGACAAACTTTAGATTTGGATTTAAATCTTCTTGAGTTGGGAGTTTTTTATTTTTTGCAAGTTCAATTTTATGCTCAGCAATTGTTTTTTGAAAAACCAGCAAATTTAATAAATAAATGTACAAATCATAAATTTCATCTACTCCTTTCAACATATTTTTCTCAATCAATCTTTGATTGGAATCCTCTCCTGCTGTTTTCCAAGCGTAAATGGCTTGCATGGCTTTCTCTCGAAGCTGTCTTCTTCCCAACATAATTTCAAAAATCTAATATTTCTTTTTGAGCGTCTGCAAAGGTAATCAAAAAGCCTTAACTTTGCGCAGTGAAGGAACTACAATCTTTAAATAAATTTCTTTGGAAATACCGATGGCGACTCATTGCAGGCTTTGTACTCATCGTACTTTCCAACTACGTAGCATTGTTTTCAATCGGCTATGTGGGTACAGCTGTCAATCAAATTGAATCGTTGCTTTCTCAATACATTTCGGGTGAAATTGGCGATTTGAGCCAAGTGAAAAAAAGCTTGATGTACGCCGCACTGTTTTTTATTGGGCTAAAAATTTTAGCTGGATTTTTCTCGGTTGGTGTTCGACTGATGGTGATTGCAACTTCAAGACATATCGAATTCGATTTAAAAAACGAGATTTATCAACACTACCAAAAACTTTCTCTTTCCTTTTACAAAAAAAATAAAACCGGTGATTTGATGAATCGAATCACTGAAGATGTAGCTTTTGTAAGGCAATATTTAGGTCCTGGTATAATGTATCCCATGGATTTGGTGTCCAGAGCGACGATTATCTTAGGTTTTATGATCAATTTAGATCCTATCATGACGCTTTATACTTTGGCCCCTTTACCGATTTTATCGATATTGATTTATAAAGTAGCTTCGACCATCAATCGAAAAAGTAAGGATGTTCAACAACAACAATCCACCGTTTCATCTATGGTGCAAGATACTTTCTCAGGCATAAGAGTCATCAAATCATTTAATTCCGAAAAATCAACCAAAGAGCAATATGCAGACGAGGCGATACAATATGAGAAAAAGGCTTTGTCACTCGCTCAAACAGAAGCTTTCTTTTCTCCACTGATGATTTTAGTAGTTGGAATCAGTAATTTATTGATATTGTATGTTGGTGGACTTCGTTACAGTGCTGGTCAATTGAATTTGGGTGAAATCGCTCAATTTTTCATGTATTTAAATATGTTGATTTGGCCGTTTACATCTTTAGGTTTTGTGACTATGTTGATTCAAAGAGCGGAGGCTTCGATGGCGAGAATCAATGAATTTATGAAACAAAAACCTGAAATAATAAATTCAGTCGAGCAAGAAACTCCAATTTCAGGCAGTATTGAATTCAAGAATGTTAGTTATACCTATGAAAACACTGGCATTCAAGCTTTGAAAAACATTTCATTCAAATTAGAAAAAGGTAAATCTTTGGCCATCATGGGTAAAACTGGTTCTGGAAAATCAACCCTTGTTTTGCTTTTGGCGAGATTACTCCAACCTACAGATGGTCAGATTTTGATCGATGGTGTTCCTTATGAAAATTTAAATTTAACTTCTTTAAGAAAAGCCATAGGTTTTGTACCTCAAGAAGCTTATTTATTTTCCGATACTATTGCGCACAATATTCTTTTCGGTGCAAAGGAGGACAAGGACTTGGAGGATGTAAAAAACTATGCGATAAAAGCTGCGGTTCATGACAATATCATTGGATTTAAAAATCGATATGATACGATTTTGGGTGAAAGAGGAGTTACACTTTCGGGTGGACAGAAACAAAGGATTTCGATTGCAAGAGCTTTGATCAAAGAACCTGAAATTTTAGTTTTCGACGATAGTTTATCGGCTGTCGATACAGAAACTGAAGAAGAAATACTGAACAACCTCAAATCCGAAATGAATCAAAAAACCACTTTGATCATCACTCATCGACTTTCATCGGCAAAAAACGCGGATTATATAATGGTTTTGGATGAAGGTGAAGTGGTTGAATTTGGGACACATACAGAGTTGTTAGCCAAGGAGAATGCTTATTATTCTTTGGTAAAAAAACAATTATTGGAATCCGAATCTTCTTAAACAATCAATTTTAATCATTCTAATTTTCATCGATAAAATTGCTATTTAACATTTTTTTTATAGATTTGTTTGCAAAGTATTAACACATCTTAATATACACACGTGATGAGTGAAAATGAAAATTTCGAAAAATCTGATGTAGAAGGAATTTACTCTAAAGTACTTAGAGCAGGAAGAAGAACTTATTTTTTTGATGTAAGAGAAACCCGAGCTGGTGATTACTATCTGACGATTACAGAAAGTAAAAAGAACACCAATGAAGACGGTTCCTTTTTCTACAAAAAGCACAAAATCTATTTGTACAAAGAAGATTTTGAAGATTTCAAAGAAATGTTAGGTGAGACAACTGATTACATTGTCAATGAAAAAGGTGAGGAAGTAATTTCTGAGCGTCATCAAAAAGACTATGATACATCCAACGAATATGATTCAGTAGATGCTTCTTCTATGGGATCTAACTCGACAGAATCATTCACAGATGTAGACTTTGATGACATTTAATTTGAAAATTAAATTTCTATTAAAGAACTTCTCAAAAAACAAATGGCCGTTTAAAATTTTAAACGGCTTTTAATTTTTAAAATTATTCCAACAAAAAACAGTAGCAACTTTTAATTACTACTGTTTTGTTTTATATCATTCTCTAAATCTATTTAAACTTAGAGATTTTCAGCTATTGAAATCAAGCTTCCAACATTGCGTCGATTTTCGCTTTTTCCTCTTCGGCCAATTCAGCATCAACCAAAATTCTACCACTGTGTTCGTCAGTAATGATTTTTTTGCGTTGAGCGATGTCCAATTGTGTTTGAGGTGGAATCGTAAAGAAAGATCCGAATGAAGCATTTCTTTTTACAGGAACTACAGCCAAGCCATTTTTCATGCTCCCTCTAATTCTTTTGTAAGCTTTCAACAATCTTTCATCGATCAGAGAAGCGAATTCTTCTGATTTTTCAATCAAGAATTTTTCTTGCTTTTCGGTGGATTTTACGATGTTTTCCAACTCAGCTTTTTTATGTTTCAGATGCTCTTTCATAGAATCCAACTTCTCCAAAGCTTCTGATTTCACTTCTTTTTTGTGATCGATTTTAGCTTTGTGTTCTTTGATTCTCTTTTCCAACAATTGTATTTCGAGCTCTTGATATTCTATTTCTTTTGACAATGATTCGAACTCTCGGTTGTTTCTTACACTGTCTTGTTGTTTAGTGTACTTTTTGATTAGAGCTTCAGCGGTTTTGATCGACTCTTTTTTATTTTTAATTTCTGCTTGTAAATCATCGATTTCAGCATCAATTTTTTTAATTCGAGTCTCCATTTGGATTATATCATCACCTAAATCTTCTACCTCTAAAGGCAATTCACCTCGGGTATTTCTGATTTCGTCTAAACGAGAATCGACTAATTGTAAATCATACAAAGCGCGAAGTTTATCTTCAACACTTATTTCTTTTTGTTCAACTTTTTTTGCCATATCTTATGAATAATGAACAGGATTTGTATTAATCTCTGATTTAAGGACTGCAAAATTACGGAATTTTTCTGACAGATAGGTAGTTAATAATTTTTTTGTGAATTGTTCCGATTCATAATGTCCAACATCGGTCAATAAAATTTGTCCTTCTGCTTGAAAAAAATCATGGTATTTCAAATCGGCAGTCACATAAACATCTGCTTTTTTTCGTTTTGCATTTGAAATAGCGAAACTACCTGATCCTCCTAAAACCGCAACTTTTTTAATTTTTTTGTTTAAAAATTTAGTATGCCTCACCACTTGGGTTTGCATATTTTCTTTCAAATATTTTATGAATTCTTCTTCGGACATTTCTGATTCTAATTCGCCTATCATACCCATTCCAACAGTTTGATTGGGATTAGTAATTTCAAAAATTTCGTAAGCGATTTCCTCATAAGGGTGAGCTTTTCTCAAAGCTTTTAAAATATTACTTTCATTGTGTTTTGGAAAGATCACACTGATTCGAATTTCTTTTTCGAAATGAGTAACTCCTTTTTCCCCACTGTAAGGATTTGCACTTTCTGTAGCTCTAAACACTCCTGTTCCTTCGATGTTAAAACTACAATTGTCATATTTTCCTATATTTCCTGCACCGGCATCATTTAATGCTTGACGAATTTCATCAGCAAAATCTTTGGGTGCGTAAGTCACTAAATGTCGAAGAGTTCCATTTTTTGGAATCAATATTTCAGTTTCTTTTAGATTCAAACGTTTTGCCATCATATAACTCACTCCAAATTCAGAATTGTCCAAAGCAGTATGAGTTGCATAAATATTGATATCATTTTTGATGGCTTTTTGAACGACTCTTTCGACATAAGTTTGACCGGTCAACTTTTTCATTCCTGAGAAAATGATTGGATGAAAACTAACGATCAAATTCGCGCCCTTTTCAATGGCTTCATCGACAACTTCCTCCAAAGTATCCAAGGTAACTAATATTTTGGTCACTTCAGCTTCTGAATCACCTACCAACAGGCCTACGTTATCAAATCCTTCTGCGTATTCTACCGGTGCTAATTCTTCTAAGGCTCGAATGACTTCAAATACTTTCATAAATCTTGTATTTTAAGTGAGATAATTTAATAAATATTTTTCATATAAAATTCCCTCATAATTTAGAACTATGAGGGAATTATTTTTATTCGATTATTAATCTAAAATTTCCATATCGAAATACAAAGTAGCATTTGGTGGAATAACACCTCCAGCTCCTTGTGGACCATAACCCAAATGCGGTGGAATAATTAAAAATACTTTGCTTCCTCTTTCGAACATAGTCAAAGCTTCCATCCATCCTTGAATCAATTGAGTTTCACCAACAACAGCGGTCAAAGGTTCATTTCTATCATAAGATGAATCCAATTGTTCACCGTCATTTAATCTAAGTGAATAATGTACTTTTAGAGTTTCGCCATGATTTGGTTTAGCGCCACTTCCTTGTTTTTCTACATAATACATCAATCCTGATTCAGTGGATTGAGCTTTTGAGGTTAAATCTTTTTGGCGTTGGATTTGTTTTGCTTTTTCAGCATTTGCTTCCGCTTCCATTTCGGCCAATTTTTCTTTCAATTTAGCTTGAGCTTCATCGAAAGCTTTACCACCATTATAATTTTTGTATTTATCACCTTTTTTGATGATGCTTACTTTTTCGATAACAACATCTTCAACTGGTCTGTCTTGAGGTCCTTTTTCTACATTTGCGATAGAGTCAATTACTTCAAGCCCTTTGATTACTTCACCAAAAATGGTGTGACGACCGTTTAGCCATGGTGTTGGAACTTCTGTAATAAAAAACTGACTTCCGTTGGTATCAGGCCCTGCATTTGCCATGGACAAAATTCCTTTTTTATCATGTTTTCTATCAGAGAAAAACTCATCTTCGAAACTATAACCAGGTCCGCCCATTCCATTACCATTTGGATCTCCACCTTGAATCATAAAATCTTTGATCACTCTGTGGAATATAATTCCATCATAAAAAGGCGTTCCCAAAGGTTTAGCTTCGTTTTCTTTGCTTCCTTCTGCCAATCCTACAAAGTTTGCAACTGTCAATGGAGCCTCTTCTTCAAAGAGTTCGATTGTCATTACCCCTTTACTTGTTTCCATTTGAGCATAAAGCCCATCTTTTAATTCATTAAATTCTTCTTTAGTCATTGAATTCGGTATTTGGACAGTAGAACAGCTTGTTATAAAAACTGCTGCTGCCATGATTGATAATATTTTTCTCATTATTACTCTTTTTTCTGAATATCCAACACTTTAATTTTAAATATAAGGGGCATATTTGAACCTACTTTATTTTGATCACCATATCCACCATAAGCTAAAAACGATGGATAAAGCGCAGTTGCTGAATCTCCTTCTTCTATAAGTTGTAAACTCGCATGCAAACCTCTTGGCAGGTTTTCTTTGCCCAAAATGATTTGCTTAATGCCATTTTCTTCTTTCGAATAAATTATTTTTTCTTCGAAATCCATCACTTCGTATTCGTATTTGATCATATCACCCAAACTCGCCATACTTTCTGTGGGTTTTCCTTGGTTTGAAATCCAAAATCCGAATGATGTTTTTACGAATTGTTGGTCTGAATCTTCGATATAATATTCTATCAATTCATTGTCTTCATTCAAAATCATTTTATTGATATCTTGAGAAAACTCCATAAATTTTGCCCGATCGTTTTCGTATTCGACTGGGTATTGAATGACTTTGTTTTTACAACTTATTAGTCCAATAATTGTAAAGATGAATACAACTTTTTTCAAATTTCTACTTCTTCTAATTCTTGTTTATATCCTTCTAAAATTTTCACAAATTTCTCGATGGTTTCTTCCATTCCTAAGTCTGACCTTCCACCGGCAGCACTTATATGACCTCCACCGTTGAAATGTTTTCTTGCGAATTGATTCACATCGAAACCTCCTTTGGAACGGAATGATATTTTTATGAAATCTTGTTGTTGGTCTTCTATGAAAAACACTGAAAGCACATTGTTGTTGATTCCTAAACCATAGTTCACAAATCCTTCTGTATCGCCTTTTTGCATTCCATAATCAGCTTGTTCTGCTCGAGTCAGTTTCATATAAGCCGTTCGATAGTCAGGCAAAGCAATTAAAGAATCTAAAGTTACTCCCAACAATTTCAATCGACCAACGGATTGATTGTCATAAACTTCATTGTAAATTTTATCTAAATTTAAACCTTTTTCAAGTAAATTCGCTACGATTCTATGGGTTTCTGCCGAAGTAGTTCGATACCTAAAACCTCCTGTATCCGTCAAAATTCCTGTATAAATACATTCAGCAAGTCTCACATCTATCAAATCCAAATGTCCCATGGCTTCTATAAATTTATAAACCATCTGACAAGTTGCTGGCATCTCTACATCCGAATACATAAAATCGAACTGATCAGGTTCTTGATGATGGTCGATCAACACTTTGTAAGCTTCACTCCTATCTAACCATTCACCAACCTCATCGATTCGAGCTGTCGTATTAAAATCCAATAAAAAAATCAATTCCGCTTTCTCTATAGTTCTTCTTGAATGCCCTGGATTGTATTCTGCAATTTGTATATCCTTTGCGCCTTCCATCCACTTTAAAAACTTCGGAAAATCATTTGGTGAAATCACTTCACAACTATGTCCTAATTTAGACAAATACAACCTCATAGCGAGGGTCGAACCTATAGCGTCGCCATCTGGATTTCTATGTGGCAATAAAACAATCCGCTTAGGCTCACTCAATAAACTCTTTAGTTCTTCAAAATTTTGCATCTGCATATCTTGCGAAGATAAAATATAATGTACAATTCTACAACGTAGAATTTACTAAAGTAAACTTAATACGAGTTTATAAATCTCTTTTCTTTAATAAATAATAGGATAAATAGTTCAACAACAAGATATAAATGATGGCAGCTGCGACAAATATCCAATTGACATTTTTGAATTCAAATAAGCTTTGCCCAACCATTACTTTTTCAAAACTAATTGGAAATGGAATCAACAATGATGAGACGTTCAATGGTAGAAAATCGCTGATATATAATTTATCAATCATTATACTTTCGACTCCACTACTCACAGCTAAAATCATTTTTTCTATAGATGAAATTATCAATTCTATCATCCATAAAACAATTAATCCTAAAAAAGCAAATGCAGATCTTTTCAATAAAACTGAGAGAAATAAACAAATCGAGAAGAATAAAATTAACTTGATAAAATAGATTAAAATATATTCGATTCCTTTGATAAAACCAATTTCAGAGGTTGAAAAAATCAATCCTAAAACCGAGCAAATCGCCAATACAAAAAGGCTTGACAAAGCTGCTAAAACAATATTGATTAAAATTTTTGATCCTATAAATTCTTTTTTACTCAAACCATCGATTAGATTTTGTTTCAGAGTTCCATTCGAATATTCATTGGTGATATTTGTAATGACGATGACGGCAATAAATATCTTAAAGATAGCGACCAAATAAGTGATATTTTGCCAAATCTCTGGAAAATTGAACATTCCCAATTTAGCGATATCGAACTTTACTCCACCGATTTGCGGTTTGATAAATGATAGAATAACACCGATTAAAATCAGCATTGCGAAATAAATAAATGTGAAAATTCTGGTGGTTTTATAGTAAAATATTTTCGTCCATTCTATTTTTAATAATCGAATCATAATTAACTGTTTTGATTTTGAGTAATGTGTAAAAACTGTTGTTCTAAACTTTCTTTTCGCTTCACTAAATGTTCGAGCACTATACCTTTTTCAAACATCATTTGATTGAGAGTCGAAGCATCTATGTCTTGATTTAAAATTGCTTTGATAAATTTTTCTTGAACAACTATTTTTTCGAAATATCCAGTATTTTCCAAACTACTCTTCAGCAAATTCATATCTTTTGATCTGAGTTCGAAATAACCAAAACTCATCATCATTTCATCTACAGCTCCACTATAAAGAGTTTTTCCTTTTTCTAAAATCACCACATGCGAACAAACTTTTTCGACTTCATCCAAAAGATGACTCGCAAGTATGATAGTCACTCCATCGGCAGCTATTTTTTGGATAATTTCTCTGATTTGAATAATTCCTTGTGGATCTAAACCATTGGTCGGTTCATCCAAAATCAAAACATAAGGATCGTTTAGAATTGCAGCAGCTATTGCCAAACGCTGTTTCATTCCCAATGAAAAAGTTTGAAATTTATCTTTCTTTCGTTCGAGCAAACCGACAATTTTCAACTTTTCATCAATTTTAGTAAAGTCAGCTCCTTTGATACGAGCGACGATTTCCAAGTTTTTTTCGGCCGACAAATAAGGATAGAAATTGGGTCTTTCTATAATTGCTCCGACTTTTTTCAGCGAATCAGTCGAAGGCTCTTTCCCAAACCATTTCCAATGACCGCTTGTTGGATTTACAACATTTAAAACCATCCCTAAAGTTGTGGATTTTCCACTTCCATTTGGTCCGAGTAAACCGTAAACATTACCTTTCTCAACAGTTAAATTCAAATCATCGACAGCGGTTAGACTTCCGAACTTTTTCGTGAGATTTTTTATTTCAAGTACTTTATCCATAAGATAGAAGTTTTATTCATTAGTAGTCAATTTGTAAAATAGGTAACAAAATGGCATAAAAAAACCTTTCAAACAAATCGTTCGAAAGGTTTTTCGTTTTTTATTTATAAATTTACAATTCTTCTAATTTTTTCAAATACTTTTCTGGTTCTTCTAAGAAAGATTTTTTGCACATCTCGTTACAAAATCCATAAAGATGACCTGAATAAGTCGCCGTATCCTTCAAGAACTTTGGCATTTCCATTTCACATACAGGGTCAATTGAATTTACAACTTCAACATCTAAAGTTTGAGCAGTTGCCATTTTGACTTCCACATCTTGTGAATTATTGTTTTTACATGAAATAATTGATGCAGAAACAAAGATTGCTGTTGCTAATATTTTAATGTTTTTCATAAATATGATTTTAGTCTTTCAATAAAATTTTTATGTCTTCTATCAACCAATCGATTTCAGGAGAAAATTCTCCTTTCAAATCGGCTATTTTTCCATCTGGAGTTTCATAATTCAAAGCGGAATAATATAAAATCGGCATTCCAATTTCATTGAATCTTGAACGAATGATTCCATTTTTATCGACCAAAGCAACCTTTCCGCTATGTTCTAAACCTCCGCTGTTCGAATAGTCTTCTTCGACATAAATTTTGAACTTTTCACTTAGGTTAAATATATAATCTCTATCCTTAGTTGTGAAATGCCAATTCGGATTTTCAATTTTCAATTGGTTTTTATAAGCTTTCAAAGCTTCAACTGAATCTCTTTTCGGATCAATGCTGATACCGATTACACTGAAATTATCATCATTGATTTCATACATAACTTTTTGAAGATTGGCATTCATAATCGGACAAATCGTTGGGCAGTTTCTGAAAAAAAATTCTACCACATAGACTTGCCCTAACATATCTTCATTGGTTATGATTTCTCCCTCTTGATTGATCAATTCAAATTCTGGAACCGGCATAACTTCAAACAACTCATCTTTGGTTTGACTTTTATACATCCAAATCAGTGTTAAAGCAATTAAAACAATTGAGAAAGCTAAAGCTATTTGTTTTTTCACAGATTAAAATTTGTGCATTAGTCAATTTCCTTATTAAAAATCATATAGTTTATTTATTCGTACGGAACCAAAAGAACTGGAATACTTGTATTTTTCACCACTTGGTCGGCTACACTTCCAATCAAAAATCTATAAGCACCAGAATGTTTATTTGAGCCCATGATGATCACATCCACATCTTCTTCTTTAGCAACTTTCAAAATTTGCTCATGAGGAGATCCGGTTTTCAATATGTGTCTAAAATTATAAATATCTGCTCCTAATTTCCCTTCCACTTCTTGAACATTTTCTTCGATGATGTCTTGAATGGCTTTCGCTCTTTGCATCATCAAAGG
>Ga0209487_1003379_pt1 | contig 12540 bp, 14 predicted proteins | sample Poulit2012_FD_187524 | JGI IMG/M metagenome (GOLD analysis project Ga0209487, IMG submission 187524) | Agricultural soil microbial communities from Georgia to study Nitrogen management - Poultry litter 2012 (SPAdes) (version 2) | ecosystem: Environmental > Terrestrial > Soil > Agricultural land... | reverse complement strand
GTGTGAATGGTTATTTGAAAGAATTCTTTCAACTGAATAACGTAAGATATCGCTCTGGTAAACGCGCAAAAATTCATTTTGATTTAATCACACTGGTTTACAATGCTTCAAAGCTAGCTGCAGATCGCATCAATGTATTAATAAATCACCAACAAACTGCATGATTTCTGTTTTTAAAAATACAATTCAGGAAATTGGGGAAGTCTTTGCATTTTTAAAAAGAGTAATTATGAAATTGATTCGCATATGTACATTAAATTATAGAACGATAGGTTAATAAAATTGGTTGAATGTAAGGAAGGAGGGATATTGTGAATTTGAATAAAAATTACTTCTACTATGGCGCTCTACTCTCAAAACTTATTAATAGTGGTTTTGCCCCCGCGATTATGGAAAAGGAAATGGAAGATGCTAGATTATACTTAATTACCAACGATCATGGTGATTATTCGATCTACACTAAATATATTTCTACAACAGATGCTAATAGAAAAAAAGAAAAAAGATGGGTTTTTTTATTTAGTGCGAACGAAATTACTTATTTAAAAGAAAGGATAAACGAGCAGCCAATTATCGCTTTAATTTGTGGAGAAAATAATCTACGTGGTAGTAAAATTGCATTTCTTTCTTTTTCTCAGTTTAAAGAATGCATAGGAAGAGAATACCAAACACCTAATCGAAATGTGAGTGTAAAACATCTTAAAGGAAGTAAGTATTTTAATATATATGGAACAGGATTAGATGGTATTGAGGACTACATAAGAATTAGAAGTAATATTTCTACAAGGTTAACAGAATTGGAAGAATTAGCGAAGAGTAGACATTGATGTTAATGAAGAATACTTCAATATATATAAGAACTCTAAATGAAGTTTATTTGATAAACTTTTCCTGCGGATATACGAAATTCGGTTATATCTGTAACCCATTTTTCATTTGGTTTATCTGCTTTAAAATCACGTTGTAAAACGTTCGCAACAGCAGGTGATATCTCCCCATCATACGAACTATATTTTCTCATCTTAATGGATTTCGTGACGAGATTTTCTTCACGCATGATGCGTCGAACATTTTTCCGAAAGGATAATCCCTATATTTTTCAGGGCCGCACGAATTCGCCGATAGCCATATCGACGCTTGTTCTTTTCGAAAAGGTCAATAATTTGGGCACGCTCATCGCTATATTTATCAGGCAAAGCAAGCTGCTTCTTATGATAACAGTAACTACTCTTGGGAATATTGATGATTTTCAATAATTGAGTAAGCTTATACATTGGACGAAGGGCATCAATCAGGATGGTTTTATCTTGATTGGTGAGCTCTTACAAAAAGATGCCCTGGTCTTTTTTTATGATTTCTCCAGCTTTCTCTAGTATATCTTTTTGAATTTGAAGGTGATATATCTCATCTCGAAGTTGCTTGACTTGATCCTTCAATTTATTAACGTCTGTATTATCAGGTTTTTTTTCGTTTTAATTATGGACACATCCTTGCCTAGCAACTGTTCTTTATATTGGTAGAGTGATTTTCGACTAACACCAATTTCATTTGCAACTTCTTGTGCAGATGTATCACGAGTGAGTAAAGCAAGAACAGCAACTTCTTTTTCTTGTAACGTTAAGTTTATCCCATTTTTTTAGATTTACGAGTTTGAGGTGCTAATTCCATTACCCATTGTGTTAAGAGCCCGCGACTAGGATAACCCAACATTCTGCAGGTGCGAGAATAACATTTGCCATATTCGAGATAATGAGCCTCCGCCACTTGTTTCTGTTCATCTGTGTATTTTGACTGAAGAGTATTTTTTTTACGTCGCCATACCGTTTGTGATCTTCTACCCAGTTTCTAAGAGCCATACGTGAAGGGTATCCCAATTCGTTTATTACAGCAGTGTATGATTCGTATTTAAAATAAAGTTTTATAGCTTTTGATTTTTTCTCATAAGAATACATAGACTTCCTCCTGACCAATTTGGTCTAAGATTTTGTACGCATGCCCAACTGTATCATTTAGTTTATCAGTTACAACAAATAGTTGTAAGGGAATGTTAACATTAAATTAGTTCATATTGTTTCGAAATTAAAGAAAAGTTTGTTACTAGTTTGAATACCGTGTTGTATTATTCTGTAACCGAAACGCGTAATCTAGCCATACATTATCAACATAGTGAACTAGGCTATAACCGAGCCAGTTTCATTAAGTGAATTGTTATGCCAGCAACACGATTCTATTCATTTACTTTTAGGGGCAGAGGGCATCCTTCGTTTGGAGATAGTGAATTCCTTTTAAATACTTGATTTATTTATCTCTATTGTAGAATTCCTTCAAAAAGGAAAATATTGATATATTATTAGGAGAAAAGAATTACATATGAAAAAAAACATAAATTTGGGAGGTGATTTGAAAAGAGAAATCCTGAGTTTTATGAGTAATAAAGGTAGGAGAAGGTCAAATAATTATCGATAAGGGGGATTGCTTGATATGACCAAGTTTTCAAGTACTTCAGAATTAATAGGCAAAATAGATTCTCTTGATATGACCAAGTTTGCAAGTGCTGCAGAATCAATAAGCAAAATAGGTTCTCTTGATATGACCAAGTTTTCAAGAGCCGCAGGATCAATAGGCAAAATAAGACATCCTGATATGGCCAAGTTTGCAAGAGCTGCAGAATCAATAGGTAAAATAGGTTCTCTTGATATGACCAAGTTTGCAAGTGCTTCAGAATCAATAGGTAAAATAGGTTCTCTTGATATGACCAAGTTTGCAAGAGCTGCAGAATCAATAGGTAAAATAGGTTCTCTTGATATGACCAAGTTTGCAAGTGCTTCAGAATCAATAGGTAAAATAGGTTCTCTTGATATGACCAAGTTTGCAAGAGCTGCAGAATCAATAGGCAAAATAAGCCATCCTGATATGGCGAAGTTTGCAAGTGCTTCAGAATCAATAGGTAAAATAAGGTCTCTTGATATGACCAAGTTTGCAAGTGCTACAAAATCAATAAGCAAAATAGGTTCTCTTGATATGACTAAGTTTGCTTCTTTGAGACAATCATTAACTAGATTTTCGGATGAAACTGGGAAAATAGATTGGGAAAGTTTAAAGTTAACTGATGAAGATATTATGCAATATAAAGAGATATTAGAAAACGAAAATGCAGAAGCGATAGCGTCTAATGAACTTAGCGAAAACAAGGTATTTAATAAAGTAAGCAAGTCAATTAAAAGTGTTATTTTATTTACTTATCATTTTATAATATTTCTTGCTGCATTTACGCAAGTAGCACAATACGTGGAGAATACAGTAATTCCAATAGTTCAATCATATCATGAACAGGAAGAGTTTTTTCAGTCGGAGAAAGCCGCTATAAAATGGATCAATGATGAACTTAAAAAAAATGTTTCAAGTCAAATCACAAAAAACTTTAGGATAGTCGCTAAAAATGATCTTGTTGTACGTAAGAGTAAGACAAAAGATTCAAGAATAAACGGTAAATTAAATATTGGAAATGTCGTCCAAATTGTAGAAAAGAGAAAAAACTGGTCTTATGTTATTTATTCTAACCATGAAGATGGGCAAGTTGTAGAGGGGTGGGTTTTTACAAGATATCTTAGACAAATTAGATAATGAAGGGTATAGAGTGAAATAGTCTGTGGATCTACGTCTAGGTTTAGATTATTCTCCATTTTGGGAGAAGGTTTTGGAACAAAAAATGGTTAGGTATAAATATGATATTATTAAGTCGCCTGACAATAATTAACCTTTGAAGTATTAGCAACTAAAAGGAATAGGTTTATCACTTAAAAAATAAACACAGTGATCTTAATTGGTTTTCTGAAAAATGAAAACACTTTTAAAGGAGTATAATGAATTATGAATATTTCAGAGGAAATCTACTTTGAAGAAAGATTGGATTTTCAGATCAATTGGTATGATACAAGAAGTCAAAAAAGCCAAAGGATTTATAAAATGCTTAAGGGTGTTCAAATAGTTTTATCGGCATCTATTCCTCTTTTAGTTGGATTTATTGTAGATTACACGATTATGGTTAAAGTTGTAGGGTTTTTTGGAATTGTTATTACTGCTATAGAAGGTTGGCTAGGACTCTCAAAACATCATGAAAATTGGATTGAATATCGTGGGATTTGTGAAACATTAAGGCACGAGAAGTATATGTACCTAACTAGAACAGGTGTCTATGATACTGACGCCCCATTTAAATACTTGGTAGAAAGAGTTGAAAGTATTATTTCAAATGAAAACGTTAACTGGGCAAATCTAATAAAAAAGGATGAAAATGGAAAATAGCAAACTATTATCAAATTAATGTTTTATATAACAGACTGTAACCAACCATTATCATAAATATAAAAGTTGTGAAGCTGGAAAAAAGATGGGTCAGTCACATACTTCGATGTAGGTAGGTTAAAAAAACATGGTTTTAATGGCATGATTTAATATGTGAAAATTCTAGTTATTTTACTTTAGCAAATTAGAAAAGAGTCAATTACCAATCAAGCATTGAATTAACCGAGATTAACTTATAGGTTCCATTCACCCTATAAAACTGAACGATGAAATAAAGAGTAAAAAATATATGGGAAAGAGAATATTAATTTTATATTACCAATAAAATGTATCGGAACTTAAAAACAATGGAATTTATCTAATTAAGAGTTGATCTATCCTTCATCAAAGTACGTCTTATCAAGTTATCTAGTTGTTTTTAGTAACTGACATAAAGTTAGAAAGTATTTGTGTGATATTTATAATTACAATGGCATGGTATAATAGATCTATTATAAGGGGGATGAGTAAGTATGGCAAATGTTGTATTTTTCAGTTTTAAAGAAGAAGATCGAGGAATAGTTTTAACAACTAAGGGTCGAGCAGTAAATTCGAAGTATCCAGGACTGAATTTTAGAGTAAGGGATCTTTTAGAACGATGGGACACAGAAGATGCATCAGTCATTAAACAGGCTATTTCGAAGAAGATTAAAGGGACTTCAAGGACAATTGTATTCATAGGGGAGAAGACCCATGAAAGTTACTGGGTACCACATGAAGTTAAGATGACTTTGGAATCTCAAAAGCCTGTATACGCAATTAGGTTAAAAGGTGTTAATGGAACGATTCCAAAGTGCTTAACTGACAATGGGGTACATGTTTATAGTTGGAGTGAAGAAAGACTACAAGAATTAGCTACAAAATAAGTTGTCAGCATAAACGATTGATTGCAATAACCTTCGGGGTAACATTGCTCAGTTACTCCGAAGGCTTCATATAGGAATGGCCTTTATGATTATTTATTAAATAGTAGTTTTTGGAGGGGAATAATTTGTCTAAAAGTGGAATATGTTTTGTGATAATGGGATTTGGGGTAAAAACTGATCACGCAACTGGTAGACACCTTGACTTAGATAAAACATATGAGAATATTATTAAGCCAGCTGCACAAGAGGCTGGTCTTAAATGTGTTCGAGCTGATGAGATTAGACATTCTGGTATTATAGATGTCCCAATGTATCGATACCTAATAGAAGCCGATATTGTGATAGCCGATTTATCGACATCAAACCCTAATGCATTCTATGAACTAGGAGTAAGGCATGCATTGCGTCCACGTACAACAATTGCTATTTCCGAAAGTAAACTGAAACCACCTTTTGACATAAATCATACCGTCATTCATCAGTATGAACATTTAGAAAAAGATATTGGATATAGTGAGGTAAAACGTTTTAAAGGCGATTTAATAGAAACAATTATGGCAATACAAGAAACCAAAGAAATAGATAGTCCGGTTTACACTTATTTAGAAGGTTTAACACCGCCAAAGTTAAAAGATATGATCGAAATACCTGATAAAGTGGATAATGAAAAAGAGACATTAAGTGTAATTATTACTAGTGCAAAAGAAGCATTAGAACTTGACGAATTTATAACTGCGAAGGCTCTTTTCAATCATGCAAAAATTATTGCTCCTAATAATGATTATGTAATACAAAAACTAACATTAGCAACTTATAAGAGTGAGTCACCAACGAAGATAGAAGCATTGGAATCTGCATTGAAAATAATAATGCAGTTGGATTTATTTAGCACGACAGATCCTGAAACATTAGGTTTAGCTGGTGCGATATATAAAAGACTTTGGGAACAAGAAGGAACAAAAGAACACTTGTCTACCTCTATTCACTATTACGAAAAGGGTTTCTATATAAAGAATGATTATTATAATGGTATAAATTTAGCATATATGTTAAATCTTAGATCAAATAATCAAACTGATTATAATGAATCCCTAGCTGATTTCATACTTGCAAACAGAGTTAGTAGGGAAGTAATAAAATTATGCAAAGGTTTAAAAGGATCCAGTAATTATAGTGATAGAAGCGACAAATATTGGATTGAAGCTACATTAGAAGAGGCTTATTTTGGATTAGGAGAAGAAGAAAATTACAACCAAGCTAAGAAAGAAGCTGTTTTTCTCTCGACTGAAAATTGGGAGAGAAAGTCGACAGAAGACCAATTAATTAAACTGGAGAAGATAAAAAGAGCATCCACTTTGCAAATAGATACATAATAATGAGTGACCCCGTTTTTTAACGAGATCGACTTAAGAACAAAGAATGAGAACCAATCCATGTTACAACAGTAATGGATCTACGTCAATATCTTGGACACAAATAAGTTAAGTTTTATGCATTCTTGAATCTGTCTATATTAAACCGCACGAGTATGTAATTCTTCCACTTCCTGCGGAGTCTTATAACCAATACTACCGTGAATTCGTTTACGATTATACCAACCTTCAATGTATTTAAATAACGCTAATTCAGTGGATTTATAATCGATATATTGAATATGATTTACTTCTTCCTTTTTTAATGTTGCGTGAAAGGATTCAATACAAGCATTATCATAAGGACTGCCTTTATAACTGAAGGAATGTATCATGTTGTACTTATCAATCACGCTCGACAACCTTTTCCTTGCTAGGTGTCGGTCGGAATCTTTTCACAATAATGAATCTTATATCAGCTTTTTTCATTAATCGCAGAACGCGTTTAAGGCTTACATGATAGCATTTCTAACTCAAAAGATGGTGAGTTTTAGGTGCGCCATAGCGACGTTTGCTTTCGTTATAGATTTCTAAAAACTTCCCGGTTAAATCATGGTTTTCTTGATCACGATTAGATATCGTTTTATAATATGTACTCCTTAGCACACCAAGGATATCACACATTATTTTGATTGTATGTTTTTCCTTCTTTGTCAATAAAGTCAGTTATTTCAGTGTCATTTACTTTTTTTCGAATATGGCCATAGCTTTTTTTAAGATATCATTTTCCTCTTGTAACTTGAGCATTTGTTTTTGTAAATTGGCATAATCATCTGGAGTAATAGAAGAACCATCTTCTAAATCCATTGGAGTGAATTTCTTAATCCACGCATAAATAGTTACTTCAGAAACGCCATATTCGCTGCTTAAATTTCTAACCGATTGACCTGAATGATATAAATCAACAACCATTTTACGAAAATCATCATTGTATCGTTTTCCATTATTATTATTATGTTTCATCGGACACATCCCCCTGTAATTAATTGTAGTAACTTAACCAAGATGTGTCCATGAAACTATACTAGCACCATACCGAGGTGATAAACATGTCTAAAAATCTTTTTACAGAAGAAAATGTGATACAGGTATTAGATTGGGCATACGATAAAGCACTCAATGGATTACCAGGAAATCCAACTGTTTACGAATTGGCGGATAGTTATTTAACCAAACATCCATCGATTGAAGATGCAATTAACAGTCTTATTAAATGGCAAAACACAAAATCTGCTACAAGTGGATTTGTGACAGGGGTAGGTGGGCTTATCACACTACCGGTGGCAATACCAGCCAATATCAGTTCAGTATTGTACATACAGACTAGGATGATTGCAGCAATAGCTCACATGAGGGGTTATGATTTAAAAGATGATCAGATCCAATCCTTCGTATACGTTGCTCTAACAGGTCATTCAGCTGCAGGAATAATGAAACAAGCAGGAATTAAATTAGGTATCAATTTAGGAAATCAATTAGTTAAAAGAGTTCCATTTGAAGTTATAAAAGCTATTAATAAAGCGGTAGGATTTCGATTGATGACGAAGTTTGGTACAAAAGGAATCATTAATTTAGGAAAGGCAGTTCCAATTCTAGGTGGTGCTATTGGTGGAACAGTTGATGGAGTAAGTACAAACGTCATTGGAAAAACTTCAAAACGTCTCTTTGTAGTTAGTATTAATTAACGATTACTTAATAACAATTATAAAAAAACGCACTTAGATAAGTCACGGAGAACCATATCATAAATAAGCGAGTTTTTTCACAAACAAAGTGTGCAATCTATTCGGGAAACCTTTTATCTATAGGAAATGATTCTAAGTTCCTAGAATTAGGTATTCATATATGTTATGATTAAATTGCCTATTAGAATTAAGCTAGTAGGGGATAATGTATCGAACTGTTAAATAATATGCTTGATATAATTAAGCAATTTGTATAATCGGAACTTGAAACAATTAATAGTACTATCAATTGTTCCAATTCCTGCTGAAATAAACTGATTAGCAATGGTAATAGTAATATTTCCATAGCGTTCCCTCCTCGGTGATTTGACAGTCTGATAACATTATAACTTAACTGTTGATGTATCATTTTCCAGCGCGCACTGATAAAAACATGGTCATATTCGGTGTGTACTATGGCTAGTCTAATATTATATTTATAATGTTAGCGCGTGCAGAAGGAGCATATATACAAAAGCTGGATTTGCTGCTCGTTCTGCTCCAATAAAAAGAGGTATACTAAATGAATAAAAAAGCGAGATATGAAACAAAAAAATATTTGCATTTTGGTAAAAGAATTGGATATGACGAGAAGGTAGACAGCTATGTGAATAATCCTAATAAGATTAAGGAGCATAGCTTTTTTCCGTTGATTCATTATATTAGTAAATCTGAAAAGTATAATGATCCAGATAAGTTGGATGAAATGGATAAGTTAATGAGCGGAAGACCTGTTAAGTCAAAAAAACGGAATATTATGTATGCTAGTCATCTAGATAACTTTGTTTATAAACATTATGGTGAAAAATTAAACAGTCACTATAATAGTTGGGCTCATAGAAATGACATAGATCATTGTTCTACTGCTTATCGCTACAGAGAGGAAGAGAGAGGAAAAAGCAACATTGATTTTGCAGCTGAAGTAATAGATAATATATCGAAATCTAACGAGTGTTTTATAATGATTGGAGATTTCGAGAAGTTTTTTGAAACACTGGACCACACTTTATTAAAGAGAAGAGTTGCTGAAGTACTAGAAGTTGGTGGATTGAGTGATGATTGGTATAAAGTATTTAAATCAGTAACTAGGTATAGCTATTATAATAAACAGCTATTGAATCAACGGCTAGGTACGGATAAGCAAATAAAGAAGCATAAACAGTTAGCGTACTTTGCAAACGAAAAGGATTTTAGGGAGTTTAGAAAAAATCACAAAGTAAACAGAAATAGTAATAAATATGGTATTCCACAAGGAACCGCATTAAGTGCAGTTTTATCTAATGTGTATACCACTCAATTTGATGTTGCAGTTCATAAATTAATAAAAAAATACAACGGTATTTACAGAAGGTATTCGGATGATTTTATTGTGGTGATACCTAAAAATGATCAAAAGGCAATAGATCTGGATGAATTTAGAAGAATTGAGGATAATATAATTAAGTATATCGGCAAATATAAATTGAAGATACAGAAAGAAAAAACAGAATTATATCACTTCTTAAATGGAAAGGTAATTAATATTAATACAAAGAAAAAGAGCACAATTGATTATTTAGGCTTTATATTTGATGGAAAAAATGTTGAAATGAGGGGTAAAAGTCCATATAAATTTTATCGTAATGCGTACAAGTTAATTAAGAGGGGAAAAAGGGTACAAGCTAAGAAGAAGTTAAGAAGTATTCCTTATAGAAGACAGTTGTATAGGTTATATACGGATATGGGTGTTAGAAAGGAACCTTATGGAAACTTCATTACATATGCAATGAATTCCCAAGAAATATTTGATAGAATAAGTCCAGACACAAACAACTTGATGTTGCAACAAATAAAAAATAGAAAGAAAAATATAGAGAAAAAACTAGGAGCAAGGTTGAATATTAGAACTTAACTTTATACAATGTAGGATAATATTAATAGGTATGCTAAGTACTGATTCTTATATTATTGGATCTACCTGGTATTTCAAAAAAATCCCTTGTATTGTTGAATATTATTAGATTTATAGTTTCCACTAGATATTATGTGATAATTTTAGTTACATGCTATCTAGTGGATTTTTTGTTATTAAGGAAAAAAAGGTTTAAATTGTAATCTAGATGAGTGGATTACATAATTCCTATCCTTTACACATCAAGACCTCTAAGGTGCCAGAAAAGAAGTATCTCCCTAAATCCAGTATACCGGTGTTTTTACAATGGCCAATATACGACAAGTTAGTTTATTTGGCACCCAAGGACTATACGAGATGGAACCTACTCAGCACTGTGAAGAGACTATATCCGCAATAGATCTGGATAGGATCTATTACGATGTGAACTCAATTATGCGTTGCTGTTTTCAACTTTCTATGTTGAACGTATTCCAGCTGTCCTATCTCTCTGTCACCCGAGTCGTGCTATTTTTCACATGTTCTAAACTATAGGTTATTTTATTCTCCTCATCTAAGTGCTTCCGGTCCTTCAATGAGATACTTGCATTCAAATGTGCGTTGTATTTGTTTTTCTAAAGTATGCAGCGAAACGTCTAGGAAGAGTTTTTGATTGTTTTTAAAGTAGATTACCGATTGCGCTTGGTTGCCCACTTGATATTTTGAAGCCTTGTCGACCTTTAAGATATGTTGATAGGCGATCCAGCAGTTATCGCTGTGTTTGGGTGAATGTGTTGGAAAAAAGTAGAACGCATTACGAATGTGAACAGGTATTGGGACCCTTTGGATAAAATTTGTATGATGGACAACGGCGTTGCGTCTACTATCATAGTCCGACCACGCGTCAACACACCCTTGTCTTATGATCTCCAGTGGCGTTTGGCGTACATATAAGATTTTGTTTTCTTCGATGACGATGGTCTGGTAGTTGATTTCTTTCGCGGGAAGGAGTGCTTGTGTGTGGATGTTGATCTTGTATGTTGGGCTAACAGTTTTCATGAAATACCCCCTACTTGATCATTTTTTGCCCTATAGAGGCAGGTTAGACTTTTTCTTTGTCGAGTATGGCTTGGAAGATGTGTAGATAATCGTCAGCTTGAATATCCAACGCAAGAACTAATTTAAAAAATGTAATTAGATGAGGTAGTTTTTCTCCACGTTCAAATCTGCTAATATTGTTCCCATCGAGATTGGCATTTTCCGCCAAGAATGCTAATGATATCTTTTTATCTTGTCTATGTTGTTTAATCATGATGCCGATTTGCACTCTTAATTCATCATTTATTATTTTTACCATATTTCCCCCCCTACTTCTATTATTAGCACATGTTAAGGGTTTTTTCTAAGCCTAGGTAGGCTTAATTTACAACAATAAAACTAATTTAGGTAGAGTCTGTGCTGAAAGTGATAGGCAGATAAAATTCATACTGCTATGAAATCTACTTATAACTTCCTTTTTTGATGGTAGGAACATGAACTACTTTGTCCGTATCGTTGTGTTGAGGAAGGGCTTATTCCATGATATGAGCGGGAAAGAGTGAGGAATGACGTGGGAATCAAGTACTAACAATAGGTGGCTTGTTTATTTTTTTATGAGTTTTTCACAATAGGTTTATGCTTAAGATAACCAGCAAATTAGCCGTTGGCACATACGAAGACTCCAGTGGGAATAGCAACAGCCGAAGCATGAAGAGAAAAATAATAAAATAAACTATACAAAAAAGGGCGATTTTTAAACGATCTAGATATTCACCCACAAATACTAGACTCCATCGTTCACTACTCATTTATTGACATTTATTGAAAAATCGCTATATACTGTACTCAACAAAGTTGAAGACAAGAGTATTCTCCTAATATACCATTATTATTAATTTTCATTTTAGACTTTTAAGAGATTGAATGAGAGCGTTATGACTGCTTTAATACTATGAATAAGGGTGATGGGATGAGAACAAGGATTTCAGGTTTTTATAAAAATTCACCTGAAGAAAGACTGGAGATTATTGCTAAACAATTGAATCTTTCTAAAGAGGAAAAAGAAATTATCCTTGGTCAAGACGGATTTTCAGTAGATGTAGCTGACCGTATGGTGGAAAATGTGATTGGTTCATTTCCTATTCCACTAGGTATTGCAGTTAATTTTAAGGTAAACGAAAAAGAGGTTTTTATACCGATGGCAACGGAAGAACCCTCTGTCATAGCAGCTGCAAGTAATGCTGCAAAACAAAGTGCAAAGGGATTTTTCACTTCCTATACGGGAT
>Ga0209487_1003378_pt1 | contig 12543 bp, 10 predicted proteins | sample Poulit2012_FD_187524 | JGI IMG/M metagenome (GOLD analysis project Ga0209487, IMG submission 187524) | Agricultural soil microbial communities from Georgia to study Nitrogen management - Poultry litter 2012 (SPAdes) (version 2) | ecosystem: Environmental > Terrestrial > Soil > Agricultural land... | reverse complement strand
CGGGCCATTCCTACGTCACCTATGGCCCCCTCATCAACGGAGCCACCCAGGTGCTGTACGAGGGCACCCCGGACACCCCGCACAAGGGCCGTTGGTGGGAGATCGTGCAGAAGTACGGGGTCACGATCCTGTACACCGCACCCACCGCGATCCGCACGATGATGAAGTGGGGGGAGGACATCCCGGCGGAATACGACCTGTCCTCCCTGAAGCTGCTCGGCAGCGTCGGCGAACCGATCAACCCCGAGGCGTGGGTATGGTACCGGCGCGTCATCGGGCACGATAACGTGCCCGTGGTCGACACGTGGTGGCAGACGGAGACCGGGGCGATCATGATCTCCCAACTGCCCGGCGTGACCGAGGCCAAGCCCGGTGCCTGCCAGGTGCCCATCCCCGGCACGACCGCGGACATTTGGGACGAGGAAGGCAACGACGTCGGCCCGGGCGGGGGCGGATTCCTCGTCATCCAGGACCCGTGGCCCGCGATGCTCCGTGGCGTGTGGGGCGACGATCAGCGTTTCCACGATGAGTATTGGTCCCGTTACGAAGGGGTCTACTTCGCTGGCGACGGCGCCAAGTATGACGACGACGGCGACATCTGGATCCTCGGGCGGGTGGACGACGTCATGAACGTATCAGGGCACCGGCTCTCGACGACCGAGATCGAGTCGGCGCTCGTCTCCCACGAGTGGGTGGCCGAAGCCGCCGTCGTCGGGGCGAGCGACGACACGACCGGCCAGGCCGTCGTCGCCTTCGTGATCCTGCGCCAGGAAGCCCTGGGCGAGGCGGGCGAAGGCGGCGATGAAGTCGTCGCCGCGCTCCGGTCACACGTGACCAAGGAGATCGGGCCGATCGCGCGCCCGCGTTCCATCCTCGTCGTTGCGGAACTTCCCAAGACCCGCTCGGGCAAGATCATGCGCCGCCTCCTGCGTGACGTCGCGGAGAACCGCCCCGTGGGGGATGTGACCACGCTCGCCGATAGCTCGGTGATGAGTCAGATCCAGGCGGGCCTGGGCAGCTGATCGCCCCAACAGTTCGGCTCGAGGAGAAGGCTCGAGGTCAACGCTCGGCCCGTGGGTGCAACAACCCACGGGCCGAGCCCCTTTTTCGCCCCTGCCCGCGCGCGATTGAGCCGCTGAGGAGCGCGAGCAGCACAAACCCGGTGTCAGTGCGCGGCCCGTTTGCGCCTGCGGGCATTGGGAGCCGCCGGGGGTTCTCCCGTGGGATAGGAGGGGCAGTACCGGGCGAGCGGGCACTGCTCGCACAAGGGTTTGCGGGCGAAGCAGCACCGGCGGCCGTGGAAGATGAGGTGATGGTTGAGCATGATCCAGCGTTCCTCATCGAAGAGATCCATGAGCTCGAATTCGACCTTGACCGGGTCGGTTGCCGAGGTCCATCCGAGCCGGCGAACGACCCTGCCCACGTGGGTGTCGACGGTGATTCCCGGAATCCCGAACGCGGTGCCGAGCACGACGTTCGCGGTCTTCCGGCCCACCCCGGGGAGCGCCACGAGTTCCGCCAGAGTCCTGGGCACCTCGCCGTCGTGCTCCTCGAGGAGCGCCATGCCGATGCCCTTGATCGCCGCGGCTTTGTTTCGGAAGAACCCGGTGGGACGAACGAGTTCCTCCAACTCCGTGATATCGGCTTGCGCGAATGCCCGCGCATCGGGATATTTCGCGAACAGCGCCGGGGTCGTCAGGTTCACTCGGGCGTCCGTGCACTGCGCCGATAGCACGGTGGCAACAAGCAATTCCAGCGCATTAGTGAAGTCCAATTCGCAATGCGCATCCGGATATGTTTGCGCAAGTATGTCGTCGATCATTTCGGGGGTAGCCTGAGCCAAGAGATCCTCCTTGCGTTCCTCCCCACCATAGGCTGGACGCGCCCACAAGTTGGAAGGTGGAACATGTCCACCTAAAAACCTGGCACAATGTGCGATAACTCACATGAAAGGTTGCTGCACTTATGGACGAGTCAATCGTTCGCTCAGCTCCGCTATTCGCAGAGCTAAACGATCAAAGTTATCTAGCGGTCCGCGAACGGATGCAAGAGTCCACCTACCGCCGTGGAGAAGAGATTTTCCGTGAAGGCACCCCCGGTGACCGGCTGTACGTCATCGGAGCGGGCAAGGTGAAATTAGGACACACTGCACCCGACGGTCGCGAGCACCTGCTGGCCATCCTTGGTCCCGGCGAGATCCTCGGCGAAGTATCGCTGTACGACCCGGGCCCGCGGACGGCCACGGCTACCGCGCTCGCGAAGACGGTGGTGGTGGAACTCCAGCACACGGATCTCCTCCGCGTGCTTGATGCCCGGCCCGAGATCTCCCAGCACCTGTTGCGCTCGCTCGCGATTCGGCTGCGCCGCACGAACGATAAGGTTTCGGATCTGATTTTCTCCGACGTGCCGGGCCGGGTCGCGCGCTCACTCCTGGAGCTCGGCGCCCGCTTCGGGCAGCAGACCGAGCGCGGATTGCGGGTCACCCACGATCTCACCCAAGAGGAACTCGCCCAGCTCGTCGGCGCCACTCGGGAAACCGTGAACAAGGCGTTGGCAGAGTTTTCCTCCCGCGGCTGGCTCCAGTTGGATGGTCGCTCGGTGATCCTCCTCGACATCCCCAAACTCCGCCGGCGCGCGCGCTAACGCGCCCGCTTATTGCCCTGAGGTGATGGTGGCCATCGCCTCAGGGCGCGTGCTCTGCGCGGGCCCGCTCGCCGCCTCAGGCAAGTTCGAAAATGACTTCGACTTCGACGGATGCGTCAAGGGGCAGCGCGGCCACGCCCACCGCGGAACGCGCGTGCGGGGAACCGAACACCTCGGCGAGCAGGTCGGAGGCCCCGTTAACCACCTGCGGGTGCGAGAAGAAGTCCGCCGAGGAGGAGACGAATCCCGTGACCTTCACGGCGCGCGCGAGATTGTCCACCCCGCCGGCAGCCCCGGCCGCTGCCGCGATCGCGTTGAGGGCGCAGATCCGGGCGGCGGCTGCGGCGTCGTCAACTGACGATTCGGGGCCCAACTGACCCGTCGCCGCGAGCGCGCCCTCGACGAGCGGTAGCTGGCCAGAGGTGTAGATATAGTTCCCGCTGCGGGTGGCGGGCACGTAATTCGCTACGGGCACCGCCACCTCGGGCAGCGCGATTCCCAGTTCGCCTAAGCGCTGTTGAACACTCATTCCACGGGCCGCTTCATGTACGCGACGAGGCCGTTCCCGTCGGGCCCGGTGACCACCGAGACCAGTTCCCAGCCTTCCGAACCCCAATTATCGAGGATCGCTTTCGTGTTGTGAATAATCAGCGGAACGGTTACATATTCCCATTTAGTCATATGAGTAGTTTACGGCGCTCGGCCCTTTACGGCGCTACCTCTTCGCGGACTTCGCTTTCCCGCCCACCGGCCACCGCTGGTAAATGAGCTCATTGATCGAATCGCGATCCATTTCCGCTAAAGTATCCCGCCAGGATTCGACGCTGGGCGCCCGGCGCAGCAACGCGCGGCGCTCCCGTTCCGTGAGCCCGCCCCACACACCGAACTGAATCCGGTTATCGAGGGCATCAATGAGGCATTCGAGTCGGACTGGGCAGGTGAAACAGATCTCCCTCGCCTGCCGTTGCGCGGCCCCGCGCACGAACAGGTCATCTGGATCTTGGGCTGCGCAAGCTGCCTGAGCCGTCCAACTTTGGTCCACTAAAGGATTCATAGGTCTCCCTCCCCCGAGAGAAAGTAAGTTTCGCGCCTTTACGAAACCGTCGTATAGTACGAAAAGGTACGGCATTTCTTTGCGGAGGACAAATCCTTGGTCAACTGACCGCATGGTGATGAGATTATTGCCAATAGCTGAGCACCGGTGGCACGCACACAATTTTTGCACTAAGCCAGCGCGTGCCGGCTTTCGATGGCGAGCGTTTGCAACCTCACTCGTTCTTCACAACTAGCGAACCACTTCTCACGCGCGGGCAACGTACACTAGTACCCATGTCGCCCCGGAACTCGTCTCGCGCCATGCACCCAGGCCAGGTGATTGCTGCATTCTTGGCCTTCCTTCTTTTCGCAGGGGTGGGAGGTGTGCTCGCCGCGGGTTTGGTCATGCCCGTTGTTGCCGCGACCGGCTCGGTGACCCAGGCCTCCTCCGAACTCTTCGACGATCTGCCCGGCGAACTCGGCTCGGAGGAGATGTCCGAGCAGTCGGTCATCCTCGACCGCAACGGCAAGCTGCTCGCGCGGTTCTACATGTGGAACCGGATCGTCGTTCCGATGGAGAAGATCGACCCGCTCATGGGGCAGGCGGTGATCGCCATCGAGGATCACCGGTTCTTCGAACATGGCGGCATCGACACCGAAGGGCTCATGCGCGCGGCCTTCACGAACCTTTCCGGCGGGGCGCTGCAAGGTGGGTCGACGCTCACCCAGCAGTACGTCAAGAACGTGCTCGTCGAGCACAGCCGGGTCTCGGATGATCCCGAGGCTTACGTCGAGGCCACCGACCCGACCTTGGGCCGGAAACTTCGGGAAGCGAAGATGGCGATCAGCCTGGAGAAGTCCCGCACCAAGGAGGAGATCCTCGAGGGGTACCTCAACGTTGCCCAGTTCGGGGCGTCGGTGTGGGGCGTGGAGGCCGCGGCCCGGCACTACTTCTCCCACTCCGCCGAGGAGATGACTCCCGCCGAGGCGGCCGTGCTCGCGGGCGTGACGAACGCACCGAACAAATACGATCCGGTTCTCAACCCGGAGAACTCCAAGCAGCGCCGAGACGCCGTTCTTCGCAAGATGTATGAGCAGGACTTCATCACGCAGGAGGAGTACGACGAGGCGGTCGAGACCGAGATCGAGGACATGCTCGAGGTCAACAGCACCCCCTCGGGCTGCGCGGCGGCCAAGAACGCGGCCTACTTCTGCGACTACGTCAAGCGGGTCATCCAGAACGATGAGACGTTCGGGGAGGACCGCGCGGAGCGCACCCAATTGCTCATGCAGGGCGGGCTCACGATCACCACGACGCTCGATCCGGATATGCAGAAGGAAGCGCACCGCGCGCTCGTGGACGCGATCCCGGAGAGTGACCCGTCGAAGATCTCCAACGCAGTGACGACGGTCGAGCCAGGCACGGGGGAAATCCTCGCGATGGCGCAGAACACCCGGTTCGGGAAAGCCTCGGAGAAGCGGCCTCGGGCGACGGAGGTCAACTTCAGCACCGATAAGGACTACGGCGGCTCGAACGGGTTCCAGACCGGTTCGACGTTCAAGGCCTTCGTCCTCGCCTCATGGCTGGAGTCAGGGAAGTCGTTGCAAGACATGGTGGACGCTCCCCCACGAAAGACGTTCCCGGCAAGCTCCTGGACCTATGACGGATGCAAGTCGTGGGCGACGGATACACAGATCAGGAACATCGAACCCTCCGCCGGGAGAATGTCGGTGCTCGACGCGACGAAGCGGTCCAGTAACACCGGTTACGTAACCATGGCGAACCAGATGAACATGTGTGACATCGGTAAGTTGGCCGCCTCGATGGGACTGCAGCGCGCCGATGGTCCCACGGATGATGGCGAGCCGCTCCGCTACAACACGACCTTCGTCATTGGAACGAACGAGCTTTCCCCCCTGCGGATGGCAGCCGCGTTCGCGACCTTCGCTGCGAACGGCACCTATTGCGAACCGCGTGCGATCCTGTCGATCAAGGACGCCGATGACAACGAGCTTCCCGTTCCCGATGCCGCCTGCGAGGACGTTCTCTCCCCCAAGGTCACTGCGGGGGTGACCCACGCGCTGCAGGCCGTCGCCGGCCCCGGCGGTACCGGGTCCGCAGCAGAACTTCCCGATCGGCCAACGGCGGGGAAGACCGGGACGAGCAACAACGACTACGACGCCTGGTTCGTCGGCTATATTCCGCAAGCGTCCACCGCTGTTTGGGTGGGTCACTCCGAGAGCCAGACCTCGATGTTCAACTCCACGATCAACGGCCGGTTCTACTCCCAGGTGTTCGGTGGCGCCATCGCCGCTCCGATCTGGAACGACTATATGGCCCCGGCGGTGAAGGACTGGGAGGTCAAGGACTTCCCCAAGGCCGACGACAAAGTGATCTACGGGGAACGCAAGCCCGTGCCCACCGTGCTGGGCCAGGACATCGACGCCGCTAAACAGACCCTCACCGGCGCCGGGTTCGACGTCAAAGTCGGGGAGGAGGGGTACTCCGATCGCTTCCCCGAGGACTCCGTCGGTTGGCAATCATCCACCGGGCGCGAACGCCCCGGAGCGACGATCACCATCCGCCCCAGCGCCGGACCAGAGCCGGACCGGGACTCCGACGACGATGACGATGACGACGACTCTGACGAATCCGACGACTAGTGAGCCGCGCCGTCACCCGCGCCGCCACGGCAACCGCGATCGTTGGCGCAGCGACGCTCGGGTGGACACTGGCCGAGGCTAGGGCCTACACGCTCAGAGAGTACGACGTGCCCGTGCTGCCGGCCGGGCACACGCCGATCCGGCTGCTGCACATTTCCGACCTCCATCTCCTCCCCTGCGACCTTGGGCGGATTGCGTGGGTGAAGCGGCTCGAGCGCTACCAGCCGGACCTGGTGATCACCACCGGCGACAACCTCTCCCACCCCGAGGCGGTGCCGGCTGTCGCGGAAGCGATGTCACCGTTCCTCGGCGTGCCCGGCGCGTTCGTCACCGGATCCAACGATTACTACGAGCCCGTCCCGAAGAACCCGTTCGCCTATTTCCGCACGCGGGACTCAGTTCCCCCACCGAGCCCCACGCCGACCCTTCCGGCAGCGGCGCTCAAGGAGGTGTTGACCTCCCGCGGCTGGCTCGACCTCGATAACGCCCGCGGCCGGCTACGCGCCCAGGGCACCACGATCGACCTCGTCGGCACCGGCGACGCCCACATCGACGCCGCCCACTATCCCGAACCGCAGGGCCCGTCCGTGCGAGCGGATGTGCGCCTCGGGCTCACGCATGCGCCCTACCAGCGCGTGCTGCACCGCATGCGGCTCGACGGCGTGGATCTCGCCCTCGCCGGCCACACCCACGGGGGCCAGCTCTGCCTGCCCGGGTTCGGAGCGCTCGTGACGAACTGTGATATTGATCGCCGTATGGCCAAGGGGTTGCACCGCTGGCCCGGGCGGCCCGAGGCCTCCCAGCCGGATGAACCGATGTGGCTTCACGTGAGCGCGGGCCTTGGAACCTCACCGTTTACGCCCGTCAGGTTCGCCTGCCGGCCCGAGGCGTCGCTGCTGACGCTCACGGCGAAATAGCCGCCCGGGGCGTTCGTCGCTGTGCTGCCCCGCCCGCTGCCGCATCGAGCGATTTCACTATTCAAGGCGCCGTAAGCTAAAGTGGCCCTTGGCCACGGGGTGTGGCGCAGCTTGGTAGCGCGCTTCGTTCGGGACGAAGAGGTCGTGGGTTCAAATCCCGCCACCCCGACCAAAAGATGTCGGGGCACCGCTTGGGTCGGTGCCCCGACGTTCTACTTCTCGCACTCCGATCGGCCGGCGCACCCTACCGGGGGGCGAGCGATCCGAACCGCTGCAGGCGCAGGCTGTTGGAGACGACGAGCACCGAGGACAGCGACATCGCCGCGGCGGCGATGAGCGGGTTGAGCAGCCCGATCGCGGCGAGGGGGATCGCGGCGAGGTTGTAGCCGAACGCCCAGCCGAGGTTGGTCTTGATCGTTCGCAGCGTCGCCCGCGAGAGCGCGATCGCGTCGGGAATCGCGAACAGGTCCTCGCGCACGAGGATGATATCGGCGGCCTTCAACGCGACGTCAGTTCCCTCGACGACGGCAAGTCCGAGGTTCGCGGTCGCGAGCGCGACGGAATCGTTGATCCCATCGCCCACCATCGCCACGCGGTTCCCGTGCTGTTGCAGGTCGGCGATGACGTTCGCCTTCTCCGCCGGGAGCACCTCGGCCCGGACCGCATCGATGCCGAGGTCGGCCTGCACCCGGGCCCCGGCTGCTGCGCTGTCTCCGGTGAGGAGCAGCGTGCGCAGCCCGGCGGCCTTGAGGGCGCCGACCGCCTCCTTCGCATGCGCCTTGAGCTCATCGGAGAGCACGAAACCCCCGACGTAGGTCCCGTTCCTCGCCGCGGCGATGAACGTGCCGCCGCGGTCATCGGCCCACTCACCGGCCGCGACCGCCGCAGCGGGAAGTTCCACCCCGCGCTCCGCCAGTAGCCGCCGGGAGCCGATGACCACGTGGTCCGCGCCGACCTGCCCTTCCGCACCGAATCCTGGGAGGGCGACGAAGTCTTCGAGCGCGCCCAGCGTGAGGCCGCGTTCTTCCGCGGCACGCACGATCGCCCTACCGATCGCGTGCTCGGAGCCGGTCTCCACGGTCGCTGCGAGGCGGAGCAGCTCGCTTTCCTCAACGCCGCTCGGGTGCAGGCGCTCAACGTGCATGACGCCGGTGGTGAGGGTGCCGGTCTTGTCCAGCACGACCGTGTCGATCACCCCGCTCGCCTCGAGCGCGTCGTGGCCCTTGATGAGGATCCCGAGCGTGGCGGCCCGCCCGATACCCACCATGAGAGCTGTCGGGGTGGCGAGGCCGAGGGCACACGGGCAGGCGATGATGAGCACGGCGATTCCGATGGCGAAGGCGTCCGCGAAGGTGCGCCCCGCGAGGAACCACCCGGCGCCGACGGCGATCGCGAGCACGATGATCGCCGGGACGAACCAGGTGACGATCCGGTCGACGAGTTGCTGGACCGGGGCTTTGCGTTCCTGCGCCTCCTCCGTGAGGGCGACCATCTGCGCGAGCTGGGTGTGGGCTCCGACCGCGGTCGCTTGTACCCGGAGGCGCCCGTCGGTGCTGAGGGTTCCGCCGATGACGGCGCCGCCGGCCTCGACATGAGCGGGAACGGGCTCACCGGTCATCATCGAGGTGTCGACGGCGGCACTCCCCTCGAGGACCTCGCCGTCGGTGGGGATCGTCTCCCCGGGCAGCACCACGAACTCCTCGCCCGCGCGCAGCGCGGAGATCGGTTCGATCGATTCCTTTCCGTCCCGGATCACCCGGACGGTCGCGGGCGTGAGGGCGTGCAGCGCCCCGAGCACGTCTCCGGCGCGGCGCCGGGACCGGGCTTCGAAGTACCGCCCGGCGAGTTGGAACATCGTCATGCCGGCGGCGACGTCCAGATACAACGCGCTGGCGCCGTCGGGAATCGATCCGAACCCGAGCCAGAACGTGTCCGAGGGGCCGGAGATGCCGAACACGAGCGTCACCACGGCCCACCCGAAGGAGGCGGTGATCCCGAGGGAGACCAGGGTGTCCATCGAGCCCGTGCGGTTTCGCAGGTTCCGCCACGTGGCCCGGTGGAACGGCGCGGCGGCCCACGTGACCACCGGCAGGGCGAGGGCGATGCACAGCCACTGCCAGCCGGGGAACCGCCAGCGTTCCACGAGGGCGAGCACGATCGTCAGATCCATCAGCGGCAGGGTGAGCAGCACCGAGACGATGAGGCGCCGGCGCAGCGAGTCGATCCGGGTGGCCGCGGCGCGGGCGGCCCACGCGTCGTCGTCGCCGCTGGGCAGATGCGGGGTGTAACCGGCCTTCTTGACGACGGCAATCGCCGTCTGGGGATCATCAAGGCCGAGGATGTGCGCCTTTTCGGTGGCGTAGTTGACGCTGGCGGTGACACCCTCGAGTTTGTTCAAGGCCCGCTCGACCCGGTTCGCGCACGCGGCGCACGTCATTCCCTCGATGCCCAGTTGCATCGGGGGATCGAGGTCGGTGAGGTGATCAGTCATGAGAGTCCTTCGGCGGGGCGAGGGCAGCGGGGGTCTTTGCTTCGCGGGCGGCGAGCTTTTCTAGCATCTCGTTGTAGGCGTCGAACTCTTGGTCGAGGCCGGTGTCGTAGTGGCGGTCCTTACGGCGGGCTTCCCGGGCGTCCTGTTTCGCCCATTGGATCCCCAGGGCGACGACGACGACGAGCAGGGGGAGCTCTCCCCCGGCCCAGGTGACCCCACCGCCGACGTACTGGGAGTTCGCAAGGTCAGCCCAGGGCATATCGAGGCGACGGTAGAAGTCCTCGCCGATGATGTGCCGGGAGGTCATCAGGACGATGCCGAAGAATGCGTGGAAGGGCATCGCGGCGACGATGTAGCCGAGTTTGCCGATGTGCGGCAGCTGTCGGGGAGTGGGGTCCACGCCGATGACGAGGGAGTAGAACATCACCCCGATGATGAGGAAGTGGGTGTTCATGAGCTGGTGCCCCCAGTGGAACGGCATTAGCTTGCCGAACAACGCCGAGAGGTAGAGCCCGTAGTAGGAGATGATGAAGAACGCGAAGACGAACAGCGGGTTGTACACCCACCGCAGCACCCGCCAGTTGAGCAGCCACGTGATCCACGTGTGCAGGCCCGCCAGCTCCTCGCGTTTGGGGCGTGCGGCACGCAGCGCGAGGGTGATCGGGCCGCCGAGCACGAGGAAGACCGGCACGAGCATGTTCAGCGTCATGTGCACGATCATGTGGGTGGCGAAGTCCGGGGCGGAGTATTTGCCGAACCCCGAACTCGTGATGACGACGGCGATCACCCACCCCAGGGACCACGCGATGGTGCGCCCGATCGGCCAGGAGTCCCCCCGGCGCGCGAGGCGGCGCACCCCGTAGAGGTATCCCCCCACGGCGGCGAGGGCGAGGATGAGGAAGAACAGGTTGGGCCGCCAATGGGTGAACCAGACGGACCCGGAGACCGGGTCGTCGACGTCGTAGCCCATGAACACTTGCGGGATCGAGGCGGGCACGAAGTACTGTGGCGGCGGTTCGCGCAGCATCATCGCCGCGGCGCCGAGCCAGCCCAGCGCCCCGGCGGCAGCAACCGTCGTGATCCCGGCGAGGGCCCCCGCCGTCGCCTGTTTCTTCCGGGTGAGGCGGGCGCCGATGAGGAGCGCGAGCGCAAGGACGGCCGCGCTCACCCATTTGGCGAGCAGCAGCCAGCCGGTGGGGCTCGCCGTCAGCGGGGTGCCGGCGAGCTTGAACCAGGCGATGAGCGGTTCGGGGGCGACGGTGAGCGCAAGCAGAACGGAGGTGGTGAGGAACAGACGGCGCAGCAACGCGGGCGTGGGGAATTCGCCGAACGCCATGTTCGTCGCGGTCAGCAGGACGAGGCCGAGCGCCCCCGCTTCGGCCAGGCCCTGGAAATAGGCGACGTCGGAGGCGAAGTCGTGGTTCGGCCCGACGAGCACGTGCCCGACGGCCACGGGGGCGAGGACCGCCAGCGCGGAGGCCCACAGCGCCGCGATGAACCACTCCCCGCGCCGGGAGCACTGGGTGATGAGGAACACCGTGAGCGCGCCCAGGACGTGGACGATCGAGGCGACGGGTGCGTAGGCGGAGGAAACCAGATACGCCCAAGCGCTCATCTCACCGAGCTCGGCGGGGGATGTGCCGCTGGTGTCCAGGGCGCTCAGGGCCGCGAGGGGAACGGCGGACAAGAGCCAGACGGCCGCGGCGACCCGAAGGATCGTCAGACTGATACTGGCGGGGGCGACGGGGCGGGCCTTCGTGCGGCGCATGGCGAGCACGTGCCACAGCAGCGCGCCGACGGTGAACACCGCGGCCAGTCGCGCGAGGGACTCCACGGCCGCGGTGAGCACGGCGACTCCCGATCCCGGGAAGGTCCGGGCGAGGGCCTCGTAGGGCGCTTCGCCGATCGACGAGGCGTAGAGCGCTGGGGCGAGGATCGCGGCGGCGCCGGCGGCAAGCAGCACCGCGCGGATAGGCTCCCCGCTGCGGGCACGGGCGAGCGAAACAGTGGCCAAGGCTCACTCCTGGAATCTGGGTTCCGGGGATAACACGACCACCTTACTACATCATGTAGTTGCGCCCGCGCACGCGGAGCTGGTACCGTTCCTCGCGGTCTACTACACGATGTAGAAAGCGGATGTCATGGTTGAGGGACTCGTGTTGCCGTGGGTGTTCACGGCGCTGTTCGGCGCGTTGGCGATCTATTCACTCCTGCGGGCGGCCACGGACCTCTCCCGCCCGATACTCGCCGTCGGCCACCTCTTCCACGTGGCGATGTCGGCGGACATGGTCGCGATGTCCTGGCCGTGGTGGGACGCCGTGCCCTGGCGCGTGGAGCTCGCCGTCTTTGTCGCTGCGACGGGGTGGTACGTGCTCCTCACCGCACTCGCGGCCGCCCGCGCCCGTATCGACCTGGGCCCGCACCCGTGGTGGCACCAGTTGATGCACGCGGTGATGATGGCCGCGATGGTGTGGATGGTCGCGGGGATGCCCCCGGGTGAACACCACCACGAGCTCTCCGCGCTGGCCACCGGCACCGGCGCGGCGCTCACCGCCGCGCTGATCGTCTTCGGGATCCTCACCGCCGCCCAGTTCGTTCGCGACATGCGCCGCCGAGAGCCGGGGGGCATCGGGCTCGATCACGTGGCGGCGACGGCGATGAACTTCGGCATGGCGGGGATGTGCGCCCTCATGTTCTAATGCGCGCGCAGCAGGCGCCACGCCGTTGCGAGCGATGAGGGGCGCCAATCCCGGTGCTCGAGCCGCCGTGCGCGCAACTCGAAGACGGCGTCCC
>Ga0209487_1003377_pt1 | contig 12545 bp, 8 predicted proteins | sample Poulit2012_FD_187524 | JGI IMG/M metagenome (GOLD analysis project Ga0209487, IMG submission 187524) | Agricultural soil microbial communities from Georgia to study Nitrogen management - Poultry litter 2012 (SPAdes) (version 2) | ecosystem: Environmental > Terrestrial > Soil > Agricultural land... | reverse complement strand
GACTCCGACGGGCTGCATATTGCCACGCTGCTGGCCGCGCTCTTTCTAAAGCATTTTCGCCCGCTGATCCAGGCCGGCAGAATATTTGTGGCCATGCCGCCGCTGTACCGCATTGATGTCGGCAAAAAAATCTTCTATGCCCTGGATGGCGAAGAGCGCCACAGCATTCTGGCCCGCATCAAGGCCGACGGGCTCAAGGGACGCATCAGCGAAACCCGCTTCAAGGGGCTGGGCGAAATGAGCCCGCTGCAGCTGCGCGAGACCACCATAGACCCCGACACCCGGCGCCTGTTGCAGCTGACCGTGGACGATCAAAAAGCCACCGATGAGATGATGAGCATGCTGCTGGGCCGAAAGCGGGCCGCCGACCGGCGCAGCTGGCTGGAAGAAAGAGGCAACCTGGCAGAAACCGGCGAGTCGGTGTCGTGATGCGTTTACAGCACATGACCTCAAAATGATCTCCAAATGACCAATAAACCGAACGACAAACTGATTCTTTCATCCAGGCGCTGGCAGGAACTTCTTTCCCCGAACCAGTTTGCCGTTTTGCGCCAGCAGGCCACGGAGCGCCCCGGCTCAAGCCGGCTCAACGATGAACACCGCTCCGGCACCTTTTTATGCGCCGGCTGCCACCAGCCGCTGTTCTCAAGCCGCCACAAGTTCGAGTCGGGCAGCGGCTGGCCCAGCTTCTTTCGCCCCCTGAACGACAGCGTCGTTGAAACCCGCCGCGACACCCGCCACGGCATGACGCGCCTTGAGTATCACTGCGCGCGCTGCGGCGGCCATCAGGGCCATGTTTTCAGCGACGGGCCGCAGCCCACCGGTCAGCGCTGGTGCAACAACGGCCTGGCGCTGATGTTTGTGCCCGATGACGAAAAGCTGCCGCCGCCACGAACGGAATAACGGCCTGACTTTTGGCAGGGGCGCCAGGCCCTTGCTTGTGGCATTATTGTCTGTCTGCTTACTCTGTCAATGAACAGACAATCACGATTTTACCCGCCTCATTCAAATTCAAGACGTTCCTGGAGACTGTCATGCCGCAGCTGATTGAAAACAGCCGCCTCCTTTTGTTTGCGCTGCTTGTTGCCCTGCCCGCCCTGGCGCCGGTGCAGGCCAGCGATAACATCGAGCACGTCACCGATGTCGAGGGCATTTCCGAATACCGCCTCGACAACGGCCTCAGGGTGCTGCTCATGCCCGACGGCAGCCGCTCGACAACCACCGTCAACATCACCTATTTTGTGGGCTCCAAACACGAAAGCTACGGCGAAACCGGCATGGCCCATCTGCTGGAACACATGCTGTTCCAGGGCACCGCCAACCACCCGGACATCACGGCCGAAATTGCCGAGCGCGGCGGCCGCGCCAACGGCACCACCTGGTATGAACGCACCAACTACTTCCAGACCCTGCCGGCCGATGGCGACAACCTTGAATGGGCGCTGCGCATGGAAGCCGACCGCATGGTCAATTCGCTGATCAGGGGCGAAGACCTGGAATCGGAAATGACCGTGGTGCGCAACGAGTTTGAGATCGGTGAAACCAACCCCATCGGTGTTTTGATGCAGCGCGTCATGTCTGCCGCCCACCTGTGGCACGGCTATGGCCGCTCCACCATTGGTGCCCGCGCCGATATCGAAAACGTTCCCCTGGAGCGGCTGCACAACTTTTACCGGCGCTACTACCAGCCCGACAACGCCATGCTGATTCTGTCGGGCAACTTCGAGCCCGACCAGGCGCTGGAGCTGGTTGCAAAACATTTTGGCGCCATTCCGGCGCCCGAACGCAGCGGCGACATGAAACTGTGGCCCACCTATACCCGTGACCCGGAACAGGACGGCGAGCGCAATGTGACCGTGCGCCGCAGCGGCAGCTTCCAGGCGCTTATGGCCGCCTGGCACGTGCCGGCGGCAGCGCATCCGGATTTTCCCGCCATTGAGGTGCTGGCCCATATCCTGGGTGAGGCGCCGTCCGGACGGCTCCACCAGGCCCTGGTTACCGCCGGACTGGCCACCCAGGTGGGCAGCTTTTCACAGGTCATGCCCGAGCCCTCCACCCTGCTGGCCTATGCCCTGGTGGACAAGGATGGTGACCTTGACGCTGCCCGCCGGGCCATGCTGGACAGCATTGCCGAACTGGCCGACAGTCCGCCCACCCAAGAAGAGGTCAGGCGCGCCGTCAACGCCCTCAAGCGCAACGTCGAAGTGGCCCTCAACGACTCCAACCGCATCGGCATTGAGCTGAGCGAATGGGCGGCCGCCGGCGACTGGCGGCTGATGTTCCTCAATCGTGACCGCCTGGAGGAAGTCACCCCCGACGACGTCATCCGCGTTGCCAACACCTACCTTAAGCGCGACAACCGCACCCTGGGGCAGTTCATTCCCGACGACAGGCCCGAGCGCGCGAAAATTCCCGAAGCGCCTGACACCGACACCCTGCTGGCCGGCTATGAAGGCCGCTCCGATCGCCAGCCGGGTGAATCCTTCAACCCCACGCCCGAAAATATCGAGGAGCGCCTGGTCCGGTTTGAGCTGCCAGGCGGCGCCAAGGTGGCCCTGTTGCCCAAGAAAACCCGCGGCGGGCGCGTCAAGGGCCAAATCTCGATGCGCCTGGGCACGCTGGAAACCCTGACCGGGCTTGGCGGCATTCCTGGTGCCGCTGCCGGCATGCTCATGCGCGGCTCGGAAAACCACAGCCGGCAGGACATTCGCGACCGCGTCAGCGAGCTTGGCTCAACGCTGTCCATTGGCGGCGGCAATACCGTTACCGCGCGCCTTGAAACCACGGACAAGCACCTGAACGAGCTGCTTGACCTGACCGCCGACGTGCTGAAAAACCCGGTATTCGACGACAGTGAACTGAGCGAATACCAGCGCCAGCAGCTGGTTCAGCTGGATGCAACGCGCGATGACCCCATGGGCGTTGCCTCGCACCTGCTCAGCCGCCACACCAGCCGCCACCCGGCCGATCATCCGGACTACGTGCCCGACTGGGACGAGCGGGAAAGGCGGATTAAATCGCTGAGCCGCGACCAGCTGGCCGACTTTCATCGCATGTTCTACGGCTTTGGCAAGGGCACCACCATCAGCTTTGTAGGCGATTTTGACGCCCGGGAACTGCGTGCCCGGCTGGAGGCCCTGTTTGCCGACTACAGGCCGTCCATTGCCTTTGAGCGCTATGCGACCCCCCATCAGTCCGCAGAGCCCAAGGCGATTGTCGAGCAAATGGACGACAAGGCCAACGCCGGCCTGGTGGGCTCGCTGCAAATTCCCATGCGCGACGACCACCCGGACTACCCGGCCCTTTCAATGGCCAGCCACTTGATGGGCGGCGGCTTTTTAAGCTCGCGCCTGGCCAACCGCATCCGCAACGAGGAAGGGCTGAGCTACGGCGTGGGCGCCATGTTCAATGCCAACAGCATTGATGAGCGGGCCACATTTTTCACTTTTGCCATGTTCGCGCCCGAAAACCGCGACCGGCTGGTTGAAACACTGTTTGAAGAGCTCAATGACGCTGTTGACAACGGCTTTGGCGACGAGGAGCTCAATCAGGGCCGCCGTGGCTTTCTGCAGCAGCTTGAGCTGTCGCGCAGCGATGATGATCAGCTGATGGCCACGCTCAACTCCAATTTGTATCTGGAGCGCGACATGTATCACCAGGCCGATTTTGAAAAAGCCATCAAGGGCCTGACGGCAGAAGAAGTCAGCGCCGCGCTGCGCAGGCACATCGATCCCGACAGGCTCAGCTACGTTACGGCCGGCGATTTTGAGCAGCAAGACAACAGCGCAAGCTCAGGCGATGCCGGCAGCTGAGATCAGCGTTCATGCGGCCCGGCAGCCCTGCTCCGGGCCAGTGAACACCAACATGAATCATCAACATGTTCCGACGCACCGTTCTTCCCCGCCTGGTTTACGCCGTTTACCGCAGCTGGAGCGCCACCTGGCGGCTGCGTCGGCACGAGCCGGAATGCATGCAGGCACGCCTTGAAAAAGGCCAGCCGTTCATTGCCGCCATGTGGCACGGCGATGAGCTGGGCCTGGTATGTTTTGGGCGTTTTTACCACCTGGCCGCCATGGCTTCGCTGAGCAGGGACGGCGAACTGATGAATTATGTGCTGCAAAAATTCGGGTTTGCCACCGCCCGCGGCTCATCCAGCCGCGGCGGCTCCAGCGCCCTGCGCGGTCTGATCCGGCTGGCCAGAAAGGGCTACTCCCTGGTCATTGCCGTGGACGGCCCGCGCGGGCCGGCCCACAAGGCCAAGCCCGGCGTGCTGGAACTGGCCCGCATCACCGGCCTGCCCATTTACCCCTGCGCCATGGCCTGCAGCCGGCATATCCCGCTGCACCGCTCGTGGGATCTGACCGATTTGCCCACGCCCTTTGCCAAGGTGCTGATTTACTGGGGTGAGCCAATCCGGATTGACAGCCAGGAAGAGTCCCGCTCGCCCGAAGTTCTGCAGCAGCTGGAGGACGGCATCAACCGCTGCCGCGAACTTGCCCGCGAAAAGCTGCCCACGATGCGCTGACCGCCATCCGGCAATGGCGTACACTTGAACACCATGAAAATTGCAAGCTGGAACGTCAACTCACTCAGGGTTCGCCTGCCCCAGGTTATCGACTGGCTGGAAAAGGAACAGCCCGACGTGCTGGGCCTGCAGGAAACCAAGCTGACCGATGAAAATTTTCCGCAGGCGGCGCTGCAGGAAGCGGGCTACCAAACCGTTTTTGCCGGCCAGCCAACCTACAACGGCGTGGCGCTGATCACAAAGGAAGAAGCGCTGGATGTCCGCCGCGACATTCCCGATTTTCCCGACGAACAAAAGCGCGTCATCGCCGCCACCATCAGCGGCGTTCGCGTCATCAATCTCTACGTGGTCAACGGCCAGGCCGTCGGCTCCGAAAAATTCGACTACAAAATGCGCTGGCTGCAGGCTGTTCACGCCTGGCTTGCGGCTGAGCTGGATCGTCACGAAAAAGTCGTGGTCATGGGTGATTTCAACATCGCGCCCGATGACCGCGACGTGCACGACCCCGAAGCCTGGCATGAAAAAATCCTGTGCTCGACCGCCGAACGCCAGGCTCTGCAAGAGATGCTTGACCTGGGCCTGCACGACACCTTTCGCCTGTTCGAACAGCCGGAAAAAATCTTTTCCTGGTGGGACTACCGCGCCGCCGCATTCCGCCGCGGCATGGGCCTGCGCATCGATCTGGTGCTGTGTTCCAGCGCCATGAAAGACAGCTGCACCGCCAGCTGGGTGGATATTGAACCACGCCGCAACGAGCGCCCCAGCGATCACGCCCCGGCTATCGCTGAATTTTCCTGACCGCCCGCCAGCCGCCAAAACAACCCACACTCTCCCCGCATAAAAGGCTAGTCCGTGGCATTTCCCGCCGCGGAATGCCTGTCATTGATTAATTTTCCGTTTTTCACCCCAAGGGCCACAAACAAGTTTTTTGCATCACTGGCTTGACCGCGAATGATGTATGTGGTAATCCATAATTATCTGCTTGATTATTTTTTTCAGGAGGGGTAATTAAATGGCGCTTCACGCAACACTTGCAAAGCTTCGTGCTTTTTTTATTGGCGGGCCTGATGGGAAAAGCATATTGTTCCTCTTTCTGCTTGCCTTCACTTTTTCAGCCAGCGGTGAAACACCGCTGATCAGCGACAACTCAGCCGCTGTGACCGAATCAGGCACCCGGGGCATCTGTGTGCTGTGTTCCGTCTCGGACGCCGACCACCTGGTTGAGAACAGCATGCAGCTCAATGCCACGTTCAGCCTGCCGGTGGGCGTGCTGGGCTCAGCCTATGCCTGCGTTGGCGCTGGCCGCAGCTTTCCGGCCGGACGCCGCGCCGGCTTTGTTGCCAGCCTCAACAACGGCGTGGCCTCGCTGCTCGACGGCAGCACGCTGACAACGCGGCTGAGCGGCAGCGTCCAGGAAAGCCTGTCCGGACCCGGCTCGCTGGCAACAGCCATAGGCATAGGCAACGACATGAATGTGGTGGCCGAATTCACCCTGCCTTTTGACGAAATCTGCTACGAAGCGGTTTCACTGCTGTCGCTGATTTCCATCTACCGGCTCAATTATGCGTTTGTGCTTGAATCATCAGCCAGCAACTCCACGATTTCGGCACAGCCTGAAAGCATCACCGCCAACGGCACTTCCGAATCCATCATTACCGTTCAGGCACGCGACAGCCTGGGCAAGCCGGTGCCGGGCGGCGGCGACACGGTTCAGCTAAGCACCACGGCCGGCGTCCTGTCAGCAGTCAGCGACCACGGCGACGGCACCTATACGGCCACTCTTGTATCGTCCACCACTACAGAAACCGCTGAAGTCAGCGCCACCATCAACGGCAAGCCTCTCGGCGCCTCTGTGCTTGTTGATTTTGTTGCCGACAGCGGCGGCGCACCCGACGCGTCAACCACACTGCTTTCAGCCAGCCCAGCGCTGGTGCCGGCCGACGGCAGCTCCAGCACCACCGTGACGGTTCAGGCCCGGGATGCCTTTGGCAACAATGTTTCCACCGGAGGCGCAAATGTTGACATTCACTCCACGCTCGGCTCGGTTGATCCCGCCAGCGACCATGGCGACGGCACCTATACGGCCACGGTGTCGTCCACCACGCCCGGCAGCGCGATCGTTTCCGGCTTTATCAACAGCGACGAGATCGCCCAGACCGATGAGGTTGTTTTCTACGACCCCGACGCAGCCGATGCCGACACCAGCACCATTGATATTCATCCACCGGCCATTACGGCCAACGGCACCGCCCAGGCGACCATCACCATAGTTGCGCACAACGCCGCGGGCCAGCCGCTTGCAGCGGGCGGTGCCCATATTGAAACAAGCACGACAGCCGGCCAGCTTTCAAGTTCGGTTGTTGACCACGGCGACGGTCGCTATACCACGCTGCTGACCAGCTCCACCGTCGAAGAAACCGCGGTCGTTTCTGCCCGCATCAATGGCCAGACCATGACTGACACCGCCACCGTAGATTTTGTCAGCAGCTCCGGCGGCGGGGCTGTGGCCGCCAGCACCCTGCTCTGGGCCAGCCCAACCGTTATCGAAGCCAGCGGCAGCAGCACCGCCATCATCACGGTCGAAGCCCGCGATGCCTGGGGCAACCCGGCGACCGAATCAAACGATGACGTCGAGCTTGAAACCACGGCCGGCCAGCTGGGCATGGTCACCGGCCCGAACAACGGGCTGTACCAGGCCATCCTGCACAGTGCCTCTTCCCCGGCCACGGCCGTCATCACCGGAACCCTCAACAACGAGACCATCGGCCAGAGCGCCACTGTTGTCTTTGCGGCGCAAACCGATGCCGACGCCAGCCGTTCAACCATTGATGCCAGCCCTGAACTGCTGCCGGCCGATGGCTTATCCACTGCCGTCATCACCGTCACCGCCCACGACAGCCAGGGCAATCCATTGCCAATTGGCGGCGACGACATTGTCGTTTCCACCACCCTGGGAACCTTGGGCACAACCGTTGAGGATCACGGTGACGGCACTTACAGCGTGGTTCTCACCGCGCCTGACAACCCCGGCGTTGCCACCATATCGGGCACCATCAACGGTGTCCCCGTCAGCCTGACCACCGAAATACTTTTTTATGACCCAAACGCCGCCGACCCCGACACAACGGTCATTTCCAGCCGGCCGGCGCAAATCAGCGCCAACGGCAGCGCCCAATCCACCATTACCATCGAGGCGCGCAACAGCGGCGGCGACCCAACCGGCGCAGGCGGCGACAGCATTGCGCTTGCCACCACAGCGGGCAGCCTGACCGGATCCATTGCCGACCACGGCAACGGCATCTACACGGCCACGCTCACCAGTTCAACAAATGTGGAAACAGCGCTGGTCAGCGCCACCCTCAACGGCCTGCCGGTCAGCAGCACGACCAGCGTCGATTTTGTCGACAAACCCGGCAGCGGCGAGGCCAGCCCCCAGACCAGCCGGCTGTGGGCCGCTCCGGTTCGTGTGGCCAGCGACGGCAGCAGCGCCGCCACTCTTTATATGGAAACCTTTGACGAACTGGGCAACCCGGTTGCCGCCGGCGGCGACAGCGTTGTGTTTGGATCAAGCCTGGGAAGCACAGGACAGACCACCGACCATGGAGACGGCACATACAGCACAAGCCTGACCAGCACCTCACCGGGCCTGGCCACAATCAGCGGCTATCTCAACAGCAGCCTGCTGGCCCAAACCGCCGTGGTTGAATTTGCAAGCGTGGCGCCCGGCGCCAGCGCTGAAAAGTCTGCTATCAGCGCCGCGCCCGGCACCCTGCCTGCCGACGGACAATCAGTCAGCGTCATTACAGTGCAGGCAAACGATGACGACGGCAACCCGCTTGGTGAAGGCGGCGATGTGGTCATTTTGCAGACAACGCTTGGCAGCCTGGGAACAACGGTTACCGACAACGGGGACGGCACCTATACCGGCGTGCTGACAGCGCCGGCAGGGCCGGGGACAGCGACCATTACGGGAACCCTGAACGGCCTGCCCATAGGCCAGGGTGTCATGGTGGAATTTGAAGAGGTCATTGACGGAATATTCCACGACCGCTTCGAGCAGTAACCTGCGCGCGTCAACTGGTCGCAACATGCCCGCCCGGCCGACAACCGGGCGGGCATTTTATTCCCTGACCGTGTTCAGAAAAAATATCAGCCCAGAATGGCCTCGGCACCGCCGGCCAGATTGTAGACCTGCAAATAGCCCTGCTTGCGATAGTGCTCGGCGTACTGCTGGCTGCCTTCGCCCACGTTGCACACAAACACCAGCGGCATGGCGACATCACCCTCCTTGAGCCTGGCCATCAGATCGGCATCCAGCGGCTCGGCAAAGTCCAGGGGCTTGGCGGCCCGGTCGTCCTCGCCGCGCGTATCAATCACCATCAGGCGCTCGCCCGAATTCATACGCTCCTGCAGCTCAGCGGCCGTCATCTGTTCAACGGGTGCCGGCGCGCCGGGCAAGTCAAGCTTCAGCCCCTCGCCCTGCACGTCTTCAACCCAGTCGATGGTGGCACCGCGCGCGCGCTGGGCGCTGGACAGATCCATCAACACCATAATGCCATTGGATTCGGACTCGATTTCGGTGCCCTGCTTGGGCCCAACCTGAAAATTGGCGTCCCAGCCACCGTCAATGGCAAAGTGCAGATGGTTGCCGGGATAAGCCGACAAAAACTTGTTGATTTTTTCGGCCGCCCTGTCGGTAATGGTGATTTCCGGCGGCGTGCGGTCGGGCTTTTCCAGCCCGAACATTTCGTGCAGTTCACCGGCGTTGAACATCTCTCCAACAATGTCGCAGCCGCCCACAAGCTCGCCATCCACGTACAGCTGTGGAATGGTGGGCCAGTCGCCGAAGACCTTGATTCCTTCGCGAATCAGGTCATCCTCCAGCACGTTGTAGCTGGCGTAGTCGCCTTCAAGCAGCTCGTCGAGTATGCCTGAGGTGCGCGCCGAAAAGCCGCACTGGGGCATCTGTGGCGTGCCTTTCATGTACAGAACGATGCGGTGGGATGCAACCTGGGCAGCAATCTTTTCCTGTGTGGAAGAACTTTGGGGCATTTGAATGAAATCCTGAAATCAGTTGAATCTGAAAATTGGGGCGCAAACATTCACAACCAATATATGATAACCGCCTGGCGAGCACCTGCGGCCACAAACCGCAAAACCCGGCCCGGCCGTTTTCAGATCGGCACCGGATCCCGCCCGTCATCCTTTTGGCCGCTCTTTTTACCGTCCTTTTTGCGCTCCCCCCTCTCAGCCTCATCTTCGCCCCTGTCAAACACCGGATCATCCACCCTGTCGCCGGGCGCATCCACGGGAATGGGTGCATCGCCCCAGGTCTCGACATCAGCCCCATCGTCCTCATCCAGGTAATGCTCAAGCCTGTGCTGCCGCGATCTCTGGTTTTCAAACTGGACCTCCAGGGTGAATGTCAAACGCCAGTCACGGCGCCGGATATCGGTGTCAAAATCCAGCGGCCAGGCGTGCTCGGGCTGAATTTCCCAATACAGCCAGTTGCGCAGAAACTGTCGGCGATAACGCACCGACACATAATATTCTTCAGTCCTGAAGTTCGGATCGGTGCGACCGAAGGCACCGGCGTCATAACGCAGGGCGCTTTTGAGATCAAGCTGGCGAAAGGCGGTGATTCCGGCCCGCCAGTCCACGCCGTCAGATTCCTGCGACCAGGTGCCGCGAGTACTGACGCGCACCAGGCGGTTGCGGTCGGGCAGCCATTCAAAATCAACGCGCGAAGTCAACCCCAGGCCTTCATGCCTTTCCCAAAAGGCCATTTGGGTAAAACGACCCAGCGTGCGGTCGCTCAGGCCGCGGACGTAGCGATAGCGTCCGCCAATGCGCGGGTTGAGCGAGCCACTGGTCACGCGGATGGTGCCATCAATATCAAAGCGGCTGCGGGCCTTTTCGCTGGCGGTATAGCGCAAACCGAGGCGGGTGCGGTCTTCCGAGTCATCAAAGGCCCGACCTCCCTGAAAGTCTCCTTCCAGATCTTCGTCGCGGGCCACCAGCAGGCGCACCCGCTCGGACAGCTGGGGAAGAATCAGGTTGGCCCGCACTGAAGCTCGATGGTTCCAGCCATGGGTCTGATCCCAGCGCGCCGAGTTTCTCAAGCGCAAAAAACTGCCGACCGGGTTTTCCTCAAGCGTTCGTTTGTCGCCAAAAAAACCGTCAAACCAGGCCGCCGGCTCGCACAGGCGCTGACTGAGATAGGAATGGGTGGAATCAAGCCAGCCCTGGGGCTGCTCGCGCTCCTGGCGGCAGGAAATTTCCATCAGCCGCTGCTGGCGCGCCTTGCGCTCGGCCGCCACCTGGTCATCATCGGCCCTGCCTTGCCCCGCCGCACCGCTCCAGGGCAGCACACAGGCCAGTGCAACCACCAGCAACCAGCCGCCCGATTTCATGCCACAATCCTCAAAGAGCCGAAACCATTCCTTCCCCACCCGTTTTCAAATCAAACGCATCATCAGAGAAAACATTGAATTTCATCATACGTCAAGTTGATCACACCGCCCACCCCGAGTGTCCCTCACCATGAAAAAAACACCCGCGCCACCATTTCACGGCCTGCGCCCCGAAGTGATACTTGAAGCAGTTGAAAGCACTGGGCTGAGCCCGAACGGCCAGCTGCTGGCGCTCAACAGCTTCGAAAACAGGGTATGGCAGGTGGGCCTGCATGAGCGGCAGCCTGTTGTGGTCAAGCTGTACCGCCCGGGCCGCTGGAGCGACGAGGCCATCGCGGAGGAACATGGATTTGCTGCCGAGCTGGCCGACACCGGGCTGTCGGTGGTGGCCCCCAAGGTCATCGATGGCCAATCACTGCATCATTATGGCGGGTATCGGTTTGCGGTGTTTCCGCGGCGCGGCGGCCATGCGCCCGAGCCGGCCCACGAACCCACCCTGCGCGCTCTTGGCCGCGCCCTGGGCAGGCTGCACGCGGTGGGTGCCAGCGGGAAATTCCTGCACCGGCCCGAGCTGACCATTGAACGTTTTGGGCAGCAGCCCGCAGACTGGCTGGTAGCCAACAACTGGCTGCCACCACATTTGCAAGATGCTTTTGCAAGCCTGGCCAAACATCTGCTTGACGGCATTGCCGCTGCATTTGAGCGCGCCGGCCCGTACCTATCCATCCGCCTGCACGGCGACTGTCACCCCGGCAACATTCTGTGGCGCAACGACACCGCTCATTTTGTCGATCTTGACGACTGCCTGACGGGGCCGGCCATGCAGGATTTATGGATGCTCATATCCGGCAACCGCCACGAGCGTGAACAGCAGCTGGGCTGGCTGATCGAGGAATACCGCCTGTTCTGCGATTTCAACCTGCGCGAACTGCATCTCATGGAGGCCCTGCGCGCGCTGCGCATGCTCCATCACCAGGCATGGCTGGCCCGACGCTGGCACGACCCGGCCTTTCCCCAGGCATTCCCCTGGTTTGGCGACGACCGGCACTGGGAAAATGTCATCACCCAGCTGCGCGAACAGCTGGGTGAGCTGTCCGAGCCCGCACTGCAGCTGCAAGCCTGGTAGTCAGGCTGGGCAGTCAGCCTGCAACAACACGATTCTTGCCCTCGAGGCTGCTCGAACGCCCGCGTTTAGTTCAGCGCGGCGACAGCATTCTCATCAGCACGGCCGGACGCTCTTCGGCCAGCCTTTCAAGCTGCTCATCCGACAGCACGTCCAGCAGCTCGCGGGCCCACCGGGCCTCGGCCTGCGCACGTGCCGCCGCTGCATCATGGCGCTGCTCAAGCAGTGTTTCCAGCTGTGAGCGGTCCCGGGCTTCAAGCGCCTGGCCCAGCTGCTCGTTGACCTGCACCAGCTGGCGCCGTGAATCGGTCAGCGACGCATCAATGCTCTCGCGGGCCTCGTCCAGCCGCTGCCCCTGCTCCTGCGACAGGTTCAGGCGCCCGGCCAAAGCCTCATCCTTCCACCAGGCTTCAGCACGCGCTCCGCGACGCGCGCGCAGGCTCTCGCGTGCCTCACCCGCTTCGGCGCGCTTGCGCATGGCCTC
>Ga0209487_1003375_pt1 | contig 12549 bp, 14 predicted proteins | sample Poulit2012_FD_187524 | JGI IMG/M metagenome (GOLD analysis project Ga0209487, IMG submission 187524) | Agricultural soil microbial communities from Georgia to study Nitrogen management - Poultry litter 2012 (SPAdes) (version 2) | ecosystem: Environmental > Terrestrial > Soil > Agricultural land... | reverse complement strand
TGTCTGATGACGTGGCAATGAAACGGGATGCCGGTCTTTTTTTGAAAGTTATCTGCGTAGGTCTGAAGGGTGCGTTTTGAGACGCGGAATGCTGGTGCTTCATAGACGTCGATTGTTTTGATGTATTCGTAGACAATAATGGCCGACTCTTTTAAGATAATTGGTATTTTGCGATCGGATCCCCATTTTGCATCGACAATGTTGATCCAGACTTGGCCATCTCTGATTAGAAAATCGCCTTTTTTTAAGGCTGCAATCTCTCCGACACGGGTTCCGGTTCCGATCATGCAGTGAAATGCGGCCCTGACGTTTTCTTTCCAACTGTTGATGTGTGATAGGAGTTGATTGATTTCTTCGTCTGATAAGGGATCGATCATCTTTGACTTGATTTTTAAGTTTAATGCCTTTGCTACGGGATTTGTTTTTACTATATCGAGCAAAATTAAATAATCATAGTAGCCTCTGATACAGGATAAGATAGCGTTGATTGTTCGTGGGGTTTTATCTTGGAGGGAGAGATGCTCTCTAAATTCGAGTAAATCAGTGGTCTTTATTTGGTCTTCTTTGATTAATTTGGTGCTAATCCATTTAGAAAACGTCGCAAGATGATAGGTGTAAGTCTCTAAAGTGTTAGCTGCTTTACCCTCTAGTTTTAAATGCTCTAAGTATCTTTTTACGGTTTTCATTTAACACCTCCGGGTGCACTTATTTGAGAATATGCCGTATGCTACTTTCGAAAAAGCTAAAAAAATTTTTTATTTTTCTATCTTTTTAATATGGTAATTTAAATTTTTGATGCTGTCTGTGAGTAGATCTAATTTTTTTTCCATCCTGGTAAGCAGATAAACAGTTACAAGCACTGCAAATCCAAATTCGGTAATATATTTTAGTAATTCACTCATTGTAGTCCCTCGAATTTAAATTCATTAACTGTTACCTCTTTTTCTACTTTAATATTTAAAATATCGCTGATATTTTCGCCACAGGATTGGCATAAGTCGAAATCGCCGACTAGCATTGATCCTGTCTTAGCATCAAATATATTCATTTTGTAAAAAACATCGCGTACACAGTCACAGCTTTCACATTTTTTATAAATGGGTTGTGCAAGGTTGATAATATCTATTTTATTTTGAGCCATAGGATTTTCCTTTCATTTTTTTTGAGGTAAAGGTGGATTAATCTGCAGCTTAATACCACCTTTGGGGAAGATTAATCTACTACAATATCAAATTCCTCTGTAATCGTTTCAACAATTCTTGCTGATTTGGGTGCGACAAAATCGCCATTTTTTGAAAAAAAGACATCACCCTCAATGATTTCTTCCATGGTAGCTAAGATTTCTTCCGATGTTAGGTCATCTTTAGGATCTGGGATCCGTATTGATGCTGTTTTGTCTTTTTCTTCTGTGTCAAAATATAGTTGCAGGATTTGTCTGCGTTTTTGACTCATATTTTCACCTCCTATTTAGTTATTTTTAATCCTTTCTTTTAGACTCGCTCTAATAATGAAGTATCGAGGACTTCTAAATCTACAAAGGGGTGTTTTTGTAGATTCATAATACTACTCATTACATCGAGCATTGGTGAAGGCTCTGCTTCAGATTTAACATTATTAAAGTTTCTGTACCTCAAAAGAGGGCCTCCTGTTTTAGGATCAATTCCTTCTTCAATCCTAGCTCTCAATCTGACACTTATTAGATTTTTCTGGACCATTTTCTCACCTCCTTTTATTAAGGCTATAATACTACTAAATTAAACATTTTGCCAGTAATGTATAAAAATAGCACTTAGTTATAAATATGTTGATTTTATTGTTTATCTTCTACATAACCAACAATAGCTGCAACTAGATATCCTGAGACGATGGCAATTGATATAAATAGCATCTGCATGAGTTTTTACCTCCTTTATGATTTATAGGTGCTGTCAGGTTGCGCGCGGCGTGAATGGAGCCCGTAAGGGCTAAAAGGAACGCGGCGCGCAACCGTGGAAACGCTCGAGTAAAACTTCGGGTGCTCTGGTGTGAGAACAACAAGTGAGGCGAGCCTCACGTGCCCGGAATCCATTCCCCTAGACAACTTAGGATAATAGCGATTATGTAGACTTCACTGAAGTTGAAAAAATCACTAGAGTTGTGGCTATGAGGTTGTCATTCTCAAATATGGTGTGGAAGCTAGATGTGGGACTTGGTTAGGTGGTGAGCAGGTGGAATAAGGTGATTACGGGATGCAGATAATATTATGGGCTTGATAATATTATCGTGGAGAAGTATACATAATCCTCTATTATCGGACAGTTGTCGGCTGGGGAATGGAGACGGGATGTTGTGGCCACACCGATTCATGGCAATCCTGAAAATAGTGTCTAACTTTGTCGAAAGATTTATGGTGCAGTGGGCTCCTGCGGCATAAATCATCTATGGAACTTCGCCTGTCAGCGGGTTGTGCTGTGAGGCGGCTGGACATGATTAAGTTGTGGTTGCATTGCTGACTGTGAGTGAGTGGTGATGATGTCTTGGTGTTCGTGCCGAGGCCGTACGGGGACGAGGTACATAGTTGTAGGCAGAGTTAACAAGGCAGCTGATGCTTGGCTGGTATCTTGTGGTGAGCGAGGCAACGGGTTGTGTTGCGTAGCGATGAGCGAGTGGTGATTGCTGAGTGATTGCTAAATTTGGGACGTGGGTGGAGCGAGCTGGGATGGAATTGCACCTGTGTTGAAGTTCGGTGGGTTTTGCGCAAGGCGGCGGTGTGTGCCGCGTTGCGCTCTCCCTGAAGTGGATTAATTTAGCGTCCAAATAATCGGGACCATAACGATTGATCTTCTCTTTTCTTTTTTTCGCGCTCTAAGCGGGTGATCCCATCACCAATTGATTTCATTTCATCACTGAGCGCAGCAACGGCCTTTTGTTGCTGAGCGAAGTCATTTTTTTGTGCATCTTTTAATTCCCTGATTTCTTCGTGAGCGCTTGATAATTGCTCTTTTGTGGACGTGATTTCCTCTCGTAGGTCCTGAACCGTTTCTGCGAGCTGCATAAATGCTTGAGCTGGTGTGATTGTCAGTTCTGTTTCTTGATCATCGACAGTGACCGTTAATGGTTGGCCACTTTTTAATAAATACTCCTCAACTTCATCAACGCTCATTTTACGCTCATAGCAAGCTCTTATCTCCTGGACGAGTGAAACATCATCTTCTTTCAACAACCAGGCACCACGGCCCCCTTTTTTCGTTCTGAGAGCATGACTGTGCTGATCTAAATATCGTCTAACTGTTGAAGCAGGTATTCCTGTTTTTTTTGCTATTTCTGGTATGGTTAGATACCCTTCATTCATAATTCCACCACCATCCCTCCACCATGCACTTACCATTGTATAAACTCTTATCACACTTGTGTTTGCCTTATTATAAACCATGAGTGCAATTATGTCTAAATCACCATGAAATCACGAATGATTCACAGTTAATTTACTTATGATTTCATTGTTTAGTTGCTCAATTAAACTCAAAAAATTGAACCATCTACTGATCCAATACGGCTTTATATGGAGAGGCGGGCATGATACCCTGGATAGGGTGCGAAATCTTTTCACCTCGCACTTTCGTAAGTCATCATGCCCGCAGAGGCTCGATGTCAAGCCGTAAACTGACTAAACAATCTTAAATAAGTTTTAGTAATTGAACCAGTATCTAATTGGTTCAATTTTTTTATGCGAACTAGAGATCTTTTTTTAGTCTTCTTCTAGCCAATTGTAATAAACGGAGAGATCCCGACCATCATTTTCCCTTTTCAGCATTCTAACAAGCTGTCTGAGGGTCCTGTTCGCTTGCCAAATTAATTCATTTGCTTTTTCAAATGTAATGCTGATTGGCTCAGTTATATAAGTTCTAAACGACTCTGACTGCCTAATCAATTCAATAGCTTTGCTTCTATTTTCCTCATCATTTAGATTTATAAACTCATACATATCATCAAGAATCACATCAATAATTGCTCTTAATTCTTTGATTTGTTTTTTAGTAGCACTTCTGACTTGCTCACCAGTGGACCAAATTAAATCAAACCCTATGATTCTTCTACCTTGTTTTTCTTCGGTATACCTAATATCCAATTCAGTGTATTTATTGATTTCGTTAATGGCCACATCAAGCACGCTACTCTTAAATCTAGCAGTGTTTTTTTGATAAGTGACCTTATCCTCAACACCAAAGAGCTTCATCAATTCATCTTTGCTAATGACTTTATGCCAGTAACCATAGTGTGCTCTCAGGTAATCATATAGTGTCCAACTAAAGCCACTTTTGAATTGTGATGTGATCAAGAGATCGGTTGCGACATACTTCTCTTTTAGCTCCAGGATATGCGGTATCATGTCCTCAGACCATTTAAAATCAAACAAGCCAGATTTATAACTGATTTTTTGAAAGACGTTCCAAAAATCAAATGCATCATTCTCCAGGTCTTCTGTCGAAAATTTCAGATCAATTAAGCGCCTGGCGTCTTCTTTCGCATGCACCGTTTGATATTTTTCAATGTTAAATTTCTTTTCCATATCTGCTTTAATAAAGTTTGTTTTACCGTCCTGTTGCGTGCAATAAATGGCGTATGCTAAGAGCTGCATCTGGTTTAGAGTTAACCCATGACTGAGCTTTGCCATGGATAGCTCATTGCTTTTTTTGATGCTGCTGTCGTAATCAATCAATTGCTTTTTATCATTGATCCTGGCCAATATAATCCCTCCATTAAACTTAAAATATCCCTTATTGTGTACTTTTATATTATGTAAAAGTTCTTATGTCATTTTTTATTATACCTTAATGATTATCTAGGTACAATAAAAAGAATAAAAAAAGTTTTATAAAGGGATAATAAAAGTTCAATAGAGGGATAATAAAAGTTCAATAGATTGCTAGAGTCCTTGATACATAAGGTCTGAGACTCGTCCTAAAAGTAAGTAAAGTAATTAATAAAAAGATAATTAATATATTAATAGCTTATATTTATTCTTCGACATCTTCGACATTATCAATAAAAAAATCTAGTTCACTAATAATTGAAGTGAATAAAGCTGGATTATTTATTTCTTTTTGTTTTCTTCTAATCGCTTCTTTTAAGCGTTCTGCTTGTTTAATTAGTTCATCCATGGATATTCCTCCTATCCTAACCGAAAATCGTTTAGAGTATCGTTTATTTCATCCTGACGGATCCCAATGTATCGCTTAGTGATGCTCGGTGCTGAATGATTAAAGATCTCCTGCAAGATTGCTACGTCTTTATTCCGCTTGTAATGATGATAACCAAACGTTTTACGCATTGTATGTGTTCCAATATCATTACGGCCAATAAAGTCACCAGCGCTGCTTAAAATGCGATAGACTTGTGTTGTGGTTAGGTGACTCCCCTTTTGACTTTTAAATAGATAATCTGATTTATCTTTATCTTCAGTGTAGCGATCGATTTCATTTTTCAACATGCTTATATTAATTTCGCGGTTCTTCCTCGTTTTTCCTTCTTGGATCGTGAACAAATTTTTTCCTTTCACATCACCTACTTTTAATTTAACCAGATCATTGACTCTCAATCCTGTATTAATCCCGATTAAGAATAATAAAACATCACGTTCTGCAAGATCTGATCGTTTTGGCTTGCCTTTGTTACCTCGTTTAATGGCTAGTTTCATTTCTTCGATTTCTTCTGCTGTTCTAAGAGGCTGAACATTTTCGATGTGCTGCTTAGTTATATTTATCACCCTTTCAAATGTATTGATATATAATTTTATATAATGTAACCGTACATTTAATTATATAATAAATGATTAATCCTTTAATGTCAACAAATAAAATGTACTCTTTTAGATAAAAGAGTACATTAACATAAAAGTATTGCAACATGTACTATAATACATCCAATTGACATGTCATGTTAATATGTATAGGTGAGGTTAATATTCAAGGGGATCTATTTTAGGTAAATAAAATAAATTATAATAGAATGACACAAATATTTATCTTACTATTTATTATAAGGAGTTGAAGTAATGAAAAAAGAGGAGTTAAAGAAGTATATTGATAATAATTTATTAACAAAACAAGAAGCCATGGAAGTAACGGGCCAAAGTTTATCAGCTTTTAACCAAGCTATATCTACCAATAATTTAAAAGCTTTTTATGATCATGGGAAAGGCCGTTCACGTGTGAGATTATACCTTAAATCTGATGTAAAAAACTACGCAAAATCAGCAAAAAAAAGAAGAGAAAGATTAAAAAAATAAAGATTCACATTGTATATTATACATGTTATAATATACATGTTGAGAACAACTAATACTTATAAGAAAAGGTGAAATTAAAATGATAGACGATATAAATAGTTCATATAGTCCAGAATTATTAAAACTAAATGATAATAAAAAAAGACTAATTGACAATGGAATGTTGCACCTTGAAGCATCATTGGCAGGAAACGCAGAAAGATATGGAAGAGGAAATACTTCACATACTATACATGTTTGGTGGGCAAGAAGGCCCCACAGTGCTATGCGAGCATTAAGTTTTGCTTCTTTATCAAAAGATAATTCATTTAACTCATTGGAGTTATTAAAAAAATTGAGCACGTCTTCTGATGAAGAACTTTTAGAAAAAAGTGAAAAAGAACTCCTGTTTCAATATAAAGAGGCACCTAAAATGTTAGATATGTTTGGTGGAGGAGGTACAATTCCTTTAGAGGGAAGTAATATTGGAGCTAAAGCATATTCCCTTGACTCTAATGAGCTATCTGTTTTTATACAACAAGCTAACTTAGTTTATTCACAAGATTTAAATGGTAATGATGCTGAAAAACTGATTGATATATCTGGGAAAAGAGTCCTTAATCAGCTCACTAAAGATTCAAATATACTCTTTCCATTACGTAACAAAAAATTAAATGAAAAAATTCCATATGGACACTTTTGGACTTATTCTTATAATTGTTTAAATTGTAACTATAAATTTTATTTATCCAAAAGAAGATGGTTATCAAAAAAGAATAATAAGAATTTAGCCATTATTATAAAAAACGGGGAAAAAGAACAATATATAGAGATTGGTCAGGTGGATAAAGATACTAAATTCGATACGAACTGGAAAGGGAAAAGTGCAGTTTGTCCTTCTTGTAATGAAATACATAATAATATTTCAGTTAAAGATTGTAATGATGAAATGATCGCACTAGTACAACCAGGGATAATAAAAGGAAAAGATTATTTATTACCCACATCCGACGCTCTTCCAAAAAAAGCAAAACTCCTAGAATTAGAAGAACAAATACTAGAAGAGTTAAATATGGACTTACCATCATCTGCTTTACCTAGATGGTCTGGCATTGTAAACCCAGCATTATATGGTATTGATACACATTCTGATTTTATAAATATCAGACAGAGGTTAATGTTACTATTATTAATAAAATCTTTAAGAAGTGAATATATTCATTTAATTAATGAATATGGTGAAAATATAGCTCAATTTGTAACTGCTAATTTAACTAGCCTTATAGATCAATTAGTTGATTGGAACTGCCGTCTTTCAATGTGGATTTCTCAAAACGAACAAGTAGGAAGAGCATTTTCTGGACCAGGAATCCCAATGTATTGGGATTACATAGAGACAGATCCTGTCCTTAATGGTCCAGCGAATTTGTGGAGAAAACTAGAAAGAATAAAAAAGGGAATAGGGTCAATTAATAAGTTTTCTCATAAACCTAATGTTCAGCATGGTTATGCTCAAAAACTACCTTTTTCAGATGATTTTTTTGATGCAATTGTAACTGATCCCCCATATTATGATAATATTTATTATTCGATATTAGCAGATTTCTTTTATTCGTGGAAAAAACCAATATTAGAAATTATTAACCCAACGCTCTTTAAAAAAGAGACAACCGATTTTAGTAGAGAGTTAGTAGCGTCAACAAACAGAAGTGAAACCCCTGAAAAAGCTCATGAAGATTATATTAAGCAATTTAATATGGCTATTAACGAGGCAGGTAGAGTTTTGAAAAACGATGGAGTGTTTTCATTAGTTTATTCGCATAGCTCTATAAATGGATGGGAAGTAATCGTTAAATCTTATAGAAACTCTCCATTCATGATTTCTAGCGTTCAACCATTAAGTATTGAAAGAAAACAAAGACCAAGAGCTATGATGTCAGCTGCAGTTAATACTTGTGTAACTTTTGTAGCTAGGAAATTAGAAAAAGAAAAGAAAGTTAAAAATATAGCTCATTTACTATCTAGAGTGGGTGAAATATCAAATAGCTTTGGGGTAAGTCTGTTAAATACAGGATGGACTGAGGAGGATGCTGGTTTAGCTGTGTTCGCTAACGGTGTAGGGTTAATGGCGAATGCTATTAAGATACAAGGAGTAGAAAATGATACAGAGGCTCTAATTCAAATAGGGAAGTTAGTTAATAAACATTTTCCTTCTTTTAAAATAAAAATTAGAAGCTCTTTATAGAATCAAGATATAATCAGGATAAGGTTCCCCTTATCCTGATTACCTAAGTTATTACATTCTGAATTTTTTGATGTTTGATAGTATTCTTTTATATTCATCAGTTTCTGCTTTAATCCTAAATTCAGTATATTTATCTCTTATAACACTATCATCAGTTTCCTCAATTATATGAGTAATTTCCCTTACTTTAAACTGAATTTCCTTTTCTAAAATTTCAAAGGTATCTTTTATATTATTATCTATTATTTCATCAGCCTTATTAATAAATTCATCTAATTGTTCTGGAGTTGTTTTTGTAATATAGAGTATTTCCTCATTAATTACTTTCCAATAAGCTAATTTATTTCCTCCCTTCATCCTTTTTGGTAGTGAATTTTCAAATAATTTTTCATAGTTCCATAGATCTAATAATGTATAGATATCAAAGTTGTTTTTGTACTTTATAAAATAAGCTAAATATGTATAAGGTAACATTACTGTTGGCATACTTTTATCTGAACAATATGTATAAATATCACTAGAATATTTCCATTCATGTCTTGAAGGATAGGTTACTAATCCCCCAATAGCGTTATCATATTCTCTCTTCCACTTTCTTATATCTTCTAGTTTTAAAAAGTCTTTGGCATTTGGAGCTTGTTGACTTCGACCAAGTCTAAAACTTTTTGCATCTGCAACAATAATTTTGTTATCAATTGTAATTTTCACATCTTCTTTACTAGATTTCTCCTTCAATATTTCAGAATGGAAACCCATTCTCCTTCCCCATTCTGCTAGTGTACACTCCACTAGTTTTGTAAAAAGTGTTTCCTCACTGGAATCGTGATTATAGAAATCAGGTATAAATCCAGAATTTATTAATAGATGTAAAAAGTCATTATCATCTAATTTTTGTAACTGAAGTAAAAAGTCATTAGAGATAGACTCAGAATCTATCACCCCCTTATATTTTATAAAGGCATCGTCTACATATTTTTTAAGATAAAGATTATCAATACTCAACTGTTTCCCTCCAATTTATTAAAAACACTATGAAATAATTATACAAACTAATTTAATTGTACCTCATTGTGGAAAGTATTTGTAATGATGTTTTTACATTAAAGTAAAATCGAGTACTATTTTATATTGAGGTTAGATTATAAACATAATATAAAAGGTGGCAACAGAGCGTACCACCCAAGTATAATTACCTCATATTATTCCTTTATATAATTGTAATATTACATTAACAGTAGTGTTTCTGTGCCTGTTTTATTAATATAAATCTTTTACAAGCGTATTTACTCCTCTTTATTGAGGTATTGTGCGATGGCTTGTTTGTGTTTAGCTTTTAGGCGGGTCGATCCGTTTATGATCATTTTATAGAGCCAGTCGGTGTCCCCTTCATTCGCTTCCATTATGGCGGCGATTGTAGGGGATATTTGTTTTTTAATCCAATCCTGCATGTCTTCGATGGACCGGTCGGCCGGTTTTGTAGTGAGCTTTAGCTTGCCGACGTCGCCGAGGAGTTTTTCATACCAGGGTGCTGTTTTCCAGCGTCTTTTTCGCATGTCTTTACTTTTTTTCGGTTTTTGGAGGAATCTGATGTAGTTTTTCAGGGTTCCTTTGAGCAAATGTCCGATATCATTCGTTTCTAGGATGTATCTCGATAGGAGTTGAGCGCGCTGCTTTTTAAAGACGATTTCTAGGCGGGTCCAGTCGACATGTTCTTTTAACGGTGTGGGATCTTCTCTTTTGTTGTGTTTTTTTCTTTTTTGTTGTTCGAGGTGTTTATCGTAGATTCGCATGAAGATTTTGCTTGTTTTACTGCCAAAGTAGAGTGTTCTTCCAAGAACGATACCATCATTGATTCTTTTTTCTCTTAGGTACGTTGTTTTGTACCAGAGGCTTGATATTGTGCTTTCTTCTTCTGCTTTTGCGATTTTTTTAAAGTTAATGGTGTCGCCTGAGCGGTCATCAATAGCGATATCGATGCGGGTGAATTTATAGAGATGTTCGATAGCCATGACGTTGGCCATCATATCTCTTAAATTCTTTTTTTGTTCATAGTATCGACAACCGGTGCCGCTAATAATTACGTGAATACCCATTCGATCGTGTTCTGGTTCATCGTTGTAGAGGATAAATACATTTCCTTCTTTCCATATTTGTTGATTTTTATAGCCGTTTTTGCCACCTGGAATCTTCGTGAAATCTTCACCTTTGAGTTCGAGTAGATAAATAATCGTGTCCGAAAGCGTATAATTATGTACCGTAAATTCGATCCAGTCGATGATTGCATATAGATTTCCCTTAGATGTTTGATTTAATTCAGGTGGGATAAGGTCTTTAGACAATTAAGCCCCTCCTTTTAATGGACAGTCTGCCCCCCTATTAGTGTAGGGGGGCTGTCCAAATAAATAGTTTTGTAGTGTCCTTATGAGATTGTTAGTTGCTGACCGATATGAATCAGGTTTTTATCTTTAATTTTGTTCGTGGTGACTAGGTGAGCGACGGTGGTGTTGTATTTCTTTGCGATTTTAGTGAGCGTGTCTCCTGGTTGTACGGTGTAGATATTTGAGTCTGCTGCTGTTAGTCTGATGATTTGTCCTGGGTAGATTAAATTTCTGTCTTTAATTGTGTTTAAAGTGACGAGGTGATCAACCGTGGTATTGAATTTTGAGGCAATCGCTGACAGGGTATCACCTGTTCTGACGATATAAGTTAATTCTACGGGTTGCTTTTCTTGTTTATTGGGTTGTTCTTTTAAATAGTCGAGCGGATTGACCGCATTTGTGCGATTTTCGTTCCATCGTCCTTCATGCAACTCAAAATGGAGATGTTGGCCAGTTGAATTGCCCGTATTCCCCATCAAGCCAATGGTTTGTCCCTGTTTCACTTTCTGATTCGCTTTAAATCGCCTTGAGCGACTCCTCAAATGAGCATAAACCGTCTCATACGTCTTTCCGTTGATTGAATGTACAATCATGATGCACTCACCGTATGATTTTCCTCGGTAAGATCTGGAGACTGTTCCTGCAGCTGATGCATAGATTTCGTGGTTCCCTGGTTCTGCTATATCAATTGCTGCGTGATTAGGTCGTGATTTTGTTCTGAAGTGTGACGTAATCCTTCTGACGTTTGTTGGCCAAATAAACATAATAAATTCCTCCAATTTTTTAAGTGATTAAGACCTTGCCTTTTTGAAAAAAGGCAAACAAAAACTTTTATGCTCGCCGCATATAGGCAAGTCGAAATGGAATTTCGACTAACGTTAAGCTTGATCTAGTGATTAGTAGACGGTCAAATACTTTCCGTTCCTTATCCTCACTACGTTCCGGTACCACGGAAAGTATTTGACCGTCAGCGGGATATAGCCTAGTTAGTTGGGTTTTGCCATCCGTTGGGTCCTGGTTCGAATCTTTGCTGCTCTTTTTGAGTTTGTGGTGGTGGTTTTTGGTTGTTTTCTTGTTGTTGAATAGCTTTTGGCTGCGCAAGAAATTCGATTTTGTTGACGATGATGTGTGTATAGTAATGCGTTTGATTATTGTTTTGATTTTGTTTTATGTTGACTTCAAATCGGCCGGAGACGAGAACTTGTCTACCTTTGTTGCAATATTGGGCTGTTGCTTCGGCCGTTTTTTCGAATGTGAGGCAATTGATGAAGTCGACTTTATCGTTTCGATCTCTTTTGACGGCCAGATTAAAGCGCGTGACGGCTGTACCGTCTTTTGTGTAACGCATTTCCGGATCCTTTGTTAAACGTCCTAGTAAAATAATTTGATTCATTCTTCTTCTCCTTTTTGCCAGATAGTTGGCGCTAATTCTTTCACATTGATGTTAGCTGCTTGGGTGTAGTGTCTGGTCATGTTGTAGGTTTTATGGCCAAGCATGAATCGAATCTTTTCGATATCGACACCTGACTCTAATAATTTAGTGGCGAATGTGTGTCTGATGACGTGGCAATGAAACGGGATGCCGGTCTTTTTTTGAAAGTTATCTGCGTAGGTCTGAAGGGTGCGTTTTGAGACGCGGAATGCTGGTGCTTCATAGACGTCGATTGTTTTGATGTATT
>Ga0209487_1003374_pt1 | contig 12550 bp, 10 predicted proteins | sample Poulit2012_FD_187524 | JGI IMG/M metagenome (GOLD analysis project Ga0209487, IMG submission 187524) | Agricultural soil microbial communities from Georgia to study Nitrogen management - Poultry litter 2012 (SPAdes) (version 2) | ecosystem: Environmental > Terrestrial > Soil > Agricultural land... | reverse complement strand
TACCTGAACTTCCGCACCGACGCGCCGTTCCGCTGGCTGCTGCACCTGCTGCCCATCACCTCGATGATGGTGCCGCACCTGGCGTTCGGCACCAGCTGGGCGATCCTGCTCAACCCGACCAACGGCATCTTCAACGTGTTCCTGCGCGACACGCTCGGCGTCGGGCCCATCAACATCTACTCGCTGGCGGGCATGGTGTTCATCGAAGGCCTGCTGGAGCTGCCGGTCGCTTACCTGGTGATCGCTGCCGCGATGCGTTCGTTCGACACCGCGCTGGAGGAGGCATCCTGGATCAGCGGTGGTTCCTCGCGCCGCACGATGTGGAAGATCATCCTGCCGATGCTGCAGCCGGCGCTGCTGGCGGCAGTCACGCTGGTGATCATCCGGGCGCTCGGAGCGTTCGCCATCCCCTCGGTGCTGGGCATGCCCGCCCGGGTCGACGTCCTGACGACGTACATATACGGCATCGTCACCACCGGCTTCCTGCCAGATTACGGCCGGGCGGCCGCCGTTGGCATCAGCGTGCTGGCCACCGCCATCGCGCTCGTGTTCGTCTACCGTTACTACACCCGGGCGGGCGAACGTTTCGTCACCATCGGCGGCCGCGGTTACCGGCCGCAGCGGGTCAGGCTGGGGGCGCTGCGCCTGCCGCTCGGCCTGCTGACCCTCATCATCGGCGGGGTGCTGGTCGTCATCCCGGTGCTGGTGCTGGCCTACGTGTCAGTCATCCCCTACATGATGCCGCCGGGCAGCGAGGCGTTCTCGCAGCTGACGCTCACCCACTGGCAGACGGTGCTGAACGACCGGCTGCTGCTCAGCTCGTTCTGGAACAGCGTGTTCCTGGCGCTGGCGGGGGCGACCATCGGCATCACCCTCTCCACCCTGTCGTCTTACATCATCGTGCGGGTGAAGAACCGCGGCAGCATGATCCTGGAGACGCTGGCGTTCACCTCGTTCGCGTTCCCCGGCATCGTCCTGGCGATCGGCTTCATGTGGGTGTTCGTACGCACCGGCTTCTACGGCACGATCTGGGCGCTGCTGATAAGTTACGTCGCGACTTACCTGCCGTTCGGCATCAGGCCGCTTACCAGCACGTTCATCCAGATCGGCAAGGACCTGGAGGAAGCTTCGTTCATCAGCGGCGCCGGGTTCCTGCGCACGCTGCGGCGGATCGTGGCACCGCTGGCGCTGCCGGGCATCATCTCCGGCTGGACGCTGATGGCGGTCATGTTCATCCGTGAGCTGGACCTGTCAGTCATCCTGGCCCGTCCCGGCACCGAGGTGCTGTCGGTACTCATGTACCGCGCGGTCCATGACGCCTACTGGGGCAGGGTGGCGACCATCGGCATCATCATGATCGGCCTTTCGACCGTACTGATCCTGCTGACCAACCTGGTCGAGCGGCGTCTGCGCCTCGCTGACAGCTGAGCGGCATGAGCCGGCTTAAAGGGGAGGAGCTGACTGGCTCCTCCCCTTTCTTTTCACCAAGTGAACTGCTGATTCAGTGCGCGTGCTCGCCCGGCGCTCCAGGACCGGCTTTTGCTTCGTCGCTGATCTCACTCCAGGACACCGAGCCGACCTCGACGATGCGCAGCGGATCGATGGCCGGGTCGCTCAGCACGGTGCCGGCGGCGCCGTAGGTGCCCTCGGGTCCGAAGTCAGTGGGCGGCTCCATGCCCGGCCCGGACGCCTCGCTGACCACGATACGCATCACCATGCCGTAGTCTTCGTGGGGACCGCACCAGACGTCATACACTCCGGGTTCGGTGAAGGTGTACTCCCAGTACTGGCCGAGTGGGATCATCGGGGACGAGAACGGCTCCACCGTCCGCGGTACGCGCTGCGGTTTGCCCTGCAGCTGGTGGTAGGCCGTCACCGTGTGATGCGGTGAGTTACCCAGGAAGCGGATGGTGTCACCCGCCTCGATGAACAGGCCAACGGGTTCGAAGTAAAACTCCGGGATCGGCTGTCCTTCGACCGGCCGGATGACCAGGTCCACCTCGTGGGTCGTCTGCGCGAACACCGTGCCAGCGATGCCGAGCGCAGCTGCGAATGCCAGTGCAAAACCAGTTCTTCTCATGTTCAGCTCCCTTCAGGCCTCTTTAGCCCCTTGACCGGCGTGGTCTGGCTTCCGCGCGCTGCCATGAAGCGGATCAGGTCAGGATAGTTGCTGAACAGCTGCGTCTCACCCTGAGTTACGTCCAGGACGCGTATGCGCAGCTGGCCTTTCTGCACCATCACCCGCACGATGTAGCTCGCCAAGAGCCTTTCGCCTGTCATGCATGAAGTTACTGCCCGCAGCGTTCCAGCGGCGTTCCACCGCCACCAGTTTTTCCCGACCTTAAGCCCTTCAGGCGCGGGCGGGCTGCTGCAGCCGGTTCAGCACCGACCTGCCGAAACGGACGATCGCTTCGGGTGAGCTGCCGTCAGATTCGTTCCCGCTCGTCTCTGCCCCGCCAGCCAGCCGCTCGGCAAGTGCAGCAGCTTCCCTCCGCACCGCCTCGAGGTTGCCGGCAGCGGCACGGGCGACGAACGAGGCTATGGCCATAGCGGCATCTGTCTGGCCCTGCTGCTCGTAAAGGAGGGCGGTCGAGTGGAGCACACCAAGGCTGTCACGGACCGCGTCGGTCTCAAGCGCCAGCTCCAGCGCCGCTGCCACCTGCACGCGGGCGTCCTGAAGCCGACCGAGACTGACCAGGCTGCGCGCCAGCATGTTGCGGCTGTGGATGACCGCCTCGGTCTCACCGACCGCCTGACTGCGTTCCAGGGCTTCCTGGAACAGCACCCGCGCTTCAGCGAAGTTGCCCTGGCGCTGCTGCAGCCGACCAAGGTTCGGCAGCACCCGGGCGATACCGGCCTGGTCGCCGATCTCGCGCCGCAACTCGAGGCTGCGGGCGAACCGGGCCAGCGCCGTCTCATCATCGCCACGCACTTCAGCCAGTGAACCGAGGTTGTTGAGGATCGCCGCCTGCCGCTGCCAGTAACCGATGCGGCTGCACTGCTCGACCGCGTCGGTCCACAGCCGCTCAGCTTCACTGAAGTCATCGAGTTCGAAGCGGCAGGCGCCCAGGTTCACCAGCGCGCCGGTGATGCCTTCGACGTTGCCGATCTGCCGGTGGGCCTGCAGGCTGGCGTGGTAGAACTCCTCGGCTGTCTGCAGGTCACCCTCGTTGGACGCGAGCATCGCCAACCCGTTGCTCGCCGAGCCTTTCAGGTAAGTGACGTCATGCGATTCCGCAACGGCCAGCACAGCCTGCAGGTGCTCCCGCGCGGCGGCGTACTCGCCCAGCGCCAGGGACAGGGTCGCCTGGGATTGCCGCGCGTAGGCGAGGTCGGTCTCATCGCCGAAGTCGTGCAGCAGCTGCAGGGCCTCGTTCAGCAGCGTCTGGGCCGGCTGCAGCCGCCCGTGCCAGCGTTCCCGATCAGCCTGGTGCCGCAGCATCAGGCCGCGCAGCCGCTGGGCAGCCGGCTGCGGATCGGCAGCCAGCGCTTCGGCTGCGCGACCGAACAGGCGGGCCCCGGCCGTGAAACGCGCCCGGTAGTAGAAGTAATGATCGAGCGGCTGCCGCGCGGCTGCGAGTGCATCGAGGTCGAGCTGCTGCACCGCGAGCTCCCAGGCTGCCTCGATGTTCGCCAGGTCAGCCTGCACCGCCGTCAGCCCCGCCAGGATGTCGCCGCCCTGCAGGTCTGGGGTGAGCCGCTCCAGCAGCTGCGTGAAGTACTCGAGGTGCGCAGCGCGTGCGACGCTGATGACCTCCGCCGTCCCGTGCATCGCGGCGTACTGCCGGATGAGGCTGTGCAGGGCGAAGCGGCCGGCGGTGCGCCTGCGCACCAGCGCGCGGCTCACCAGGCCGAGCAGCAGCTCGAGGTCAGCACCTGCCACGGCGCGGGCCGCCTCGAGGCTGAAGCTGTCACTGAACACCGTCAGGCTCGTCAGAGCCGTCTGCTGGGCCGGGGACAGGCGCTGCCAGCTGTGGTCGAACACGCGCCAGACACTGCGGTGCCGTTCGGGCACGTCATGCAGCTGAGTCGTCAGCAGTTCGGTCTGGGCCAGCAGCTGCTCCTGCAGCTCCGCTACGGGCAGCAGCCGCAGCCAGCTGGCTGCCAGCTCGATGGCCAGCGGCAGGCCTTCGACCTGGCGGCAGATGTCGCCGATGATGGTCAGTTCACTGTCGCTGAACACCAGGTCGGGTCGTACGCGGGCAGCCCGCTGGATGAACAGCTGGACCGCGTCAGACCGGGCGGGATCCAAGTCACTGCCGGCTTCGGGCGTGACCAGGCCACCCGGTTCGAACAGCCATTCCCCGCTCAGCTGCAGGGCCTCGCGGGCGGTCAGCAGCACACTCACGCCAGCCGCGTCCTGCAGCAGCTGGCTCAGCCAGGCCGCTGCTGGCGCTTCGGCTTCCACGTCATCAAGCACGAGCAGCAGTTCCCTGCCGCTGAGCTCGCTGATCAGGGTCTGGGCGGCGTCGTCGCCATCAGGAACGACGCCGAGGCCGTCAGCGATCGCCTGCACGATCAGCTCCAGCTCGTGCAGGCCTGCCAGGCTGATGAACGCCGCCCCGTCACGCCAGCTCACCTGGGAGCGCCTGGCGGCTTCAAGGGCCAGCCGGGTCTTGCCACTTCCGCCCAGCCCCACGACTGTCACGAGCCGCACTTCTTCCCGGCCCAGCAGTTCCTGCAGCTGCCTCAGTTCCTGCTCCCGGCCGATGAACGAGGTGGTGGGTTCCGGCAGCTTCCGGGCCCGCGGCGTACCGACCGTCGTCTGCTGCAGCCGCGACTGCAGGCTGTCGGCGAGCGCCTGGGTCGTCTCCAGCGGCTGGTCGGCGAGTTCCGTCTCCAGCTCCAGGCGGAACCGTTCATAAACGGCCAGTGCTTCGCGCTCACGGCCGTCAGCGGCGAGGGCCCGCATGCAGGCCTGCACGTTCTCCTCGGCCAGCGGATCACTCGCGACGACCTGCTGCAGCAGCTGGGCCGCCGGACCAGTTTCGCCGCGCCGGCTGTGTTCAGCCGCCTGGTTCACTGCTGCCTGCAGCCAGCTGGTCTGCAGCACCTGGCGTTCCTGGGCGAGCCACGAGCTGAAGCCCGGCACGCTGTCCATCTGCTGGTCACCCAGCAGCGGACCTCGCCACAGCTCCAGGGCTGTCGGCCAGTCCCTGGCGGCAGCAGCAGCCCGGAACTGCGCCACGTCCGATTCAACCAGCCAGCGCAGCGAACCCTGCTCGACCTCGAGTTGCTGCGCCCAGGGAAACTGGCGGGCGCGGAACACCAGCTTGCGCAGGTAAGCCGCCGCAACGGCATCCGTGGCATCCGGCCGGTACAGCAGCGCCAGTTCGGCACGGCTCACCCAGTCTCCCCGCAAAGCGAGGTAGACAAGCAGTGATACGGGACGGTCGAGCGTGAGCTTCTGCCCGCCCTCGCCCGCTTGCACCGCTGCTTCACCCAGCAGGCGCAGACTGGTTTGCATGCTGGCATTGTAAGCCTGCGCTCACGCAGCAGCGCCCGACTCGTTCGGCCGGGCGCTGCAGTGAGGCATCAGTTGTTCAGTCAGCGCTCAGTCGTTCAGTCCCCGCAGTATCAGTGTGCCGGAGGCGTTGATGTTCACATCGAAGCTGCCCTGGATGCTCATCGTGCCCGGCTGCGTCTCAGACACCAGCGCAGGTGCCGTGAACGTACCGGCCATGCGGTCCAGGCTGTTCACGCTCAGGTTCCAGCTGAACGGACCCTGCCAGGCCGCGCCATCAGGCGTTCCGTCGTCCATGACAAACGAAGCGATCTGCACATGGCCTTCGTCAGGATCGTCGCCTTCGGCAAGGAAGAGGCTCCAGGGCATGGGACTGCCCGTTGCACCGATCAGCCCGACGCCGGAGAAGCGCAAGCCCGCCTCGTCCTGGCCGCGGACGCCGAACGCCATGTTGATGTTCTCGAAGTCGGTGTCAGCGCCGGCCGTGAACGGCTGGGCAGTGAAGTTGCCGCTCACCGGACCGGAGCCGCTGATAGCAACCGAGTAACTGCCGGAGGTCACGTCGAGCATGAAGTCCGGGCCGAACTGAACGCTCACCTCACCGAAGGCGGCGTCGACCATGGAGTCGAACACCCGGTCGATCAGGGTATCGATGAAACGCCCCACCAGGCGGTTCACGACCCCATCGACCACCCGGTGAACGGTCCTGTCGACCGCGGTGTCCACCGCCCGGTTGATCGCCCGGTCGATCGTGGGCGAGCCGGTGCCCGGAACGCAGCTGACCAGGGTCAGTGCCGTCAGTGCAGTGAGACCCAGGCTCCTCAAGGTACGGAAGTTGATCATGACTGTCTCCTTCTGTCACGGCTGATTTGACGTGTTGCTGTCACCGATTCAGCCCCATTGTGGCGCTCAGGCGTCAATCCAGCGTCAAAGTTCGTTCCAGACGGAGTCAGTGCGGGTCGGCCGGGGGTGCCGCCCTCAGTCTTCGTGCAGGAAGTGCAGTACGATCTCGGGCAGGTTCTCTTCCAGCCACTCGGACATGGCCAGCTCTTCTTCAAGGATCTGTTCGCACACGGCCGCAGTCTCGGTATCACCCAGGTCGTTGGCAGCTGCGATGAGCGCCTGGTACGAAGCGATCTCCAGATGCTCCGAAGCGTAGCCGGCCAGGGAGGCCTTCACCAGGTCGTCGCCGGTGAGGGCAGCCATGGCGGACTGCAGGCCCGCGCCAAGCACGCCGGTGACGCCCTTCATGGTGGAGATGTTGGCGTCGAGCCGCTCCAGACAGCCTTCGATCAGCTCGGCATGCCGGCGGGTCTCCTCGAGATGCTGCTCGATGCGGCTTTTGACGTGCGGGAACAGGTCTTCAGCCATCTTCGCCTGCCCCTGCAGTGACTGGATCAGGCCGAGTTCCATGGCGCGGGCGTCGTTGAGCCAGGCGATGTAGGTGGTGTTGTCGATCATGTTGTCGTGCCCCCCTTCAGGACTGCATCAAACGTAGGGGCAAGGCGCAGCGGCGACTTTGGACCGGCTCACACATTCCGGCGCAGCCAGCCGGCTTGGCTTTGCTACACTTCGTAACGATTGTGAGTTTTTCAGCAGTACTGACCGCCGAATCCGTTACGAAACGCTTCGCTTCCGTCGTGGCAGTCGACCGGCTCAGTTTCGAGGTCAGGCCGGGCGAGATCTTCGCTCTGCTGGGACCCAACGGCGCCGGCAAGACCACGACCGTACGCATGCTGGCCGGCATCACCCAGCCTGACACCGGTCAGCTGTCGCTCCGGCTTGCTCCGGGCGCGCCAGCCACAGGCAGAGCTGACCCCCAGCAGCTTGGTTACCTGCCGGAAGAACGCGGCCTGTACGGTGACCAGAAGCTGATCAGTACGCTTGAGTACCTGGCGGCCCTGCGTGGTTTGGACCGGTCCGTCTCCCGGCAGCGTGCCCTCACCTGGCTGGAGCGCTTCGAGCTGGCCGAGCGGGCTGAAGACAAGATCCAGACGCTCTCGAAAGGCAACCAGCAGAAGATCCAGTTCGTCGCCAGCATCCTGCACGAGCCGGCCCTGGCTGTGCTCGATGAACCGTTCTCCGGCTTCGACCCGGTGAACCAGGACCTGGTGATCAGCATGATCCGTGAGCTGCGCGACGCCGGCATGACCATCGTGCTGAGCGCGCACCATATGGATCTGGTTGAGACCCTGGCCGACTACATCCTGCTGCTGCACCAGGGGCGCGGGGTGCTGCGCGGCACGATGGCTGAGATCCGCGCTGCTTCGGGGATGGGTCAACGGCTGGATGTCACCTTCGCTGAACCGGTCGGGCCGGAGTCTCTGAATGGCCTGCCGGGTGTGGAGCAGGTGCTGTCCCACACGAGCAGCTCTGCCCGCCTGGCACTGCAGCTGGACGCGCAGCTCGGCAGTGTGCTGCATGAACTCACCGGCCGCCTTGCGGTCAGCGACGTGCGCACCGACACCCCGACGCTGCGGGAGATCTACCTCGAGACCGTCAGCGGAGGTGCCGCGTGAGCCGCTGGGAAGCCGTGAAACTCATCACCGCCTGGGAGTTCCGGCGTTTCCTGCGCTGGGGCGAGCTGCTGCTGTCGGTGTTCATCATCGCCGCGCTTGGAGTCGGTGGGGCATTCGCCGTCGAGCTGTTCACCGGTGGCGAGGAAAACGCCATCGAACTTGCTGTGACGGGCGTTGAAGCGCTGCCGGACAGCGAGCGCTTCACGTTCAGTTATTTCAGCGATGCTGACTCTGCAGCTGCCGCCCTGGCTGACGGTGAGGTTGACGGCGTGCTCGAGGCCAGCGACCTTGAGGCTCCGCTGCTGACGCTCGAACGTGAAGCTGTGTGGACGCCGGAGCTGTCGGAGTTCCTGGTCCAAGCCACGCTGGATGACCGCCTGGCGCGGACCGGAGTCGACGAGGCCACGCTGACGGCGCTGCTTGAACCGGTGGACCTGCAGGTCGAACTGACCGAAGGCAGCGTACTGAGCGGCACGCTGGTAATAGTCATCATCGCCGGCACCATGCTGTTCGCCGTATTCATCGGCACCGGCCTGCTGTTCACGACCATCACCGGCGAGAAGACCCAGCGCATCACTGAACAGATCGTCAGCGCGGTGTCGCCTCAGGCGTGGATCGACGGGAAGGTGCTGGGCACCGGCCTGTACGTGCTGGTCAACCTGCTGTCGATCCTCGTGGGTCTGACCATCGCCGTGATCGTCAACATGCTGCGGGCCGAGGGACGCCTGCCACCGTTGCCACCACTCGAGCTGAACCCCGCGCTGATCATCCCCACCCTGCTGTTCGGGCTGCTGGGCGGCGCCCTGTACTTCCTGTTCTTCGCCGCCATCGCCGCCACGATCGACGATCCGAACAGCAGCGCCCGGGGCGGCCTGATAATGCTGCCGCCGTCGCTCATCGGCCTCAGTTTCCTGGGCCTGATAGGCAGCGTCGACAATGTGCTGTTCCGCGTACTCAGCTACGTGCCGCTCACCAGTCCCACCGCCATGCCGATCCGGCTGCTGCTGGGCGATGCCGGCTGGTTCGAGGCGCTCATCTCGCTCGTGCTGCTGATCGTCAGTGTCGCAGGGATGCGCTGGATCGCGGGCCGCATATTCGCGCTCGGCATCATGATGACGGGCAAGGAGCCGTCACTGAGGGAGATGCTGCACTGGCTGCGGCGCGTCTGAGCGCCAAAGCGGTATCGTTGCGCCCGTTGAAGGAGTCTCTGACATGAACGTACGCATCAGGAAACTCAGGGACAGCGCGACGCTGCCCTCGTATCAGACGGAACATTCGGCCGGCATGGACATCGCCGCGGACCTGGACGCGCCGCTGGTCGTGGCGCCCGGTGAGCGGGTGCTGATCCCCACCGGCCTGGCGCTGGCGCTGCCACCGGGCTTCGAAGCGCAGATCCGTGCCCGCAGCGGCCTGTCTTACCGCCACGGCCTGACGATGGCCAACGGGGTCGGCACGATCGACGCTGACTTCCGAGGGGAGCTGAAGATTCTGGTCGTGAACAGCGGCAGCGAGCCGTTCACGGTCGAGCCGGGCATGCGCGTCGCCCAGATGGTGATCGCCCGTTACGAGCGGGTTCAGTGGCAGCAGGTGGACGAGCTTGATGACACCACGCGGGGCAGCGGCGGCTTCGGGCATACGGGCACCTGAGCGCCCACTCAGTTCCAGCCGGCCAGCTCCATCGTGACGGTACGCAGCATCCCTTCTTCGTTCACTTCTATGTAGCTTTCCCGCAGGAGGCCGCTGCCGGCATCGAACGTCACCAGCGAGCGGTAACCCGGGCCCTCGCTGCTGAGCGTCACTGAACCCTGGTCGCGGTTCGCCACGGACAGCCGGTAGCCGGTAACCGGATCGGTGTCCAGCAGCTGGCCCGCCTGCAGCTGGGTGATCAGCTGAGGCGGCAGGAACAGTCCGGTTCCCACTGCCGCGACCTGCGTGCCTACGCTCGGCGGCAGGGTGCTGCCCAGCATGCTCAGCGCTGTGGTCGACTGCAGCTGCAGCCATGCCGGGCCGCGCTGCTGGACGGCGTAGGTCATCTCGACTCCGGTCGTGACCGAGGTGTCGAACATCGTGATGCCCGGGGTCGACTGCACCATCTGACCGCGGTACGACAGCGACTGCAGGCTGGCGATGCCGGACGGCAGGGTCGAGTAGCCGGTCCAGGGCAGGTTCATTTGCCGCACGCTGATCAGCTCCTGAAAGCCACTGCTGGCCGCACCGGAACTGCTGCCGTCCGGGTTGCTGCGGTCACCGCTCCCTTCGGTGAACGCCAGCAGTATGCCGGTATCCAGGTCGTAGACCGTCCAGCTGCGCTGGTTCTGGTAGACGGTGCTGATCGTCAAAGCGTTGTAGGTGCGGCCGCCCAGCTCGAACGGTCCCCGCTCCACGGTCTCGATCCCGCCCGGTGCCGCCTGGTAGCTGGCCAGTGACGCCGGGTGCATCCACTGGCCGCTGCAGCTGCTGCCGTCCGAGACCGTGGTCTGGCTGGTGCTGACGGTCAAGGTCGCCATGGTCAGGCCCTGGCTGTACATGGTCATGGTCGAAACGCAGGCGGTCGCGTCCGAGTGAATGATGTCGACCTCGATGAAACCGTGCCCACCGGAGCCACGGGCGTCCGGGCCGGCGGCCGTGCCCGGGGTGCTGCTGACCATGTGGCGGTAAGTGAGCCGGGTTCCGGCCGGCAGGTACCCTCCCGTTGCGGCCGGTGCTGCCGCCGCGACCCGTTGCAGCTGGAACGTCTGCGCCGTGTTCGAGAAGGTCAGCCGGTCGCCCTGCAGCTCAGCGCTGAACTGCCAGGCCTGACCGGCGTCCTGGTACGTGCCGGCGATCCGCTGCGGGGTGCCGCTGGCGGTGAAAGGGTAAGTGCGGCCACCAGCTTCGAACTGACCGCTGTACTGGCCGTTCCCGCCGCTGATGTTGATCGTCAGGAACCCGTCAGAGAACGTTCCGGTGATGGGCTCTGCTCCCTGGGCCAGCGCGGCCGGCAGCGTCAGCAGGAACAGGAGCAGCACGGCCAGACCGGCGATGCCGGGCGGCCTCCGTGCTGCAGTCAGGTAAGGCATGATGTACCTCCGTTTTTTCAGCTGAGCGGATGATACTCCTGCCGGACTTAACTGGGTCTTAACTGATCAGCCTCAGGCAAACGGGTGCCGGTTTACAGCCGGAGGCACCGGCCGCGGCGGAGGGTCACGTGCCTCCCTGACTCAGCCGCCAGGCACCAGCCACAGGTGATCACGGTTCCTGAGCGCGTTCAGCATGCGCCAGTAGTGGACGTCGGGCTGAAGCCCGGCCGATACCGTCTCACGTGGCGCCCGGACAGTGACAGCGACCAAGGCCAGGCCTTCTGCCAGCGGTTCAACGCTGACCGGCAGCAGTTCACCCGGGTCAGCGATCGTCTCGGCGTAGCTCAGGCCACTCCGGCTGGAGATGAGGGTGCTGAGGCGGACGTCGATGGCTTCCGCAGCTGCCTGCGCCGTCTGGACATCGGGATAGACCAGCACGGTCAGGCCGTAGTGCCACTCCTCGTCTGTCGTTGCGGCCAGGAGCAGTAAGGAATAAGGGGGCAACGCTGCGGCGTTCAGCTGCGCCAGGACCGCTTCCCGCTCTTCCGGTTCGGCCTCGATGAGGCGCGCTGGATCAGGAGCGGCGAGGGCGAACGGGTGGAGCACCGTCACCGCTCTCACCTGCTGGAAGCCGTACAGGTAGTCCGCGGCCGCTCGCACTTCGGGCAGGTCAGCGAGCGAAAGCTGCTCGTCAGCCTGCGCAGCTGCTGATTCCTGCAGCAGCGCTTCGCTGGGCGAACCGATGATGCCGGCGGCGCTCAACAGCACCGGGAAACGGCGGCCTAAGTCGCCGCCGAACACGTTGGCCGGATCACGGTTGCGCAGGTCGGGCACCATCCCGGTGTCGCAACCCGCAGCGGGGCAGAGCAGGTGGGGCGAGTCGCCGGCCACAACGTAATCGCGCGCTTCGAAGGCAGCGACTACAGCTTCGTCGTCGAACTCACCGAGCAGCACGAGCGCCTGTTCGGGCGGCTCGTTGAACTCAAGCGTCTGCCGGATATCGAACAGGTCAAGACCAAGCACTTCCGGATAAAGCGGCGCAGTCGGCAGCAGGTACATCGCGACGCTGGACGCCAGACCCGCTGGCAGGGCGGCCAGCAGGGACCGCTGCTCGCCCTCGGGGACCTCATCCCAGCTGCCCGGCACCGGGATGCCGAAACTGTCGAAACCCGCTGCAAGATCAGCGAAAGTGGCGCTGTTGGCCGGATCGTTCAGGAATCTCTCCGCCGGAACGAACTCGAGAGCAGCCAGCAGCGGTGTCACCGCCCAGGCAAGGCTGGACAGCAGGAACGTCAGCAGAGTCAGGATCGTACGCATGTTCCCCCCTTGAACTTCAGTGTTGCTGGTGATAATACCGCTGAGGGCTTGCCGGGGGCTGGCATCCGAGCCTGACCGGCGGCTGACATGCCGCGCGTATCGTGCAGCGGGGCGTGCTGACGCGCCATAATGTCAGTATCTTTTGGAGGAACCATGCGCAAGATCGCGATTCTGTTTACCCTGCTCAGCAT
>Ga0209487_1003373_pt1 | contig 12551 bp, 8 predicted proteins | sample Poulit2012_FD_187524 | JGI IMG/M metagenome (GOLD analysis project Ga0209487, IMG submission 187524) | Agricultural soil microbial communities from Georgia to study Nitrogen management - Poultry litter 2012 (SPAdes) (version 2) | ecosystem: Environmental > Terrestrial > Soil > Agricultural land... | reverse complement strand
AGCCGCCGCTGCTCGTACGGAGGCGGAGGAGCGAGTGCCCCTACGACCGCTGCCCACCCCGCGTTAGCACCGGACTCGTCGACCTCCTGGCCCCTTGAGCACCGGACTCGTCAAACGCCTGGCCCCTTGAACAGCGGACGCGTCAAACGCCTAGCCCCTTGAACAGCGGACTCGTCAAACGCCTAGCCCCTTGAACACCGGACGCGTCAAACGCCTGGCCCCTTGCAGCCGGGCCCCTTGGACACCAGGCTCCTTGCACGCCGGGCTCCTTGCACGCCGGGGCCTTTCGGTCAAGCAAGGTAGTCGCCGACCCCTTCGGGGCGTGTGCGGGCATGCCGGTGACCCGGCCCTGGGCGGGTCGGGTGTGGGGCGGGATCTTTAGGAATGCCAGGTGTGCCAGTGCACCCCGGTGGGGGTGAGGGTGGCGGTCAACTGGTTGGTGTGAACGTAGGTGTGGTGGCGTTGGCACAGCAGGGCCGCGTTGTCCAGATCGGTGGGCCCACCGTCGACCCAATGCTGGATGTGGTGAGCCGCGCACCATTGAGGTGGGATGGTGCATCCGGGGAAGGTGCACCGCTTGTCCCGATGCCACAGGGCGCGGTGCTGGGCGGGGGTGAACAGGCGCTTTTCCCGCCCCATGTCCAAGATCTCCCCCTCGGTGCCCAGCACCACCGGGATGATCCCGGCATCGCAGGCCATCCGCCGAACCGTGGCGGGAGAGAGGACCTGCCCGGTCATCGTCACTCCCGCACCTTGCGTAGCGGAGTACAGGTCGGACAGCGGGATGACCACCATGACCTGGGCCTTGGTGGATTGGGGCACCCCCTCAGGAGCGCTGACGCCCCGTTGGATCGCCTCGACGACGGCATCGGCGCGGCGTTGAGGCGCGCTACGCGGATCGGGATTGCCGTCCTCATCCTTTTGCGGAGTGGAAAGCGCGGTAAGAGCCGCCTCGATCACCGCTGCCGCCTCGGGTTCGACCGTCAGGCGGTACTCGGTCATGTTCTCCCCGGCCGGCAAGGCGTACAAGGTGCGAAAACTGCGGTCGCGGCGCTCGTCGTCTTCCTGTTCTTTGGCGGGTTTGATCACCCGTTTGGCGTGGCGCAGCACCACACCCAACTCCCGATCGCTCCAGCCCCGACGCCGCACAGGTCCTTGGTTGCGGTCCTGACGGGCCAGCGGGTCGTACTCACCGGGGTCGGTCTCCGCAGGCTCCTCAACCCGGTCCAACGCTCCGCCGTTGATCGTGGCCATCGTCTCCGACAGTGGCTCGGGTTCGGAGTGGGCTGCCACGTCGTGGTGGAACCGCACGATCGCTCCCGCCCGGGTGGGGTTGATCAGGCCTGCTTCGAAGCCCGCCAACGTCTCCCGGAGCGGTTCGTCCTGGTCGTGTAGGGCCCGGCCCAGGCGGTCCATCATCGCTGCATGCCCCGGCGGCGGGGCGGGGGCCTCTTGGCTTTGGGCCTGGGTCAGGAAATCCACCGCCCCCATGCCCCGATCTTTGGGCAGGCCACGAGCGATGGCCTGCCCGGTGGCGTGGGCCTCCACCCGTGCCAACTCGTGGCGCACCCGTCCGACCAACGCCAGCACCTGCAACAACTCCGGCTCTCCGACCTGCCACCACTGCCCAGCGGCCAAGGCGTCCAGCCCCTGGCGCATCTGTCCCAATAGGGAGGGCGCCCGGGTCACCGGATCGGCAATCGTGGTCGACATAGAACAACCGTACTAACGACCACTGACACCCACCGGCCCCACCCGAAATCTGTGGAACACCGGCAACACTGCGTGCCGATGTGAATTAGTCACCTCTTGGAACAACCGCCGGCGAAGACGGCGCCGACGCGCTTGGAGGCGAAAGCGTGAGTACAGTGACAGCGTTCGCGTCGATGGAACGGAGCCTGCGATGGACGAATACCGGGTCATCAATCCGGCCACCGGTGAGCAGGTGGCTTCCTTCCCGGTTTTCACCGAGGATCAGGTACAGACGGCGATCGGTTCCGCTGCGGAGGCCTACCGCAAATGGGCACCCATGCCGGTCGAGGAACGGGCACGGCTGGTGCGGCGGGCTGCAGAATTGCACCGCGAGCGCAGGGAAGAATTGGCCCGGATCATCGTGGAGGAGATGGGCAAGCCCTACCTACAGGCGTTGGAGGAAGTCGACTTCGCCGCTGACATCAACGACTACTACGCCGATCAGTCGGCCACGATCACCCGCGAAGAGCCGGTGGACATCCTCGGCGAGGGCAGCGCGGTGGTGCGGCGGTCTCCTCTGGGCGTGCTGCTGGGCATCATGCCGTGGAACTTTCCCTACTATCAGGTCGCTCGGTTCGCGGCGCCGAACCTGGTGCTGGGCAACACCATCCTGCTCAAGCACGCCCCGCAGTGCCCGCAGTCGGCCGCGGCGCTGGAACGGATCTACCGGGATGCGGGCCTGCCCGAAGGGGCTTATGTCAACGTCTACCTCACCAACGATCAGGCCGCCGACGTCATCGCGGACGACCGGGTCCAGGGGGTCTCGCTCACCGGGTCGGAACGTGCCGGATCAGCGGTAGCGGAGGTGGCCGGCCGGCATCTGAAGAAGGTGGCCCTGGAACTGGGCGGGTCCGACCCGTTCATCCTGTTGTCCACCGACGATATGGACGCGACCGTAGAGGCTGCGATCGTGGCCCGGTTGGACAACACCGGGCAAGCCTGCTCCGCCGGTAAACGATTCATCATCCTGGGGGACCTGTACGAAGAGTTCCTGGCGAAGTTCACTGCGGCGATGGGCGCCGTCGAGCCCGGCGACCCGACCTTGGCGGAAACCGAACTCGGCCCGCTGTCATCGGAGCAGGCCGCCCGGAACCTGCAGGACCAACTGGACCGAGCGGTAGCCGGCGGCGCCACGCTGCTGCTTGGCGGCGAGCGGTCCGGGGCGTTCTTCCCACCGGCGGTGCTCACCGGCGTCACCCCGCAGATGGATGCTTACGCGGAGGAGTTCTTCGGGCCTGTGGCGATGGTCTTTCGGGTCAGCAGCGAGGAGGAGGCCATCCACCTGGCCAACGACACCGGGTTCGGGCTCGGCTCCTACGTGTTCACCACCGACCCGAAGCAGGCCGACCGGGTGGCCGATCAACTGGAGGCAGGCATGGTGTTCATCAACATCGTGGCCGCCGACAGCCCCGAGTTGCCTTTCGGCGGTGTCAAACGCTCCGGTACCGCCCGGGAATTGGGCCTGCTGGGGGCTGAGGAATTCGTAAACAAGAAACTCGTTCGTAAGGGAGCCTGATGAACGCCACCCAAGGTCCGCTCGGTCCCGCTGACTACAGCGCCACCCCCCGGTTCGCCGGCCCTCCCACGTTCGGGCTGTTGCCCCGGTTGGATGAGGTGCAGGCCGCCCGGCCCGGCGCGCCGATCGACGTGAAGATCATCGGGGTGCCGTTCGACTCCGGGGTCAGTTATCGGCCCGGTGCCCGGTTCGGGCCCGACCACATCCGGCAGTCCTCGAAGTTGCTGCGCCCCTACAACCAGGCCACCGGCTCGGCACCGTTCACCGAACAGCAAGTGGCCGATTGCGGCGACCTGGGCGTCAACCCATTCAACATCGAGGAAGCGATCGCGGCGGTGCAGGCCAACGCCGACGAGATGCGTGCCGACGGCGCCAAACTTCTCACCCTGGGCGGGGACCACACCCTCGCACTGCCGAACCTGCGCTCGGTGCACCGCACGCACGGCGAGATCGCGGTGTTGCACCTGGATGCCCACCTGGACACCTGGGACACCTACATGGGCGCCCCCTATACCCACGGCACCCCGTTCCGGCGCGCCAGTGAAGAAGGACTGCTGGACCTGAGCCGGTGCATGCACATCGGCATCCGCGGGCCCCTGTACGGCGCCGAGGACCTCACCGACGACGAGGTGCTGGGCTTCCAGATCATCCGCGCCGATGAGTATGAGTTCACCTCGGTGGCCGCGGTCGTGGAACGGATGCGCCGCCGGCTCGGCGACGCGCCGGTGTACCTGTCGGTGGATATCGACGTGCTCGATCCCGCCGCCGCTCCGGGCACCGGAACTCCCGAAGCGGGCGGACTGACCAGCCGGGAGTTGCTCAACACCATCCGCGGGCTGCAAGGCCTGAATCTGGTGGGCGCCGAGATCGTCGAGGTTGCGCCGGCCTATGACCACGCCGAGATCACCGGTATCGCGGCGGCCCACGTGGGTTACGAGATCCTCTCGGTCTGGGCCAATCAGGAATCCGACCCGAGCGGCCCGGCGGGAGGGTTCCTCACCGGCGCGGACTGACCCAAAGCCCTACGAAGCGCCGCGACCTCGCTGAGCCACCGTCGAGAAGTCCCGGCGTGAGCATTGCGGGTAATCCCCGCCGTGAGCCGGCGTGGGTCTTGCGGGTAGTCCCGACCATGAGCCTCGCGGGTAGCCCCGGCCATGACCTCGCGGGCAGCCCAGCCATTGCCCCTGTCGAGGTACTCCCGGCCAGGGCCGTTGCAGGTCTCGGCGATGAGTCTTGCGCCCCACACGTCCCGGTCAGAACCAACTGGTGTAATCCTCCTTCACCGACCGCAGATGCGCCCAGGCCTCCACCGCAGTGACCTCCGGAAGCGAGCGCAGCCGTTCCAGGGCGGTGTCCAACTCCACCGGGCTGGCTCCGCGCAGGGTGACGACGGCGTCGAACCGCCCGATGGTGGCTGCGGCGAATTCCACCTCCTCCAGGTGCTGCAACTCACCGAGGACCCCGGTGGCGTCGGCTCGTAACGTCAGCCCCACCCCCATCGTGAGCAAGCGGCCGAAGTGTCCCCGCTCCTGAACCACCGCCAGGCGAACGATCCGCGCCCGAAGCATCCGTCGCACGCGCGCGCGGACCGCTGAGGGAGAACGGCCCACCTCGGCGGCCAAGTCCTGCCAACTCGCCCGCCCGTCGCGCTGCAGCCGCCGCAGCAACGCCCGGTCGGTGGCATCGATCGTGAGCGGTTCGTAGGTGTCATGCTCCAGGAACCCCTTGAACACGCCGGTGTAGATCACCGTGCTGGTCCGGGCCACCGCCGGGTGGCGCCGCACCCGGGACAGCAGCGCCTGGAGCTCCTCGTGGGTGCGCACCCGTACCTCCATGATGAAGTCGTGCGCGCCGCCGACGATCGACACCAGCACCGTTTGCGGCCAGGCGGCCACGAGCGCCGCCACGCCGGCGACCGGCCCCTGGGTGGCCACCGATACGTGCGCCAACACCTGCAGCCCGGCGAAGTGCGGGTGTACCGCGGCCACCACGCGGATCGCGCCGGAACCGATCAATGCGCGCAGCCGCTCCCCCACCACCGCCCGCGGCTCATGGATCGCCTGGGCCAACCCCACCACGCTGGCCCGGGGATCCTGGTGCAGGGCACGCACCAACCTACGGTCCAGATCCAGCGCGTGACCCCCGTCGGTGCTCATCGCAACGGCCATGCCTTTCTGAACGGATTCTCAACACTTCGTCAGCATCCGGTCGGCGAATGAGGTGCTCCACCATCGATTCTGCCATCCGGGCGGCACAGATCGGCGGAAACCTGCACTTCATGCAACAGACCTGTGTTGTGGGCCACCTTGGGTGCTCGTATGCTCGCAGCCACCAACAGGCGCGGAAACGATGATGTCCCGGAGCGGTGACCCGGGGCGCCGCGACAACTCCTTCTTCGCAAGGCGGTATGTGATGAGCACCGGAACACCAAGCGGGCAACCATCCAGCGGCCAGCCGAGTCACGGGCAGACGTTCAGCCATCGGCGTGCGCTGCGGGCTGGGATGGCCTCCTTCGTCGGAACCTCGATCGAGTTCTACGATTTCTACATCTTCGCCACCGCGGCGGCACTGGTCTTCGGGCCGTTGTTCTTTCCCGAGGCGGCTCCGATCACCGGTGTGCTGTACTCCTTCGCCACCTACGCCATCGGCTTCTTCTTCCGGCCCCTGGGCGGGATCATCTTCGGCCATGTCGGGGACCGCTTCGGCCGGCAGCGCTCCCTGGTGATGACGCTGGTGCTGATGGGTGTGGCGACCACCGCCGTCGGGGTGCTTCCCACTTACGAGTCCGTGGGCATGCTCGCCCCGATCCTGCTGATCGTGCTGCGCGCGCTGCAGGGCATCGCCGTCGGCGGTGAGTGGGGCGGGGCGGTGCTGATGTCGGTGGAGAACGCCCCGAACCGGTTCAAGGGCCTCTACGGCGCCTTCCCCCAACTGGGCAACCCGATGGGGGCGCTACTGGCCTCGGGTGTGTTTGCGCTGCTGACCATCAACGGCTCCGACTTCCTGTACGACGGTGGCTGGCGGATCCCGTTCCTGCTCTCGGCGGTGCTGATCGCCGTCGGCTTCTGGGTGCGGTACCGGGTGGAGGAAACCCCGGTGTTCACCACGGAGATCGAACAGGACACCAAGGCCGAGTTGCCCGTCAAGGCGGCGCTGAAGCGCAACTGGAAACTCATCCTGCTCGGTGTGGGCCTGATCCCCATCTCCACCGGCGGGTACTACATGGTCACCACGTTCGCCACCGCCTACGGCACCGAGCCCGCCTTCGGGATCGGTATCAGCGAGAACCAGATGCTCACCATCCTGTCCGTGGCCGCGTTCGGTGAACTGGTCTCCTGCCTCATCATCGGGTGGCTGTCGGACAAGATCGGTCGCAAACGTGCCATGGGCGGGGGTCTGGTGGTCACCGCGGCGCTGGTGGTGCCGATGTTCCTGACAATGTCCCCGGACAACGTGGGCCTGATGTTCGTGCTGTTCACTGCGGTGCGGATCGGGATGAACTTCGCCTGGGCCCCGATGGCCTCGATCCTGGCCCAGATGTTCCCCCCGCATTCCCGGCAGACCAGCCTGTCCATCTCCTACTCCATCGGTGCGGCGATCTGGGGCGGGCTGGCACCGGTCAGTGCCACCGCGTTGTACCAGGCCACCGACACCATCTGGAGCGGGATCTTCCTGTACTTCGCGATGACCGCGATCAGCATCCTCTGCCTGGCGCTGGCCCCGCAGCGCACCGATGAGGTGTTCGAGGAGGATGTGCTCGCCGCTCGGGCGGCACGGGAGGCCAACCAGTAGCACCCCGCTGCGGGTGGCGGCCCGGGCCGAGCACACCATTCCCACCCGGGCCCGCGATCGACGTCGGGGATGGTCTGACTGCAAGGGATGGAGACGATGCGCACGCTGCGGAGTTTCGACGGCCTCCCGGAGCACTGGGCACCCACGCTGGTCACCGCGGAACGGATCCGCACCCTGGAACCCACCGGCGTTGCCGGCGCGATGCTGCTCGCCGGTGGGCGGGTCGTGGCGGTGGGCAATGTTGAGCAGTGCCGAGCAGCGGCCGACGACGCCGGGCTGGGTCGGCCGCGGACGGTGGACCTGGGTGCAGCAACAGTCGTGCCGGGGTTCGTCGACCCGCACGCCCACCCGCTGATGCACGGCCAGATGGCCTCCTGGGTGGACTGCGGCCCGGACCGGGCACGCACCATCGAGGAGATCATCGCCCTGCTGCGCCGGCGCGCCGAGCAGACCCCGGGCGATGCCCCGATCCGCGGCTACGGGTACGAACACCGCAACCTGGCCGAGGGGCGCCACCCCACCCGGTTCGAACTGGACCAGGTCGCCACCGACCGGGAGGTTTACCTGATGAACGCCTCCGGTCACGGGGGCGTGGTGAACTCCTACACCCTGGCCAAGTACGGCATCACCCGCGACACCCCGAACCCCCCGGGTGGGGAGTTCTTCCGCGACTCCGGCGGCGAACTCACCGGTGAATTGTCCGACGCCGCGTGCAACATCCTCACCGGCGCGGACGGGGTGAAGGTGGGCAACCACGGCCCGAACCTGCATTTGGGCGACCCTCCGGCGCAGCACCTGGACCAACTACGCACCGCGCAACGCTCGTTCCTGGCCGGCGGGGTGACCGCCGTCGGTGATGCCCAGGTCACCCGCCGGGAGTTCACCACCTACCTGGACCTGGCCGAGGCCGGCGATCTGCGCGTGCGGTTCTCGATGTACCTGCTGTCGTCGTTGCTGCAGGAGGGCCTGGAACTGGGCATGCACGCCCCGTTCGGCAACTCCCACCTGCACTTCGCCGGGTTCAAGTTCTACGCCGACGGCACGCTGGGCGGGTGGACCGCCTACTTCCCGGAGGGCTACGCCGGGGACCCCTGCCGCACCGGCATGCTTTATCACGAGCCGGCCGAGTATGCCCAGATGATCTCCCGGGCTCATCGGGCCGGGTTGCAGACCGCCACCCACGCCCAGTCCCCGGATGCCATCGGCATGGTGCTCGACGCCGTCGAGGCCGCCCAGCGGGATCACCCCCGCCCCGACCCGCGCCACCGGATCGAGCACTGCGGCCTGCCCACCGCGGAGCAGATCGGCCGGATCGCCGCGGCCGGGATGATGCCGGTGAACCAGACCCAGCACTACTTCAACTGGGGTGAAGGGGTGGTCGATGCGATCGGCGCGGCCGGAGAGCGGTTCAACCCGCTCGGGGAGTTCACCGCCGCCGGGGTGCCGGTGACGCTCAGTTCCGATGCGCCGGTGGCCGACCCGCTGCCGTTGCAGGCGATCCAGACCGCCGTCACCCGCCGCACCGCCCAGGGCGCCGAACTGGGCCCGGCGGCACTGCGCATCACCGCCGAGCAGGCGCTGCACGCCCACACCCTCTCCGGGGCCCGCGCCCTGGGCCGGGAGGCGGACCTGGGGTCCCTGGCTCCCGGCAAAGTCGCCGACTTCACCGTGCTCGCCGACGACCCGTTGACCGTGGATCCGCACACCATCGCCGACATCCCGGTGCTGTCCACCTGGGTCGGCGGAGAACCGTGCTACCAGGCGCCGCGCGACCAAGCGCAGCACGACCAAGCGCCGAGCGACCAGGCGGGAGGGGCCACATGACGGCGGAAGACACCACCACCCAAGACGTCATCACCCACAACGTGGGCCGCGATGTGCTGACGGTGTTGCGCGCCTATGGGGTGGACACCGCCTTCGGCATTCCCGGCACCCACAACCTGGAGTTCTACCGCCACCTGCCGGAGTTGGGCATCCACGCCGTCACCACCCGCCATGAACAGGGCGCCGGGTACGCCGCCGACGGGTGGTCGATGCAAACCGGCCTGCCCGGGCTGGTGATCACCACCTCCGGGCCGGGGCTGTTGAACGCGCTATCGGCGGCCGCTACTGCCTACGCCGAGTCCCGCCCGATGATCATCCTCACTCCCGGCCCCCCACTGGGGCAGGAGTTCGCCGACATCGGCGCCCTGCACGAGACCAAGGACGGGCGGGCCGCCGCCGACGCGGTGGTGCAGTGGTCCCGGCGGGTGGAGTCCGGCCGGGAAGCCGTCCAGGCGGTTCATGACGCGATGGAACTCTTCCGCATCGGACGCCCCCGCCCGGTGGTGATCGAGGTGCCGCTGAACATCCTGGAGGGCCCCAGCGACTGCCCGCACGAACTCTTGCGCGCCCGTCCCGAGCCGGAGCCGGTGGCCGGTGAGGCGGAGCAGGTCACCCGCGCCGCACAACTGCTGGCTGGTGCCGCCCGTCCGGTGATCCTGGCCGGTGGCGGGGCGGTGCGCGCCGGTGCCGACGTCACCGCGCTGGCCGAACGGCTCGGCGCGCCGGTGGTGACGACGTTGAACGGGCGCGGGGTGGTGCCCGAGTCCCACCCGCTCGCCGTGGGAGCCACGCTCCGGTTGAAAGCGGCGCACGCGCTGGTCAACGACGCCGATGTGCTGCTGGTGCTGGGCTCGAAGGTCGGTGAGGCCGAACTGTGGTGGGGCCCCGTGCGGCCATCGGGCCAGGTGATCCGGGTGGACCTGCTCAGCACGCAGATCCACAAGAACCTGCCTGCCCAGGTGGGCATCGTGGCCGACGCGGGCGTCGTCGTCGGGCAATTGCTGCAGGCGCTGCCCGCACAGCCCGGCGCCGGATCGGACCAGGGCGAGGGTGGCACACCGGCGGCGGAGGGCGCCCGCAGGGCAGCCCAGGCCCGCACCGAGATCGACCGGGAGAGCCGCGAGTGGGCCCCGGCCACCACGGCCTGTTGCGACGCACTCGCCGCCGGCATGCCCGCTGATGTGATCCTGGGCGCCGACTCCTCCCAGATCTGTTACTACGGCACCGCGAACATGGTGCCACTGCAGAATCCGAACTCCTACCTGTACATGGCCACCTACGCCACCCTCGGGTACGGGTTGCCCGCCTCGATCGGCGCGAAGATCGCCAGCCCCCACCGGCCGGTGGTGTGCGTGCTGGGTGATGGCGCGCTGATGTTCTCGGTGCAGGAGTTCATGACCGCCCTGGAGCAGGCTCTGGATCTGGTGGTGGTGTGCGTGGACAACGGGGGGTACCGGGAGATCGAGGAGAACGAGGCGGATCGTGGCATCGCCCCGATCGGTGTGCGCCTGGACCAGCCGGACTGGGCGGCGCTGGTGACCGCGTTCGGTGGCACCGGCACCTCGATACGGGCGGCGGCCGACCTGCCCGAGGCGTTGCAGGAGGCGATCGGCGCCGGTGGGGTGCATCTGCTGCATGTGCCATTGTCGTTGTTCGAGGCCGAGGAGGAGACATGAGCGCCACATTGCCCGGTGCGGCTAAGTTGCCCGGTGCGGCCAAGCAGACCGCCCGGCAGTGGATCGATGCTCACATGGACGAATTGTCCCGCTGGCACCAGCACATCTGGGACCTGGCCGAGCCTGCCTGGCGCGAGCACGAGTCGGCCGCCTGGTACGTGCAGCGTCTGCGCGCGGCGGGTTTCGAGGTGCAGGAGGGTTCGGGCGGGATGCCCACCGCCTTCGCCGCGCAGTGGAGCAACGGCGATGGTCCGACGCTGCTCACCTACGCCGAGTACGACGCGGTGCCCGGCAATAGCCAGGCGCCCACTTCGCGCCGCGAACCGCGCCAGGGGCTCGGCCCGGATGCCCCGGGCCATACCGACCCGCACTCGGTGCTGGGGATCGCCACCCTGGCCGGGTTGCTGGCCACCAAGCACGCCATGATCGAACACCACATCCCCGGCACGCTGCGGTACACCGGGGAACCGGCGGAGAAGATGCACGGCTCCAAGGTGGTGCACGGTCTGCGCGGGTATTACGACGGCGTGGATGCGATCGTGAGTTTCCACCCGTTCTACATGCTGCCGCTGTGCAACACCGCCCGGTGGGACACCCAGTGCGGGGCGTACTACTCCAAGGTGTATGAGTTCATCTGCGATGAGCCGGAAACCTGGCAACTGGGCACCAACCCCAATTCCCCGATCCCCGCCTCGCACTCCGCGGCTCGCGCCCCCGGGGCGAACATCGCGCTGATGCAGATGCACTCGGCCTCCCGCACCATGCACGACGCGATGCTGCCCAGCGTGGGCGGATGGAGCCTGTCGGATGCGATCCTGTCCTCCGGGCAGGCCACCGCGGACAACCTGCCCGCCCAGGTCGCCCGGATCCAGTACTCCTGGCGCACGCCCGATGTGGAGATGGCCGAACAGGTGCTCGCGGTGCTGGACCGCAACGCCGAGCACGCCGCGGCGATGGCTCATTGCCGGGTGCGCGATATTTGGGTGGCCCGGTCCCGGCCGGGGCTGACGAACCATGTGCTCGCGCAATTGCTCTACGACAACCTGGCCGAGGTGGGTGCGCCGACCTATGGGCCGGAGGCGATCAAGGCCGCTCAGGACATCCAGCGTGAACTTGGCATCGAACCGATGGACCACCCGTTCCTGGCCGAGTGCGAGCAGTTGATCACCCCGCAGGATGCCGAGACCGCGCTGCGTGAACAGATGCCCGCCTGGCAACGCAACTGGACCAGCGACGACTACGTGGAGATGACCCACTACGCCCCGACGGTGCGGTTCTACGTGGCCCGCCCGGCGCTGCGTCCGGCACCGGGCCGGGGCGCCTACCCGCCGTGGGTGATGAACGCGCTCGGCGGCATCCCGGCCGCGATCGACCCGACCATCGAGGTCACCGGCAAGACGGTGGCCGGCACGTTCATCGATCTGCTGCACGATGAGGACACCCGCTCCCGGGCCGCGGCGGAGTTCGCCGAACGCTCCGCCGCCGAGGGGCGGGACCCGCTGCTGCCAGCCGATTTCGAACCCCCCGTGCACATGCCCTGGCCGGAGTACGTGCGCGACCACACCGGCCGGCGCCGCTGGCTCAGCGCGGGAGCGGCCGGGTAGGAGTCCGGCCTCTGCCACCGACCGGCGCCCCGCTCCCGCTGCGCACGAGCCTGCGCAGTCGACTCCCCCTCGCACGAGACTGCGCAGTCGACTCCCCCTCGCCCGAGACTGTACGGGCGACCCGAATCTTGTTCGCGCACCGGCCCGGCGATGCGGCAGGCTGGTGAACTGTGACTTCCCAGAGCACGCCACCGTCCCCGCCCGGCAAACCGGCGAGGAGTACGCAGACTCCGACGCCCGGCTACCACTGGAGCCCGCTCACCCGCGAGCACGTCGACCCCTGGGCCACCTTGGTCAATCACCTGGCTACCGTCGATGGCACAGAAGAGTTCTACTCCCCGGGTGACCTCGCCGAAGAGTTCGACTCCCCCAAGCTCGACCCGCAGC
>Ga0209487_1003371_pt1 | contig 12561 bp, 11 predicted proteins | sample Poulit2012_FD_187524 | JGI IMG/M metagenome (GOLD analysis project Ga0209487, IMG submission 187524) | Agricultural soil microbial communities from Georgia to study Nitrogen management - Poultry litter 2012 (SPAdes) (version 2) | ecosystem: Environmental > Terrestrial > Soil > Agricultural land... | reverse complement strand
CTTCGTCCATCTCCGGGACCTGCTCCAGGTGCGGCCGGGCGCCCGGGTGGTGCGCGACCTCGTGCGCCAGGTGCCGTTCTTCCCGACCGGGAAGCGGGTGCTCGCCGCACTCTCCGACCTGCGCGCGCTCAACGCGCACCTGGCGATCGTCGTCGACGAGTACGGCGGCACCGACGGCATCGTCACGCTCGAGGACATCGTCGAGGAGTTCGTCGGGGAGATCGAGGACGAGTACGACCAGCCCGAGCCGGGCCGTACCGACCGCGGGACGGTGACCGACGTCGCCGGGCTGCTCGGCAGGGCGGAGGTGGCCAAGGCGCTCGGCCGCGAGCTGCCCGAGGGCCCGTTCGACACCCTGGCCGGCTTCGTCATGACCCGGCTGGGACGGATGCCGGAGGTCGGGGACACCGTCGTCTGGGACGACCTCGTCCTCACCGTCGCGGCCCTGGACGGACGGCGGGTGGACCGGCTGCGGGTCCGTCGGGCCGCAGCCGACGGCACCGCCCCCGGGGAGGGGCGACCAGCCGGCGACGGCGCCGACCCCGGGGTGGTCGGGCACCACCCGTGAGACGTCGCTGACCGCGGCACTGCGCCCGACGCCCGGGCCGGCGGGCGTCCCAGCGGAATATCTCGATGTCGAGTAATCTTGGGTGCGGCGCCGGGGCTCCGGCGCCCAGAAACGCCGAGACCGCCCCTACCGGGGCATGGGAGAGACGCACGCAATGGCGAAGATCAAGGTCACCAACCCGGTCGTCGAGCTTGACGGCGACGAGATGACGCGGATCATCTGGCAGTTCATCAAGGACCGCCTCATCCACCCGTACCTCGACATCGACCTCAAGTACTACGACCTGGGCATCCAGCACCGGGACGCGACGGATGACCAGGTGACCATCGACGCCGCGCACGCCATCCAGGAGCACGGCGTCGGGGTCAAGTGCGCGACCATCACCCCCGACGAGGCCCGGGTGGCCGAGTTCGGGCTGAAGAACATGTGGCGCTCGCCGAACGGCACGATCCGTAACATCCTCGGCGGCGTCATCTTCCGTGAGCCGATCATCATCTCCAACGTGCCCCGCCTCGTGCCGCACTGGACCAAGCCGATCGTCATCGGCCGTCACGCCCACGGCGACCAGTACAAGGCGCAGAACTTCAAGGTCCCGGGCCCGGGCACCGTGACGATCACCTACACCCCGGACGACGGCAGCCGGCCGATGGAACTCGAGGTCGCCAAGTTCGGTGAGGACGGCGGCGTGGCGATGGGCATGTACAACTACAACAAGTCGATCGCCGACTTCGCCCGCGCCTCCTTCTCCTACGGCCTGCAGCGCGGCTACCCGGTCTACATGTCGACGAAGAACACGATCCTCAAGGCCTACGACGGCGCCTTCAAGGACATCTTCGCCGAGATCTACGAGACCGAGTTCAAGGAGCAGTTCGAGGCCGCCGGGCTCACCTACGAGCACCGCCTCATCGACGACATGGTCGCCGCCTCGCTCAAGTGGGAGGGCGGCTACGTCTGGGCGTGCAAGAACTACGACGGCGACGTCCAGTCCGACACCGTCGCCCAGGGCTTCGGCTCCCTCGGACTGATGACCTCGGTCCTCATGACCCCGGACGGCCGCACCGTCGAGGCCGAGGCCGCGCACGGCACCGTCACCCGCCACTACCGCCAGCACCAGGCGGGCAAGCCGACCTCGACCAACCCGATCGCCTCGATCTTCGCCTGGACCCGGGGCCTGGCCCACCGCGGCAAGCTCGACAACACCCCGGAGGTCACCGGCTTCGCCCAGACGCTCGAGGACGTCGTCATCAAGACCGTCGAGTCCGGCAAGATGACGAAGGACCTCGCGCTGCTCATCGGGCCGGACCAGGAGTGGCAGACCACCGAGGAGTTCCTCGCGTCGATCGACGAGAACCTCGCCGCCCGCCTGGCCTGACCCGTCTCGAAGGAGAGCACACGCCCATGAGCACCCAGCCCGTCAACGTCACCGTCACCGGGGCCGCCGGCCAGATCGGCTACGCCCTGCTCTTCCGCATCGCCTCCGGGCAGCTGCTCGGGCCCGACGTGCCCGTCAAGCTGCGGCTGCTGGAGATCCCGCAGGCGGTCAAGGCCGCCGAGGGCACCGCGATGGAGCTCGACGACTGCGCTTTCCCGCTGCTCGCCGGGGTCGACATCTTCGACACCCCGGAGGCCGGCTTCGACGGCGCCAACATCGCCCTGCTCGTCGGTGCCCGGCCCCGCACCGCGGGGATGGAGCGCGGTGACCTGCTGGAGGCCAACGGCGGGATCTTCGGGCCCCAGGGCAAGGCGATCAACGACCACGCCGCCTCCGACATCCGCGTGCTGGTGGTCGGCAACCCGGCCAACACCAACGCGCTCATCGCCCAGCAGCACGCGCCGGACGTCCCGGCCGAGCGCTTCAACGCGATGACCCGGCTGGACCACAACCGGGCACTGAGCCAGCTGGCGCAGAAGACGGGCACGCCGGTGGACCAGATCGAGAACCTCACCATCTGGGGCAACCACTCCGCCACCCAGTACCCCGACGTCTTCCACGCCACCGTCGCCGGCCGGCCGGCGACCGAGCTGGTCGACGAGGCGTGGCTGAAGGACGAGTTCATCCCGACCGTCGCCAAGCGCGGCGCCGCCATCATCGACGCCCGCGGTGCGTCCTCGGCGGCCTCGGCCGCCAACGCGGCGATCGACCACGTCTACGACTGGGTCAACGGTACGGGCAGCTCGTGGACCTCCGCGGCGATCCCGTCCGACGGCTCCTACGGGGTGCCCCAGGGGCTCATCTCCTCCTTCCCGGTCCACTCCCGGGACGGGGTGTGGGAGATCGTCCAGGGCCTGGAGATCAACGAGTTCTCCCGCGAGCGGATCGACGCCTCCGTCGCCGAGCTCGTCTCCGAGCGCGACGCCGTGCGTGAGCTCGGCCTCATCTGAGTACTACCGGCGGGCCGGGAGGAGCTGCTCCTCCCGGCCCGCCGTCGTCTCTGCGCCCAGCGTTCGGGTGCGCGTGCACCGGCGGCGCCGACGCCGGCCCGGAGCAGCCCGCGACGGCCGCTCAGGCCTCGGCGGGGGAGTCCTCGGTGGGAGGAGAGCCCTCCGCCGCCACCGGGCCCGCGACCGCGGGGAAGGGGTGGTACGTGCGGTTCGCGTAGACGAGCGGCACCGGCCGCTCGCGCTGGTGGGCGAGGACCGCGCGCAGCGTCACGAGCAGGCTGTCACCCACCGGGATCCGGGCGTCGACCTCCGCCCGCAGCCAGGCCGCCGTGCCGTGGAGCACCGGCTCACCCGTGGGCAGCGGGCACCAGCGCACGCCGGCGAACCGGTCCACGCCGCGGCGCGCGAACTGCCGGGCGACCTCCTCCTGGTCGGCGGCGAGGAAGTTGACCACGAGCGACTCCGCCGCCTCCACGGCCGGCCGCGACGACGACGTCGCTGCCAGGGAGAAGGCGAGGAGCGGCGGGTCGGCGGACACGGAGATCACCGACGTCGCGGTGAAGCCCACCGGTCCCTCGGGGGAGCGCAGCGTGACCACCGCGACCCCTGCCGGGTGGTGGCGGAACACCTGCTTGAACTGCGCGGGCGTGACCCCTGCGGAGTCGTCGCGGACGGGCCGCGCCGGCTGCTCCACGCTCACGCCTCTCCTCCGCACACGTCCAGGGTCCCAGCACCCGTCCGCGCAGCGCGCGGACGGGTCACCTCCGGTCTACCCCGCGCGGGCCCCGTCCGTCGCCCCGCGCGTCCCACCGTCTCGCCCGGTGGGACGCACCGGGCCCCCGACGACGCCCCGGGGGACGGCGGGCAGGGACGACGAGGGCCGCGGAGGGCGGAGGCTGGTGACGACGCCGGCCCGGCGGCGACGGGCCGCACGGGGGACGAGACGGCCCGGTCCCCCGGGGGTGCCGGGCCGTCATCGGCACCTCAGCCCTTGACCGAACCCGACATGAGGCCGCCGATGAAGTACTTGCCGAGCACGATGTACACCACGAGCGTGGGCAGCGAGGCGAACAGCGCGCCGGCCATCGAGACGCCGTAGTTCTGCAGCAGCGCCCCGTTGGCGAGGTTGTTCAGCGCCAGGGTCACCGGTCCGTTCGCGCTGGAGGAGAAGAACACCGCGAAGAGGAAGTCGTTCCACGCCGAGGTGAACTGCCAGATGAGCACGACGACGAAGCCCGGGGCGGAGACGGGGAGGATCACCGAGAAGTACGTGCGCAGCATCCCCGCACCGTCCACCCGGGCCGCCTCGATCATCTCCGCCGGCACCGACTGGTAGTAGTTCCGGAAGATCAGCGTGGTGATCGGGATGCCGTAGATGACGTGGAGGATGATCAGCGACGGGACACCGGAGGGGATGTTGGCGCTGAGCATGAGCTCCAGGAGCGGGATCATCACCGCCTGGTAGGGGATGAACATCCCGAAGAGGATGAGCGTGAAGACGATGTTCGCGCCGCGGAAGGACCACCGCGAGAGCACGAAGCCGTTCATCGACCCGAGCATCGCGGCGATGAGCGACGCCGGGACGACCATCTGCACGGTGCGCCAGAGCGAGGGGGCCAGCGCGTCCCACGCGGCGACCCAGTTCTCCGTCGTCCACTCCGTCGGCAGCGACCAGGCCCGCGCCGGGGAGGCGTCACCCGGGCCCTTGAAGCTCGTGACGAACAGGACGTAGACGGGGACGAGGACGACGAGGAGGAAGAACAGCAGCAGGGCGTAGCGCACGGTCCGCCCGACGGTGAAGCCGCCGCCGCGCGGCTTGCGCGTGGGGATCGGCTCGGGGGCGCTGCCGGCCGAGACCGGGGGCACGGGCAGGGTTGCGGACGTCGACGTCATGTCAGCCCCTCTCCGACCGGGCGTTGTGGATGAGGTAGGGCACGATGACCACGGCGACGATGAGGAGGAGGATCGCCCCCACGGCGGCGCTGTTCGCGTAGTCGAAGCTCGACTTGTACACGTACATGTCGATCGCCGGCACCTTGGTCTGGTAGTTGGCCGGCTTGGAGATCGACATGATGAGGTCGAACGACTTCAGCGACATGTGCCCGATGATGACGAGCGCGCTGAGCACCACCGGGGACAGCTGCGGGAAGAGCACGTGCCGGTAGAGCTTCCACTCCGAGGCGCCGTCCATCCGGCCCGCCTCGCGCAGCTCCTCGGGGATGCCGCGGAAGCCGGCGAGGAAGAGCGCCATGACGTAGCCCGACAGCTGCCAGATCGCCGGCAGCGCGATGGCGACGATGCCCCAGGTGACGTTGTTCCACCACGGGTTCTGCAGGAAGTCCAGACCGATGATCTGGAAGAGCCGGTTCAGGCCGCTGGCGGACTCGCCCTGGTTGGAGTTGAGCAGCCAGCGCCACACGACGCCGGAGGCGACGAACGACACGGCCATCGGGAAGAGGTAGACCGACCGGAAGATCCCCTCACCCCGCAGCGGCTTGTCCAGCAGCCAGGCCCACAGGAAGCCCAGCACCATCGTCCCGACGAGGAACACCACCGTGTAGAGCAGGAGGTTCTTCAGCGAGTGCTGGAAGGCCTCGCTACCGAGCAGGGTGAGGTAGTTGTCCAGCCCCACGAAGCTCACGGGGGTCTGGCCGGTGGCCTGCGGCGCGGTGTGGTTGTCGGTCATCGACGTCCGGACGTTGACGGCGATGAGCCCGTAGACGAAGACCGCGACGAGCACCATGGAGGGGGCCAGCAGCAGGACGGGCGGGCCCCACCTGCGGACGGACCGGGTCAACGCTTCACCTCCGAGAAGTAGGGGACCGGGGCGGTGCGGGCCGGCGTTGCCCGGCCCGCACCGCCGCGGGTCAGCGTGCGGTGGCCGCGGCCAGCTCGCTCTGGAAGGTCGCCAGGTCCGAGGCGCCGGCGGTGTACTTGCTCGTCGCGTCGGAGACGGCGTTGAGCACCGCGATCGGGCTCGCCGCGCCGTGGGCCAGCGACGGGACGATGGTGTCCCGGGCGTAGGACTCGATGGCGGTCTGCTGGTACTCGGAGAACTCCGCCGGGTCGGCGTCGGTGCGGGCGGGGATGGAGCCCTTCGCCTTGTTGAAAGCGGTCTGTCCCTCGAGGGAGCCGACCGTCTCGAGCCAGGCCTTGGCGCCGTCCGGGTTGGGGGCGCCGACCGGCAGGGTGAAGGAGTCGGCCAGGAAGCCGAACTGGTCCTGGGAGCCCGGCACCGGGAAGTGGACGTACTCGGCCTCCTGCTCCTCGAAGGCCGCCACGGCCCAGTCGCCCATGACGTTGTACGCGGCCGAGCCGTCGATGACCATCTGGGTGGCCTCGGGCCAGTCGAGGCCGTCACGGTCGGTGTTGGTGAAGGCCATGAGAGTCTCGAAGGTCTCCAGGGCGGAGGTCACCTCGGCACCCTCCCAGTCGGTGGAGCCGTCCCACAGGCCGATGTAGGCGTCGGCGCCGAGCTCGGACATGAGCACGGTCTCCAGCAGGTGGACCTGGGTCCAGGTCGTGGCCACCGACAGCGGCGTGACGCCGGCGTCCTGGACGGTCTCCAGCTGGTCGATCCACTCGTCCATCGACGCCGGGGGCGTGCTCGGGTCGATGCCGGCCTCCTCGAGCACGGTGGGGTTGGCCCACACGACGTTGGAGCGGTGGATGTTCGACGGGATGGAGTAGATGGCGCCGTCCACGGTCACCAGGTCGATGAGGTCCTGGGGGAAGACGTCGGTGAGGCCGAACTCCTCGTAGAGGTCGGAGACGTCCTCGAGCTGGCCGGCCTCGATGTAGTCCTTGAGCTCCTCGCCGGCGTGGCCCTGGAAGGTGTCCGGCGGGTCGTTGGCCTGGAGGCGGGACTGCAGCAGGTCCTTCGCCGCCGAGCCGGCACCACCGGCCACGGCGCCGTTGACGAACTCGATGTCCGGGTGCTGCTCGTTGAACACCTCGACCATGGCGTCCAGCCCGAGCTTCTCCGAGCCGGAGGCCCACCAGGTGAAGACCTCGACCCGGTTGCCGCCGCCCTCACCACCGCCGCCGTCGTCGTCGCCCGAACCGCCGCCACAGGCGGCCAGGGTGAGGCTCGCTGCTGCGACTGCAGCGACCACTGTCATCCGTCGCATTGTCACTCCTTGGAAAACTGCGTTGTCTCCGGGCCGAGACGGCGTCGCGGCCGTTGGGGCCGGCGGGGGACCGGGCCCGTGGATGGACTAATTCTTGCGTCAGGAAGGTGACGTTCGTCAACTTCCAAGAGAAAGTGACACCGTTTCGTGATGCTCCGCCTCGACGGCGGTGCGGGCTGCGAGGGCGATCGCGCCGACGAGCTCGGAGCGGTTGTCCAGCGCCGCCGGACGTACGTCGACCACGTTGCCGTTGGCCGGGATGGAGCTGCGCACGACGGTGTCGCGGACCGCGTCGAGGAACGGGGATCCGGCGGCGACGAGGGGGCCGCCGACGACGATGACCGCGGGGTTGAGGATGTTGCACATGACGGCGAGCCCGCGGCCGACGGCGCGGCCGACGTCGGTGATGGCCCGCAGGCACGCCCGGTTGCCGCGCTCGGCCAGCCGCAGGACCTCGTGGAGGTCGATCTCCTCCCCGAGCGTGGGGGAGAGCATGGCCAGCAGGCTGGGCACCGAGGCGACCGTCTCCAGGCACCCCCGGCTCCCGCAGCGGCACACCGCCCCCTCCGGCTCGATCGGGGTGTGCCCCAGCTCGCCCGCCGTGCCGCCCGCGCCGCGGTGCAGCCGCCCGCCCAGGAGCAGCCCGGAGCCGATCCCGGTGGAGACCTTGACGTAGATGGCGTCGGTGCAGCCGCGGGCCGCACCGTGCCGCCACTCGCCGAGGATGCCGAGGTTGGCGTCGTTGTCGATGGACACCGGGACCCGCAGGTGGGTGCCGAGCACCGAGACGATGTCGTAGCCCACCCACTCCGGCAGGATCGAGCCGGTCGCGATGAGCCGTGAGTCCTCCTCGATCGGGCCGGGCAGCCCGACCCCGACGGCGCGCAGGTCGGTGGGGGTGTGGCCGGTGCGCTCGAGCAGCTCGTCGATGTAGTCCTGGACCACGCGGGTGGTGTGCTCGCGGTCCTGGCCGGCCGGCACCGGGACGTACTCCTCGGCCAGCACCGACTCGTCGCGGCGCGCGACGGCGACCCGGGCGTGCCGCCGTCCGATGTCGACGCCGACGATGACCCCGGGCGGCGTCGCGAGCCGCAGCAGCCGCGCGGGTCGGCCGCGCTGCCGCCGGGTGCTCGCCGGAGCCTCCTCCACGAGGTCGGCAGCGATGAGGTCGGCGACGACGCTCGACGCCGTGGTCGGGGACACGCGCAGCTCCCGGGCCAGGTCCGCCCGGGAGAGCGCCCCGTGGGCACGCAGGAGCGCCAGCGCCGCGCGCCGGTTGGCCTCACGGAGCCGGTGCGCCCCGCGAGGGGTCCGAGGACCGCCCATGGTCACCCCTTATCTTCACTGAATGGTCTAAATATGGGTCGCTGACCCGTATTTCGTCAACCGCCTGCAGATGACGATCCGGTGACGGTTCGCGCCGCCGTCCTACCCGCGGGTTCGGCTAGCCTCGGGCGCGTGATCCGCGACCAGCACCTCGTCCTGTCCCTGTCCTGCCCCGACCGACCCGGCATCGTGCGTGCCGTCGCCGGGCTGCTGGCCGACCACGGCGGGAACATCACCGAGTCCCAGCAGTTCGGTGACGCCTCGACGGGGCTGTTCTTCATGCGTGTCCAGGTCGAGGTCGGCGAGTCCCGCGAGCGGCTGGAGGAGTCGCTGGCCCGGCTCGCCGACGAGTTCAAGATGACCTGGCAGCTCGACGTCGTCGGCCGCCGGATGCGCACGCTCATCCTCGTCTCCAAGGCCGGCCACTGCCTCAGCGACCTCGGCTACCGGGAGCGCAGCGACCGCCTCCCCATCGAGGTCGTCGGCGTCGTGTCCAACCATCGCGACCTCGAGCCGATGGCCGAGTTCTACGGCTACCCCTTCCACCACATCCCGGTGACGCCCGAGACCAAGCCCGCCGCCGAGGCGCGGCTGCTCGAGCTCGTCGAGGAGCACGACGTCGAGCTCGTCGTGCTCGCCCGCTACATGCAGGTGCTCTCCGACGACCTGTGCAGCCGCCTCGAGGGACGGGTCATCAACATCCACCACTCCTTCCTCCCCAGCTTCAAGGGCGCCCGGCCCTATGCCCAGGCGCACAGCCGCGGGGTCAAGCTCATCGGCGCCACCGCCCACTACGTCACCGCCGAGCTCGACGAGGGCCCGATCATCGAGCAGGACGTCGAGCGGGTGGACCACAGCGACGACGTGCGCGAGATGGTCGCGCTGGGGGAGGACGTCGAGCGGCGGGTGCTGGCCCGCGCGGTGCGCTGGCACGCCGAGCACCGGGTGCTGCGCGACGGCCGCCGCACCGTCGTGTTCCGCTGAGCGCGGATCGCGGCGTGGACGTTGCTGCTCCGGCCCCGCCGCGGTGCGAGGATGACGCCATGGACGACGTGCGCATCGATGTGGTCGACGACACGGCCGCCGGCGAGCTGCTGACGGTCAGGCGGGCGGCCTTCGTCACCGAGGCCCAGCTCTACGGTGACCCGAACATCCCGGCCCTGACCCAGACCCTCGCCGAGCTGCGGGCCGACCTGCAGCGGCCGGAGGTCGTCACCCTCGGTGCGTGGCGCGGCCCCCGTCTCGTCGGCTCCATCCGGGTCGAGCTCGAGGGGGAGCGCGCCAACCTCGGCCGGCTCGCCGTCGTCCCCGACCTCCAGGGCCAGGGCATCGGCACCCGGCTGCTCATGGCCGTCCTGGAGTACCTGCCCGAGCAGACCAAGGAGGTCTGGGTGTTCACCGGGCAGGACTCCAAGCAGAACCTGTCCATGTACGCCAAGCACGGCTACGAGCACCAGTACGACCAGCACACCGGCGACCTCACCTACGCCTACCTGCGGCGCATCCTCGGGGAGGACGAGCCCGAGGGGTGAGACCGGCGGCTACGCCGCGGTGCCGCGAGGCGCTAGGGTGTGGTCCTGTCGCGACTGGCGCCACAGGTGGATCACCACCGGGGAGCGACACACCACGCAGACCTCAGGTCGCCCGCCTGGGCCGAGGGTCACCGGCACACCGCGCACGTGCGCGCACACCAGTGAGACGCGGAGGAACCATGAGCCAGCCCACCGAGACCCGCCCGGTCGCCGACCAGCCCCTCGCCGAGCTCGACCCCGAGATCGCCGCCGTCCTCGAGGGCGAGCTGACGCGCCAGCGCGAGACGCTGGAGATGATCGCGAGCGAGAACTTCGTCCCCCGCGCCGTCCTCCAGGCCCAGGGGTCGGTGCTCACCAACAAGTACGCCGAGGGCTACCCCGGCCGGCGCTACTACGGCGGCTGCGAGCAGGTCGACATCGCCGAGAACCTCGCCATCGAGCGCGCCAAGTCCCTCTTCGGCGCGGCGTACGCCAACGTCCAGCCGCACTCGGGGGCCACGGCGAACGCCGCCGTGCTCCACGCCATCGCCCGCCCCGGCGACAAGGTGCTCGGCCTGTCCCTGCCGCACGGCGGCCACCTCACCCACGGGATGAAGATCAACTTCTCCGGCCGCCTGTACGACATCGCCGCCTACGGCGTGGACGAGCAGACCCACCGCATCGAGATGGACCAGGTGCGCGAGCAGGCGCTCGCCGAGCGGCCCAAGGTCATCATCGCCGGCTGGTCGGCCTACCCGCGCCGGCTCGACTTCGCCGCCTTCCGCGAGATCGCCGACGAGGTCGGCGCCTACCTGTGGACCGACATGGCGCACTTCGCCGGCCTGGTCGCCGCCGACCTGCACCCCAACCCGGTCCCGCACTCCGACGTCGTCTCCACGACCATCCACAAGACCCTCGGCGGCCCGCGCTCCGGCATGATCCTCAGCCGCGACGCCGAGGACCTCGGCAAGAAGCTCAGCTCCGCGGTCTTCCCCGGCCAGCAGGGCGGCCCGCTCATGCACGTCATCGCCGCGAAGGCCGTGGCGCTCAAGGTCGCCGCCGGTGAGGAGTTCCGCGACCGGCAGCGCCGCACCCTGGAGGGCGCCCGGATCATCGCCGAGCGGCTGCTCGCCCCGGACGTGCGCGAGGCCGGTGTCTCCGTCGTCACCGGCGGCACCGACGTCCACCTCGTCCTCGTCGACCTGCGCAGCTCCGCGCTCGACGGCCAGCAGGCCGAGGACCTCCTCCACGCCGCCGGCATCACGGTCAACCGCAACGCCGTGCCCTTCGACCCGCGCCCCCCGCGGGTCACCTCCGGGCTGCGGATCGGCACGCCCGCGCTCGCCACCCGCGGCTTCGGGGCCGCCGAGTTCACCGAGGTCGCCGACATCATCGCCACGGCGCTGAGCCAGGGCGCCGCGGCCGACGTCGAGGCGCTGCGCGCCCGGGTGCGGACGCTCACCGAGGCCTTCCCGCTCTATGAGGGCCTCCAGCAGTGACCGCGCAGGTCCTCGACGGGAAGGCCACCGCCGCCCAGATCAAGGGCGAGCTCACCGCCCGCGTGGCCGCGCTGCGCGAGCGCGGGGTCGTGCCGGGCCTGGGCACCGTGCTCGTCGGGGACGACCCGGGCTCGCGCAGCTACGTCGCCGGCAAGCACCGCGACTGCGCCGAGGTGGGCATCGAGTCCATCCGGGTCGAGCTGCCCGCCACGGCGAGCCAGGAGGAGATCCTCGCCGCCGTGGACCGGCTCAACGCCGACCCCGCCTGCACCGGCTACATCGTCCAGCTCCCGCTCCCCGCGGGGGTGGACACCAACGCGGTGCTCGAGCGGATCGACCCCGACAAGGACGCCGACGGGCTGCACCCCACCAACCTCGGACGGCTCGTCCTGCGGGTCAAGGAGCCGGTCACCAGCCCGCTGCCGTGCACGCCGCGCGGCATCCTCGAGCTGCTCGACCGCCACGACGTCGACCTCGCCGGGGCCCACGTCGTCGTCGTCGGGCGGGGCACCACCGTCGGGCGCAGCATCGGCCTGCTCCTCACCCGTCGGGACGTCAACGCCACCGTCACGCTGACGCACACCGGCACCCGCGACCTCGCGGCGCACGTGCGCCAGGCGGACGTCGTCGTCGCCGCCGCGGGGGTGCCCGGCATCGTCACCGCGGACATGGTGCGCCCCGGAGCCGCCGTCCTCGACGTCGGGGTGAGCCGTGTCGTCGACCCGGAGACCGGCAAGGCCCGCCTCCAGGGGGACGTCGCCGCGGAGGTCGCGGAGGTGGCCGGCTGGCTGTCACCGAACCCGGGCGGGGTCGGGCCGATGACCCGCGCGATGCTCCTGGCGAACGTCGTGGACGCCGCCGAACGGGCCTGAACCGAGTGCGCGGCCCGGGCCGGGAGGCCGCCGCCGGGGTGGTGGCCGTCCTCCTGCTGGCCGCGTGCCTGCGCGCCCCGGTCACCGCGGTCGGACCGCTCATGGAGCGGATCGGGGACGAGACCGGGCTGGGCCCGGCGTCCCTCGGGCTGCTCGGGGCGCTGCCCGTTCTCGGGTTCGGGCTCGGCTCGGTCCTCGTCCCGCGCCCCGCCGCACGGCACGGGCTGGAGCGGGTCATCGCGGCCGCCCTGGTCGCGCTGGCCGGTGCCGTCG
>Ga0209487_1003370_pt1 | contig 12564 bp, 9 predicted proteins | sample Poulit2012_FD_187524 | JGI IMG/M metagenome (GOLD analysis project Ga0209487, IMG submission 187524) | Agricultural soil microbial communities from Georgia to study Nitrogen management - Poultry litter 2012 (SPAdes) (version 2) | ecosystem: Environmental > Terrestrial > Soil > Agricultural land... | reverse complement strand
AGGGAGATTGCAGATTATCTGAAAGAGCACAACCTCTCCCGGGTTTACCATCTCAAAACTTTCAAAGTTCAATCGGAAAGATAAAAAGACACTCAACGGTTTCACCATACGAGTGAGATGTGAAGATGAGAGAATCTTCCAGCGCCTCTTCTATCGCCTGTGGAATTCCCGAACGCTCCATACCTCCATGTTGTTCGTATGCTGCCAGCGTTCCGTCCGCGGAGATTGTCAAAAGATAAGTAACCTCGCCTCTCATGCTTACATTCTGTGTCCATGCCGGAAAAGTAACGCTATCCAGAAATCCCTCTATTCCACCCGGTGATTCCATCTCCATCCCCAGGTCGGAACAGACGGGGATCTCATCCCCCTCCCTCTGATGATGTTCCATGCCTGACTCATCGCTGCCTGCGGGATTCTCCTCGTTAGGATCCCTTTCCGGGAGTGACTCACTCTCCTGCGGGAACTCTAACACTGTGTAGAGCCGCATCGCCTGATCGGCAACTGCGGAGTGAGGATGTTCTTCGATTACCCGGGTAAGATAATAACGAGTACTGTCCCAGTATGCCCCCTCGAAGGGAAAGAGAGCGGGCAGGGTAGGTTGGTTGGCAAAATCCAGGGTATCGGTAACTTCAGCCTGTTGCAGCAAGTCCGGGGAGGCGATTGTATCGGGCAAAGCGGGGCTAGCCTGGGTGTTGATTGAGTCAGCGTATGGCAAGCCCGCGGGGGTTCCAGATGAGTCAGATAAAAATGGTGCGGTTTGTAGACCTGATGAGTCAGGCTGCTGCAGAAATGCTGTACTTCCGTCAATTGGGTCTCTCCCGCTGCTTACCGCTTGTTTTCGTTCGAACCAGTCTGTGATAATAGACTCATTGGTAAGATCCACCCTAGCGGCTTTCATATATTCCCGGGCAGTATCAAACAGAAGCAGGGCACGCTGGTCCGGGTGGGTAGTCAATTGCACCAGCTCCGCAATGTTCTGTGGAGAGACCGGCTCATGGTCGTTTACAGACATCTCCAGACTGTAAAATTCTCGAACAACCTGATCTCCGACCGTCATCTTAAATGCGTGATCACGATCTGAATCAATCCGTGCAGAAAGCCGATTCACAAAGACCGATTCGGGATCCTGTTCTCGCAGCTGCTCATACCAAAACCGCGCACTTCCGGCATCCTCATTCAGTAATGATATTTCAGCCAGGGAATAGGCAGCCATTCCCTTTAACCGTTCATCATATCCACTCTCCGCCACCTTTAGAAAATAGACTGCGGCACTGTCGGGTTCATCCATGGAGAGAAAAAAGAGATTGCCCATTCTGTAGTAAGCATTTTCACGGTCTTTACGCACAGCATTTTTCTGCTCGTCTGTGAACGGAACGTCACCTACATCAATCTGGGGTAAAATCCCGAACTCCTGATCCGTTTCCAACTGAAGCAGGGTTCCGTCAACTGTCTCAGCTTCCGCAGGCCTGTCGAAACGGCTGCCCGACACTGCCGAACGCCTTCTCCAGTTGTCGTCCAGCGGGCGGTCTCCCCATACAGCCTGAAATTGCAAACTGGCATCAGCGAGATTTACTGCATTGTTAATACTTAAAAAACCGTGCTCTGTACTGGTTGCCGCCTCCAGGATTGTATCTTGTGTTTCTGCCAGATACATTTGATTCCTCTGGGCCTGTATCTCTCTCAGTTCCGATTCAATTTTCTCCGCTTCCTCTCTTCTCAACTTCTCTACAAAAGCTTCAAACTCTTCTTCATCCAGTTCAGCCAGCTGCAACAGACTGTCTGCACTGGCTATCTCCCGCTTTGTCGAGACGTACCGGCCGAAAATACCGGCCATTTCATCGGCATTAAAGTCGGGCACCGCCGTACCACCGGATGATGCTGCCGAGTCGTAATAGGCGGCGGCCAGGGTATAATCGTTCAGATCATATCGGTAGATTTCGGCAATGGCGTAATAGGTGCGGGCCCGGATGGCAGTGGTGGGCGGCTGTGTTCTGTTGTCAAGCACGCTCCTGTAATTCTCTAAAGCCTCATCTGTCAATCCGTAAGCTTGTCGGGTTCTTCCAATTTCGTAACGAAGTTCGTTTCTGTACTCATAGAATTTATCATCCCGAAGCATTTCTGAATAGATGGCAAGTGCACGCGGCCAGGCTTCAATTCTGCGGGCAGATTCTGCCTCTTTTTGAAGTGAGTTGTACTGTAGGTTGAAATGATTGCTGATCTCCCCGCTTCTGGAATATGCGTAAAGTGCACGATCATACCGGCCCGCTTCTTCATGTACCTGGCCGAGCAGAAAGTAGGTTAGCGCCCTGATCTCACGCTCTTCAATACGATCTACGGCCGCTTCCAAATGCTCTGCGGCCACATCCCACTCTCCCCTGGCACTGTAGAGCTGCCCGAGAAGGGCATAGATCTTTGCATGTAGATTTCTGTCCGGATGGTTGATTGAATAGAGTTCATTTTCCAGAAAACGTATCCCCTCATCATAATCTCCCAGTTCGAAATAGGTGAGCCCTTGCCAGAAGACTCCGTTCTGTTTCCATTTATCATCCCCCAGTATTTGCAGCTCTCTGAATTTTTCAAGAGCCGCAAAATACTCAGATCTGTAGAAGTAGGAATTGCCGATGATGGATATTGCCGGCAGCACATATTTTGAGTCTTCATGACTTCTCAATATAGAACTGCCTCTCTCAATTGCCAATTGGAAATCTTCAGCCCCGGCCGAAACAGGTTCAGGAAAAATGGTAATCAGTTCAGCGGTGTTGATGTCCGGTTGCTGACTCTGAACCTTTTTCAGCCCTTCTCCATAGAACAGCTTGGTATTGTAAAAGGTGTTATAATACGCATTAAAGTTTCTCCAGCCCTGTTTAAGCGAAGTGCATCCAGCCATTATAATGCATGCAGAAGCGATATAGATCAACTTTTTCATGATTCCTTAACGGCTGGAATGCAGATATGATATTCACTCTTCCAGGACGGTACTCACTTTAATCATATTCGTCCTGCCTCTTTTCGCTACCGGAATACCTGTAGCGATAATGACACGGTCACCCGGGGCCACACCTCCATTTTCTACCAGATAATCTTCCATCATCTTCACACTCATGTCGGTGTCAAATATTTCATCCAGCCTCACCGATTCTACCCCCCATACCAAATTTAGCTGTCTGCGCACAATCTGGCTTTCCGTAAATGCAACAATCGGTACTTTCGGACGGAATTTCGATATACGGCGGGCTGTATTCCCGGAATGGGTGATCGTACTGATCGCTTTCGCATCTACATTTTCGGCCAGGGTGACACAGGAGTAGGCCAGGGATTCGATAATTTGTTTCTCTTTCCAATCCGGTTTTTTATAGTCCAGATTGTAATAGATTGCATCGCTGTTTTCTTCAACGGACCGGATAATCTTGGACATGGTCTTCACCGCTTCCACAGGGTACTTTCCAGCGGCCGATTCGCCGGAGAGCATCACTGCGTCGGTACCGTCCATTACCGCATTTGCCACATCAGAGCTCTCGGCCCTGGTGGCCCGGGGATTGACAATCATCGATTCCAGCATCTGAGTCGCAGTGATTACAGGTTTCCCGGCCATTCTGCACTTTTCAATAATCTTTTTCTGCACCAGTGGCACCCGCTCGCTCGGGATCTCAATTCCCAGATCTCCTCTGGCTACCATGATCCCGTCCGCCTCTTCAATGATCTCATCGATATTTTCGACGGCTTCCGGTTTCTCAATCTTGGCTATCACGGCTGCATTACTTCCTTGTGCCCGAATCCGGGAGATCACGTCCTGTACGTCCTTGGCAGTTCGCACAAAGGACATCGCCACGTAGTCCACACCGACACCCAGGCCAAATTCCAGGTCTTTAATATCTTTTTCTGTCAGAGAGGCCATTGAAATATCGACATCCGGCAGGTTCACACCTTTGCGAGATTTGATCGTACCCCCAACGACTACCTGTGCGGTCAGTTCGCGATCTTCCTTTTTAATGATACGAAGTTCAAGCAACCCGTCATCAATCAAGATCTGATTCCCCTCGCGGGCATCATCGACCAGATTCGGATAATCTATCGGAATCACCTCAGATGTACCCTCCACATCTACCGGTGTCAGCAGCACCAGCTCCCCGGCTACCAGCTCCTGTGCCCCGTCTTTCATGGTTCCTACCCGGATTTTAGGCCCCTGAAGGTCCATCAACACTGGAATGGAGTATTGATGTTTCTGAGCCACCTGACGAACATATCCTATTGTTCGGGCATGCACTTCATGGGAACCGTGGGAGAAGTTGATTCTCACCACATTCATTCCAGCCTTGTATAAATTTTCAATTCCTTCTAACGTATTGCTGCTTGGCCCTAATGTGCAAACAATTTTCGTTCGTCGCGCATTACTTAACATAAAAGTCTTTTACGGTTTGTAAGATTAACTAAAATAGATAATATTATTTCTCACAAAGGTAAGCAATTATCTTGAAGATATGATGTTATAAAATTGTGCATCAACCAGTGTGACTACCCGAAATATTATAATCAGGAAGACTATGTACTTCAATAATCACAAACATAACTTGTCAGTTCTGTTTTTTCTTCTTATTGCTGCTTCCGGGTGTGTACGATCTTCTAATCCAGATATCGAGAGAGGCTCCTTTTTCCAGTTTCAGGATGGCTATCCGGAAGCACGTATGGCTTCGATCGGATTACTGAGCGAAGAGGATAAAGCTCTGATCAACGTGACAACCGATATTGTCCTGGGAAGTCTGATCTATTCAACAGAAGACGACAGAAGGTATGCAGAGGTCAGCATTGAAATCAGGGTACTGGAAATCGACGGCCAGTTTACAAAAACGGTCCGGAGAGACTTCAGTGTGGAGTCCGATTTTGAAGGCAGCTACATGAATCAGGATGTTTTTACCCATATTGAGGAGCTTGAAGTGGTACCGGGCAACTTTGAAGTTATCGTGACGGTAGCAGACAGAAGCTCGGGAAGAGCTGTCACCAGGGAGAGCGAGGCTTCGATACCCGATCCAGATAATCCTGAGATAAATCTGACGACCGTACGGCTGCTTGGAAAAGCAGTAGGCGAAGAGGAAGAAGCACCGTTTTTCCCAATCACCACCTATACTGTTTCATCTGCCCTGGATAGCCTGGTTCTCACATTTCAGGTTACCAATAATGATCTCGATTCACCATTGGAAGTCCGGTCCAGACTTCTCAAGTTCGAAGCTGACACAACAGCGGCACGGCCGATGAACTTTAATAATTACAGCCCGTCTACCCTCCCTTACATCGGGGTCGATATGCGAAGGCCTGAAACGATCGATGAGACGGTCAGACGATTGGACCAGCCGGGAAGTGTACTGATCGACTTTAAATATGAACTGCCTGAAAGAGGAAATTACCGGTTCGAAGTGGAGACAACAGACGAACAGGGCAATGAGATCTACAAAGCTCGCGATTTTGCTGTGATAAGTGAAAACTATCCTGCCATCGTTACCCCTCGTGAACTTGCAGAACCCCTGATCTACCTGATGGATCGCAGGGATCATGAGCGCATGATGGAGATCCAGGATCCCGACTCCCTGAAGGAGGCGATCGACCGATTCTGGCTGAGTAACATCGGCAATATGAACAAAGCCAAATCCGTCATCAGCCTCTATTATGAACGGGTTGAACAGGCAAACAAACAGTTCACCTCATTTAAGGAGGGATGGAAAACCGACCTGGGGATGATCTATATCCTGTTTGGCCCCCCCTGGTATGTAGACCGTTATCTGAATACCATGGCGTGGTCCTACTCCTATGATCGTACTGACCCCCGGTACAACTATATTTTTGAACGGCCCAACATGCGAAATGAGTACTACCCGTTCGACAATTATCTCCTGCAACGGAATCAGGGTTACTTCAATATTCAGTATCGTCAGATACAACTCTGGCTTACAGGAGGAATCCTGACCAACCGGCTGTGACACCAGTCCCAAAGAGATGGATCTACCCTCTGTTTAAATAAAAAAAAGCCCTGACGAATCAGGGCTTTTAATTTACAATCCATGTTAAGAGAGCAGCAGGAGGAATTACTCTCCCTCTTTCTTAACAAAGGCGTCGAAGACGGTCAACAGATCCTGTGCAACCTCTTCTTTTGTTCTGCCTTCAATTCTATGACGCGGAATCATCGCTTTAATCTCACCATCTACCAGGAAGGCAAACGAGGGTGAAGAGGGCGGATAATCACTAAAGTACTCCCGCGCTCTCTGCGTTGCCTCTTTATCTTGTCCGGCAAAAACGGTTACCAGATGATCCGGCTTATTATCAGCTCTTTCCAGTGCGATTGCAAGGCCAGGACGTGCATTCCCGGCTGCACAACCACAAACGGAATTAATAGCCATGAGCATGGTGCCTTTGTTATACTGCTTCATGGCCTCATCAACCTCTTCCGGTGTCTGAAGTTCCTGAACGCCTAGGTCGGTAAGCTCCTTCCTCATCCAGGAAACATCAGGGCCTACTCCAAATCCAAATTGCATAGTACTCCTGTTTTTGTTCAAGGTTATTTCCCTTATAAGATACAACCTTTATTTTTGAATCTGAAAGCTTGCCGGTATCAATTTATCCCGGATCAGGAAGGATAAAAGCAGCGTCTGTAAACTTAGCGGGCGTTCTTGTAATTCTCGGCAACCTGATCCCAATTCACCACATTCCAGAAATTTTCCAGGTATTCCGGCCGTTTGTTCTGGTACTTCAGGTAGTAGGCGTGCTCCCATACATCGACGCCCAGAATGGGTGTCAACCCTTCCATGTAGGGGCTGTCCTGATTTACGGTGGAAGTCACTCTCAGATTACCGGAAGAATCGACACAGAGCCATCCCCAGCCAGAACCGAATTGTGTTGCAGCTGCGTTGGAGAACTTTTCTTTGAACTCTTTTAAGCTGCCAAACTCTTTATCAATGGCTTCAGCAAGGTCTCCGGAGGGCTTTCCCCCTCCATCGGGACTCATAACCGTCCAAAAGAGATTGTGATTGGCGTAACCGCCACCGTTGTTAATTACTGCCTGACGCTTTGATTCAGGAACTTCATCAATTCTCCGCAACACTTCCTCAATAGGCAGGGAAGAGAACTCATGATCTTTCAGTGCGTCATTCAGTTTGTCGGTGTAACTTTTATGATGCTTCCCATGATGTACTTCCATCGTTTTAGCATCAATTGTGGGTTCCAAAGCATCAGTGCTATAAGGTAGGTCGGGAAGTTTGTAAGCCATGTTATCCTGTATTATTATTAATTTTACAATTTAATTAAAGAATGAGCCGATCTCCTGAAGTATCGTTGCTTCTGGTTTAACGCCCTTCCTGCAGCCTCACCGGGCTATCGGAACTAACCGGTTGGCACGGGGTGTCAAACAGCAACAGTACCATAAGGTCTATCCGTTTCAGTTTGACCTGAACAGAATGCTTATTGATCCTCTCCCTTTTCTGTTATATCGGGATCACCTGTTCAAAATATTCAGGAGTATCACATAGTAGATAAATGGTTTAAAAGAGAAATAGTTCCAATTCCAAAAGGAATCTTTTATCAGCTGAAAAGAAGATTTACAGCTGAAATTCTTCTATCTTCAATGAAACTAAAAAATAAAAGAGTTCGATGACTTACGATTACGATGTGATTATAATCGGGAGCGGCCCTGCCGGTTTCTCCTGTGCCATGCAGAGCACCAAGTTTAATAAAAAAGTGTTAATCGTTGAAGCCAGTGACGAGAGCATCGGCGGCTCCTGGATCAGCAAAGGAACGATTCCAAGCAAAGCCTTGCGGGCAGCAGCCAAGTCTATTCAATCTTTCCAGAGCCAGTTTGGTGATCCCAAAGGACGCAAGCCCTATGACAGGTTCCGAATGGAAGATATCATGGCTTATAAAATGCCGATCCTCGAAAATAAAAACCGAAAGATCAAAAATGATATCATCAAAAACGAGATCGATACGGCACGGGGTTGGGGTAAAATTATCGATGAGCATACAGTAGAAGTGACCGATCAGATGGGTGAAAAGAAAACCTGGTCCACCCGTTTTATCTTTCTCTCAACCGGCAGCAGCCCGGTGACACCGGATAAGCTCTCTATCGATCACACCAAAGTTCTCGATTACACTACCATCCTCGATCTGACCCACATTCCACATCGACTTGCTATTATCGGCAATGGCATTATCGCCATCGAATATGCTACGATTTTTTCAGCCTTGGGCACACGTGTAACGATCCTCAGTGAAGATTCCGAAACCCTTCCGTTTCTTGACCAGGAAATACGCGATGCACTCTTTAATACGTTCAAAAAAAACGGAATCCAGCTTCTGCATAATGTTGTCGTAAAGAAAATCTCCTATAATGATCTGCGGAATTGTGATGAAGTCACCTTTCGTGAAGGCGAGGATGGCAGGCTTCAAGTTATTGAAACGGAACAGATCCTTTATGCGGCCGGTAAAAAACCAAACACAGAAGGAATCGGCCTGGAAAACCTGGCCATTAAAACCGATGACCAGGGCCGTCTTATAGTTAACAACGTATTTCAAACAGATGTGCCAAGTGTTTATGCCGGGGGGGATCTGATCGGCCCGACGAATCTGGCTTCTGCATCCTTTGTTCAGGGCAGGCTGGCAGCAGTACATATGTTTGGAATCAAGGCCGCAGCGGCAGCTCCGGATGCGCCGATGCCTTTTGCTATTTACTCCATTCCTGAGATCGCCTCCATTGGCCTAACCGAGGAACAGGCCGGGGAGAGAGGCATCGATGCTACTGTAGGCCGGGCTTATTTTGAAAATATGACTCGTGCCGATCTCGACCATGAAACCGATGGGTTGCTGAAGCTGGTATTCCGAACAGACAACCTTCAGCTTTTGGGTATTCACATCTTTGGTGAGAATGCAGGGGATTTGATACACCTCGGGCAGAGTGTCATGCATCTCAACGGAACCATTGAGTACTTTATCGATCAGGTGCTGAACTACCCAACCTATTCTGAAGCGTATAAAGTGGCCGCATTCAACGGACTCAACCGGGTCAACAGAACGGGAATAAAGTACAGAAATCAGCCTGATTAAATATAGTGAATCGCCTTGACCAGCCCGAAAGAGTCTTTTTCGGGCTTTTCAGGGAGTGTCTTGATCTGCGTAGACTCCGACTCTTTTGCGGTCAGGGCCAGCACCATTGCATCCACAATATCATCCTCTGCCACTTCATTTCTTCGAAACTCCTCTTTGATCTGCCGGAAGTACTCTGCAGCGACCGGCTCCTGCTCTGATATCAAATCGAGACGGTGCAAAATTCCCTTTTTGCTATTTTTCTTCTGATAGATCACTCCCATGTTTAAATTCATAAAGAGCAGTTCGGGGTGGCTCTCAAAAACCTTCTCTTTTATCCCTTCGTGATTCTGAAGAATGGCATCGAGCTGGCGGATTTTGGGTACAATATTCCAGGACTGCAGAGACAGCTTCTTTTCAGTTAGTTCAAAACTCTGCATATTGGCTTCAACATACGAGGGTGCATGGAGTGCCGGCCGTATCGGTGGCGCGAAGACGCTGGATGCGTACTCTTTGCCCAGTCTCTCCCGCAGAATCCGGTCACATTCACGCATGTATCTATTCTCCTCCAGCCCGACAGGCATGTCGATAAAGATCCGATCGTACTCTTCAAGGGCGTTTCTGAACTGCTGATCCGTGCGAAGAAGACGGTATTGTGGGTGCTCTCCGAATGATATCAACAACCATCCGGCCCTGCACCCATCCAATCCTGCTGTTTTCAACCTATTCTTTTCTCCTTTCACGGATTTTACTGATTTACTGTTGAGTTGCCGATTTTCGCAAAGAGATATGAAGCTCCTTCAGCTGCTTTTCACTCACTTTACCCGGAGCCTTATCCATGGGGCTTTGCGCACGCTGGTTCTTGGGAAATGCAATAACATCCCGAATGCTCTCTGCGCCGGTCATCAGCATGATAATCCGGTCCAGCCCAAGGGCGATCCCTCCGTGCGGCGGGGCACCGTATCTGAAAGCATCCAACAGAAAACCGAACTTGTCTTCTGCTTCCTCTTCCCCGATTCCCAGAAGTTCAAATACCTGGCTTTGCAATTCGGTAGAGTGGATTCTTATTGAACCTCCACCGATTTCATTTCCGTTCAGCACCAGATCGTATGCCCGTGCGGTGACCTCTCCGGGGTTCTCGGCCAGTTTGGGCAGATCCTCTTCTTTCGGGGAAGTAAAAGGGTGGTGCAAGGAGTGATAACGTAAATCCTCTTTCGACCACTCGAACAGAGGGAAATCGGTAACCCATAAAAATTCGTTACGATCCTCATCGATCAGATCAAACTCTCCGCCAGCAATCAGCCTTAGCTGTCCCATCTGCTCATAGACAGCAGGTGCCGGACCGGCAAGGATCAACACCAGGTCCCCATCCCTGGCAGCAGAAACATCTGCCATCGCCTGCATAGTCTCATCATCCAGGAACTTTCCTACGCTACAGGTCACCTCATTGTCATTCAATCTCATGAAGATCATGCCGCCGGCTCCGGTCTCCGAAATGGCTCTCTCCGTCAGCCGGTCGAGCGCACCCCTTCCAAGATGGCCCTGTCCGGGAATGGTGATAGAGAGTACCCTCCCTTTGTTCTCCACAGTAGACCGGAAGATTTTAAACCCTGAATCTGCGACTACATCAGACAGATCATGAATCTTTACATCAAACCGGAGGTCTGGCTTGTCAGAACCATATCTTTCGATCGCTTCTTTGTAGGTGAGCCGGGGAAACGGTGTCTGAACAGAGAGTCCCAGATGTTTTTCCCAAAGTTCTTTCATAAGTTCTTCATGCAGGGAATAGATCACCTCTTCATTCACAAACGACATCTCAACATCCACCTGCGTAAATTCAGGCTGGCGATCTGCACGAAGGTCTTCATCCCGGAAACATTTTACAATCTGGAAATAGCGGTCAAATCCCGATACCATAAGCAACTGCTTGTAGGTCTGGGGACTCTGGGGAAGTGCAAAAAAGCGCCCCGGATTGACACGACTCGGGACCAGGTAATCCCGGGCTCCCTCGGGTGTGGAGCGCATCAGAAAGGGAGTCTCAATCTCGGCAAAAGAGTGGGAATCATAAAAATTTCTGATTGTGTTGGTGACCTGTGAACGAAGCAGAAGGTTTTTCTGAAGCTGATTTCTTCTCAGATCGAGATACCGGTACTTGAGCCGGATGTCTTCGTTGGTGGCGGTATCATCCTTTATTTCAAAGGGCGGCGTCTCTGCCTTGGAGTAGACAATCAGGTCAGACACTTCAATCTCTATCACACCTGTAGACATTTCCGGATTAATGGTCTCCTTGTCCCGTTCGATCACTTTCCCCTTCACACCAATCACATGCTCGGACCGGAGCTTCTCCGCTTGTCGGTGCAGTTCTTCGTGCTGTTCATCAAATACAATCTGGGTAATCCCGTAGCGGTCACGCAGATCTATAAATATTAAGCCTCCCAGATCTCTTCGTGTAGAAACCCACCCATTCAACACAACTTCTTCATTTTTATTTTCTATTGACAGCTCACCACAGTTGTGTGTTCTTAACCAGCTCATATATGTTTAATACTAAAATCAGCGATTACAATTTTATTTCAACCTGAGAAAATAATGAATTAAAATGCCATTCGCTCAGGGATTGAGAACAATGTGTCATTTTTTGCGGCCTCTGCCCACGATGGAGGCCGATCCAATACGAGCAGGAAAACTGGTTATAAAGGCAGGGCTATTTACTTTACATATATTGTGTTTTACACTTTTCTTTTATTAATATTCAGCTCTCTTTACTAAAGAAAGGCGGCAAATTCCAATCCGAACCTTTTTTATTATGGCAAAACCATCCATTCTTATCGCAGACTCTCTGGAACTGTTCCGCGAAGGAGTCCGATCTGTTCTCATCGCGACAGGGGACTATCAAATCGATGACCTGACAGATTCGGCGGCCGATTTGATTACAAACTTTAAAAAGAACTCAACGGCACTCTGTATTGCAGGCTCCTCCATTCAGGATATGAATGTCCGGGAACTGACCACCTCATTGCGAAAGATTGAGAAGGATGCAAAGGTCATCGTTGTTAACCACTCCTCAGGGCTGAAGCACCTTGATGCAGCCCTGAAAGCAGGAGTCAACGGCTATATTACCCGTTATACATCTGCAGCTGAGCTGCTTTCGACAGTTTCGGAAGTGCTGAACGGAAGGAATTACTTCTGCAAGAGTGTCACTCACCACGTAATTGGGAAGTACAGGCAGCTGACCTCTTCAAAAAATTATAAAATCACACAAAGAGAGAAAGAAATTCTTGGCTTTATCGTGAAAGGATACACCAGCCCGGAAATTGCTGAAAAGCTCTATATCAGTACCCGAACAGTGGAAACCCATCGCGCTAACCTTTTGCGGAAGTTGAAATTAAAGAACACTGCTGCCCTTGTAAGGTACGCTGTGCAGGATGAGCATGGAATGAAAATTACGTAGTAATACGTAGAAAAAAACCGAAGTTGTACTTATTGAAGATACGCTCTCATCCA
>Ga0209487_1003369_pt1 | contig 12566 bp, 16 predicted proteins | sample Poulit2012_FD_187524 | JGI IMG/M metagenome (GOLD analysis project Ga0209487, IMG submission 187524) | Agricultural soil microbial communities from Georgia to study Nitrogen management - Poultry litter 2012 (SPAdes) (version 2) | ecosystem: Environmental > Terrestrial > Soil > Agricultural land... | reverse complement strand
ACTCCGACTCCCCCCAGGTGAGGGGCACCCCCATCGCGTGCGCGTACACGCATTCATACTTTTAATTACTTCTTTTGTCAAGTAGAATAGTAATGTCAACTAAATAATGTGACCCCGCGAGGTTCAGGTGTTAGCGCACCTTAGCTCCGGGGTCTTGGCAACCACTAGTGAGGAGTGGTCACGTGAGCAATCGTAACACGCCAAAATATATGCAACCATGCGGCGCTGCCGGATGCCCCAATCTTATTGGCAAAAAGGGTGGCAAAGGTTATTGCCCTCGGCATTACGCCCGACTGAAGAGGTATGGCGACGCGACCATAATTCTCGCATCTGACTATTACGGCACCTGGTCAAAATGTTCCGTAAAAGAATGCCTTGCTCCGGTTCGGAGTAGATTCGCAGAATTGTGCATGAAGCACTATCACCGAAAATATCGACATGGGGATGTTGAAGCTAATTTCGACAGTATTAGCGTGCGGGATCAGAGCGAGTATCAAAGAACATACGCCCCGGACCATCCTGTAGCTGGCCCTAGTGGGAAAACCTATGTCCATCGAATAGTTTTATACGACGCTATAGGCGAGGGCCCTCATAAATGCTTTTGGTGCAAGAGAATCGTCATGTGGCGACGAGGCATTGATTCTCCTGATGCTCTTCATGCTGACCATTTAAACGGTGTTCGCGATGACAACCGGGTCGATAATCTCGTGCCCTCGTGCCAGGATTGCAACGTTGCGCGTTCCTCTAAGCGTAGGCACAGAATTTTAAGGGAAAAGTATGGGGCATGGTCTGTAAATGACACTATCGCTCGATTGAAGACTGGTCGCGTTGAAAGGCATTTTGAGGAGGTTGAGTCGTGAAAAATGAAAAGCAAGTAAAGACCAACCTGGTTGATGCGTATGACCAGACGGTTGATGCGAGTGATCTGGTTGAGGATGTTGACTCGGCGCTCGTTGCCTCTGGTCGGACGATGGCGAAGCGTATCCAGGATGCAGTCGATGAAGGTGAAGGCCAGGAAGTTACCAAGGCACTATATCTGACGCCGCATCTGATGAACATTCTTCGTGAGATGGGCGCTACACCGAAGTCGCGTGCAGACATGAAGGGTGACGATAAGAAGGCTGGTGATTCCGATGGTAAGTCAAGCCTCGGTAAGTTCCGGTCTATCGCAGGCGGCAAGTCCGCGTAAAAAGAAGAAGCTTTACGGTAAGCGTGAGCCTCGTGTGTTTACGCCGCCGTTGCGTGAGCTGACGCCTGAGACCTCGCTTGGGTTTTTGGCGATTGAGTTCGCTGAGCAAATGTGCGGAATGGACTTGTACCCGTGGCAAGAGTTCTTGCTTATTCACGGGCTTGAGCTGGCAGAGGGTCTCACGGTTTCTACGATGAATGACCGGCCAGCGGATGCGCCGTTATTCCGGTTCCGTAACGTCGTCGTAGTCGTCGCGAGGCAACAGGGCAAATCTGTTCTGGGTCAAGTGCTGTCATTGTTCTTCCTGTACGTGTTGCGCACGCGACTGGTGTTGGGCACAGCTCAGGATCTTGATACGGCTGAGGAAGTGTGGGATGGGGCGCTAGAGATAGCTGAGGAAAGCCCCGAGCTTGCCGCTGAGCTACTTCCTCCCGTACGCGCGAACGGCAAGAAGGCTATCCGCCTAAAGACTGGCGAGCGATACCGTGTGAAGGCTGCTACCCGATCTGCTGGTCGTGGCTTGTCCGGTGACCTGATCTTGCTGGATGAGTTACGTGAGCATCAGACCTGGGATGCTTGGGGTGCTATTACGAAGACGACGATGGCGCGTCCGTCGGCGTTGATTTGGTCAATGTCGAACGCTGGTGACGCGACATCGGTTGTGTTGTCGTATTTACGGAAGAAAGCTCATGCTGCGCTTGGTGATCCTGATGGCGTGAATGCTGAGGATGACCCGAACGCGTTGTTGGCTGGCGCTTACGATGACGAGGGCGAGCAGTTAGACGACGAAGAGGCCGGGGTCGATGATGATTCGTTGGGCTTATTTGAGTGGTCGTCGCCTCCTGACGCTGACGTGTGGGATCGTGACGCTTGGGCGTATGCGAACCCGTCGCTTGGTCATGGGTTCGTCACTGAACGTTCGCTGGCGTCTGCTGCGTCTACTGACCCTGAGTGGGTTTTCCGAACTGAATGTATGTGTCACTGGTCGTCTGGTTTACTTGAGGGTGCGTTTCCTCCTGGCTCGTGGGAGAAGGGTATCTGGCAGGGCGATGGTGAGCCGCCGCAGATCGTGTCTGACGTGTATGCCTGTGTTGATGTGGCAAAAGATCGTGGACGGTCGCATGTGGCGTTTGCTGGACTGAATGAGGACGGTAAGCCACAAGTTGAGCTGGTCGCGTCTCGCGCTGGCACGGACTGGCTGTATGAGTGGTTGGAGTCAGCGCACGCGAAGGGTCAGTTTGTTGAATTGACTGGTCAGTCTCGTGGCGCTGCGGTGTCTGATGTGTTAAAAGTGCTGGAAGTCAAAGGGTTGCCGGTCGTTGATTGGTCTGGCCCTGAGCTTACTGGCGCGACTGGCGCATTCTATGACGCTGTAAAAGCACAATCTTTCTTGCATTTTGAACAACCAATCGTTGACGTTGCAGCGCAAACAGTGATCCCGAAGATCACTGATGGTGGGGCGATGTTATTCGACCGGAATAAGTCACCCGTTGATATTGGCCCGTTGATGGCTTTCGTTGGCGCATACTGGCTGCTGACCAGACCGAAAGAAGAACCGAAACAATCTGCTTACGCGGATAGGGGTCTCATTGTTATTTGATCTAGGGGGTGATGGTGCGTGAGTTTTTGGGGAAAGATCCTGTCTGGCATGAACCCGGCTCGTTGGTTTAGCCCAAAGATCACCTACCTAGGCGGCAATGGGCTTCCTGATGGTGCGCGTCACCTGTTAAATGTTGATTTTGACAGCCTAACGGTCGCAGAGTTGTGGGCTTCTCAGCCGCATCTGCGCACTGTGGTTTCGTTCCGCGCCAGGAATGTAGCTCAAATTGGGCTGCATGTGTTTCAGCGCGTGTCGGACACCGATCGGCAGCGTCATCACGATAACCCGTTGGCGCAGGCGTTGCGTAGCCCTGATCTTGAGTACACCACGTATGACATGTTGTTCGCGCTGGTGGGTGATCTTGACCTGCATGACCGGGCGTACTGGTTGTACTTTGTTGATACTGATGGCCGTCCCCGGTTGCGTCGTATCCCGCCGTTGTGGGTGACGAAAGAGATGAAGTCGCCTTGGGAGACTGATCATTATCTGGTGTCGATGGATAACCGGACGATGAAAGTTCCACCTGAACAGATGATTGAGTTCAGTGGGTATCACACCAACTCTCCGTCTGGTGTGTCACCTACGGTTGATGCGTTGAAAGAGACATTGCGTGAGCAGGTCGAATCCGCGAAGTACCGGAATCAGGTGTGGAAGCGTGGCGGTCGTGTCTCGTCAGTGATTGAGCGCCCGAAAGACGCTCCACAGTGGACAGAAGATCAAGCTAACAGGTTCCGTGAGGACTGGTACGCCACGTTTACGGGTAAAGGGTCTGGTGCTGGTGGCACACCCATTCTTGAAGATGGGATGAAGCTCAACAGGATTGACTTTTCAGCCCGTGAGCAACAGTACGTTGAGGCCGCGAAACTGTCATTATCGACTGTTGCCTCTGCTTTTCATGTGAATCCGACGATGGTCGGGCAGATGGATGGCGCGAATTACTCGAATGTGCGTGAATTTCGGCGCATGTTGTACGGGGATTCGCTCGGACCAACGCTGAAACAGATCGAATATGTAGTCAATCAGTTCGTGATCCCTCGCATGGGCATGGACCCTGACTTATATTATGCCGAGTTCAATATTGGGCAGAAGCTCAATGGGTCGTTTGAAGAGCAAGCTGCGGTCATGCAGACCCTTGTTGGTGCCCCGATTATGACCCGCAATGAGGGTCGTGGACGGTTTAACCTGCCTGACGTTGAGGGCGGAGATGAGCTGATCGTTCCGCTGAACGTTGTTGAAGGTGGTCAGGCGTCACCGACAGATTCAGGTTCGCAAAACTGGACGGGCCAATCATCTGCTGATCTTGATCCTTGGCATGGGGTCCCGATGCGGTCCATCCCGGTCGTGTTGAAGTCTGACACGCAGGAAATCCGATTGAAACGCCCTGAACCAACCACGGAAGAACAAGACGCTTTTGGTGAAGTATTCCAAGAGTTCTTTGCCCGTCAGCGGCGTGCTGTGATGTCGCGTATCTTCGCGAAATCTGAATCCTGGTGGGACGATGACCGTTGGAATGAAGAACTGTCTGAGCTGATCCTTACAGCTTCCACGCCTGTTGTGTGGGCTGCTGCTGGCGAGGCGCTAGAGGCTATTGGTGTATCGCGTGAAGAGTTCGACATGAATCGAACTACTGCATTCCGGCGCAAGGTTGCTGAGCGTATCGCATCGCAGGTCAATGACACCACGCTTGAACAAATCGTGGACGCGCTAGGTGGCGGGTCTGATGGTGACGACGATGAGTCACCCCAGGATGCGGTCGGGCATGTGTTCGATGTTGCGGAGGAATCCCGTGGTGCGTTAGCAGGGGTGACCGCTGTGGCAACGTTTGCTGGCTTCGCTGTGGCGGAGGCGGCGCGTCAAACCAGGCCGCGAGCTCGGAAGAAGTGGATCGTGACTTCTAGTGATCCTCGTGCTTCTCACGCGGCGATGGACGGCGAAGAAGTTGGGATGGATGAGACATTCAGCAACGGCTTAGAGTTCCCTGGCTCGTATTCGGGGGATGCCGAAGAGGTTGCGAATTGTCGGTGCGAGATTGCAATCGTTGTATAGCCCATTGGAGGGGTAAAGCATGTTGTTAAAACAAACTGAGCTGTCGCCGAAGCAGCTCAAAGCAGGCCCTGATGATGGGCTAGATGAAGGCCAGTTTCAGGCGTATGCGTCAGTGTTCGGCAACGTGGACTCGTATGGGGACATTGTTGAAAAGGGTGCGTTTGCGAACACGCTAAAGGCTTGGGAAGAATCCGGTAAACCGATCCCATTGTTGTTCGGACATAACTTTTCGGACCCTGATTACAACCTTGGGCATGTGGTGAAGGCTGTTGAAGATGAGCACGGGTTGTTGGTGACGGCTGAGTTGGATTTGGAGAATCCGAAGTCTGCTCAGGTGTACCGCATGTTGAAGGGGAAGCGCATTGATCAAATGAGCTTCGCATTCGATGTGATCGAGTATGAGCAAGCGAAGTCTGATGACGATGAACCGATCACCAAGCTCAAAGAACTCGCGCTGCATGAGGTGTCTGTGGTCCCATTAGGCGCGAACCGTGAGACCGAGATCCTTGCAGTGAAGTCCCTTGCCGAGAATATCAAGGCTGGTCGTGTGATCAGTGCGAAGAATGAAGAAGTTTTGCGCGAGACGATTACCACGTTGCGTGATGCTGCGTCCGCGCTAGAAGGTATCCTCCCATCCGATGACGAGGATGAGCAGGATGAAAGCGAAGAAGCATCTGCCAGCGAATCAGATGAGGCCAAGTCGGGTGCCAGCGGTGAGAATCCGTCCGTGTCCGACGAAGAGCTGTCGAAGTCTGGTCCGTCCGTTGATCTTCTCGCAGCCAATTGGAAAGTGCTGGCAATGAGCCAGCCGACTAAATAGAAGGAGTTGTCATGTCTCTCTATGATGACCGCGCTGCGAAGATCAAGCAGGCGCAGGAACTACTGGACGGCATCAAAACGAAGGGCGAAAACCCTACTGCCGATCAGGTCAAACAGCTCGAACAGCTAGAAGCTGACGTGAAGAGCATCGATGCGCAGATCGAACTGCATGAGAAGACCAGCAAAGTGACCTCGAATCTTGAGAAAATGTTCGCCGGGTCCAATGGGGAAGATGCTGGCACTCAGTCAGGTGCGAAGTCTCTGGGTGAGCATTTCGCGAAACAGGTCGGTGAAGATGGCCTGGCTCAGCTGAAATCTCGTGGCGGCGCAACTGTTGGCACCACCTGGTTTAAAGCCCCATCTGACACTCACGTCACTGGTGGTGTTGATGGTGATTTCAAACCGTGGCTGACTGATGTTGATACCACGCTGGTTCGTGGGAACCGTCAACGTCCCGTGATTGCTGACCTACTTGGCTCCGGTACGGTCTCAGGTAACGCGATTACCTACTTCCTGGAAGCTGCTGGTTTCGAGGGTGGCTTCGAGACCGTTGATGAGACTGGGCAGAAACCACAAATGCACTTGGGTAACCCTACCCCTGTGACTGACCCGATTCGTAAGATCGCCGCATGGTTTGATCTGTCTGATGAGATGGTTGAGGATCTGCCGTTCTATGTATCGGAGATCAACAACCGTGGACTGTATGAGCTAGCCCTGATGGAAGAAGCTCAGCTGCTCCGTGGTGACGGGACCGGGACTAACATTCTGGGCCTATTGAACCGTGACGGTATCCAGACTGAAACCTATGCTGGCGCTGATGATCTTGCTGATTCGATCTTCCGCGCCCTGACCAAAATCCAGACCGCCACTGGTCTGTCTGCTGATGGTGTGATTATCAACCCTGCCGATTACCAGACGCTGCGGCTGTCGAAAGACGCAAATGACCAGTACTACGGTGGCGGTTTCTTCTCCGGCCAGTATGGTCAGGGTGGCATCATGGAGAACCCTCCTATCTGGGGGCTGCGTACTGTGGTGACTGCTGCTGCTGAGATTGGCAAGCCTGTTGTTGGTGCGTTCGCGTCTGCTGCGACCGTGTACCGCAAGGGTGGTGTTCGTGTTGAGTCCACGAACTCTGATCAGGGTAAGTTCACCTCGAACATCATCACCACGCGCATTGAGGAGCGTATCGGCCTAGCTGTGCGTGTCCCGGCTGCGGTAGTCCAGCTTGAAGCTTCTGGTGGTTCGGGGGAATAACGGCCCGGTATCTCTCAAGCTATTAAACGCTTGATGCCGGGATGCTCATTTTCCTGATCATTTTGAAAGGAGCCTGTGATGGCTGATAATCGTAAGCGGTACACGCTGCGATTAGCTGGGATTGACCATACCGTGCTGTTGTCTGATCGGGCAGCGGCGCGGTATGGCGACCTGGCGAAACCAGTGGAAGATCAGAAGAAACCGGAAGCTAAGAAACCAGCTCCGAAGAAAAAATAAATACTAACGCACACAGGAGGGGTGACACTATGTTGCCCCTCCTTTTGTGTGCCCACGATTTGGGAGGTATTTATGCAAGAGCTGGTTACTAACGAAGAGCTGACGAAGTTTCAAGGCGCACCGTTCCCTGAGCAGACGTTGAGTTCTGTTTGTGGAATGGTTCGGGACATTACTGGGTGGCATATTGCCCCGGTGGTTGAAGAAACCGTGCTTGTCCGGTCCCGTGAATCCCGTGTGCTAATCCTTCCGACGCTCAAGGTTCAAGAAATTGTGAGCGTTGAGGATGCTCAGACTGGTCGTGAAATCACTGACTTCATTGACTGGGGAGATGGCACGTTAGAGGCTGACCGACCATTCCCGAAGGCGTGCAAAGTCACCATGAAGCACGGATACGAATCGTGTCCACCGGCGCTTTTGGTGCCGATTGTGGATGAGGTTTCAGCTGTGAAAGCTGGTGGCCGTGTGCGGTCTGAGTCCCTGGCATCTCGATCAGTCACGTTAGAGGCTTCTGGGTCGTCGTTGACTGGCCCATTGGCTGGTCCGGTGTTGGCTCGCTACACGATAAGGGCGCGTCCATGAGTTTGATGACTGAGTATTGCACTCTGCATTTGCGTGGTGAGCGGACTGGTGAGGATGAGTATGGTGAGCCGATCTTCTCCCCACCTCGTGACGTTGATAGCCCGTGTTGGGTTGAGCCTGCTGGGACTGCGGAGGACATGGCGCTTGCTAATCAGTTGACGTTTTCGTATGTGGCTTACCTGCCGTTGTCCACACAAGTTAGTGCGGTGGATGCGCTCACTTGGGATGGTATTCGTTTCGAGGTTGACGGTGAGCCACTTAAGCAGCCTGGCGGTTTCATTGTTGAGGGTTTCTGGCGGGTCCAACTCAAGAAGGTGACTGGCTGATGTCCAAAATTGAGATTCGTATCCCTCATGAGTTGATGGATGCGGCGTTTAAGCATCCTGACGTTGAGAAACACACGCGCCTCCTTGCTGAGCGTGTTGCGAGGTCGGTGAATAACCGGCTCAGTGCGCGGGGGATCAACATTGAGTATCGGGTGAATCCGGGCCGCCGGTCTGGTGCTAAGCCAAGACCATTCGCGAACGTATACCCGGAGTCTACGGGTGGCACTAGTCCTGCTGATTGGGAGCGTGCCCGAGCTTATTTGCAGGCCGCTATCGGTCAGCACTCGAAATAGGGGGGTGTGCGAATGTACGTCGATCCTATTCCGATACTCCGCAACGTGCTCATCCAGGCCGGGTATCAGGCTGGGGTGAGCACCCCAGAAGAATATACGTCCACCCCATTCGTTCAGATCGGTCAGGTGGACGGGTCCATCCTTGAAGAAGGGTACGGGGATCACACGGTTATTGACCTGACAATCCTCGCCAAGGGGTACGGGCACGCGAGACGTACCGCATTAGAGATACGACAGCTGATCGTTGATTTACAAGCCACCAGTCATGGTGGCTTTTTGTTTGACCGATCTCATCCTGTTGCTGGCCCGATATGGGTGCAGAACGAAAACCCGGCGGTTGCTGAGTTCTTGGTGACTGCCGATGTTATTACCCGCAGCAAAACCGAAACTGCATCTAATTAAGGAGTAACAAAAGATGGTTTCTTTTAATGAAGTCAAGGGCCACGATGGGTCTAATGTTCGGAAGATTCTAGAGTTAGCGTTGTTTGCTAAACCGTTTTCTGATGATGGTCTTGAAGAGATCACGCAGATTTGGACTGAGTCGGATGGTCTTCTGGTTCCGCCTGATTATGAGCCGATTGGTCACACTACGAAGGGTGACACGTCGTGGTCGCGTGAGCAGAACTGGGTTGATACGGAGTCGCATGGTTATGGTGAGCCGATTCGTCGTGATAACACTCAGGACATTGAGGGGTTGTCGTTTGTAGCTCAGGAAACAAACCGGCTGGTTTTGGAGCTGTACCGTGACGCTGACCTGTCTGGTATTACTCCTGATGCTGACGGCAACATTGTGTTCAAGAAGGCTGCTCGTCCTGCTGGTCGTCGCTGGCATGTGTTGGCGATTGGTAAAGACGGTGATGGTCCTGATGCGCTTTATATTGCCCGGTGGTTGCCGGAAGCTCAGGTCACTGAGATGGCTGAACAGGCGTGGACTGAGGAAACTGAGTTGAATTATTCAATTTCTATGACCGCGTACACAAATAACACTGTTGGAACTTCGATGGTTGAGCTGATGGGTGGCCCTGGTCTGGATCATGAGGCGATGGGATTCCCCGCTCCGGCTTCTGGTGGTTCGGGGGAATAACGGCCCGGTATCTCTCAAGCTATTAAACGCTTGATGCCGGGATGCTCATTTTTCCTAATCATTTTTGAGAGGAGCCTGTGATGGCTGAATGGAATGTGGAACTGCCAGCGAAGGCGGTCGAGGGTGCGGAGACCCATGTTGAGGATCATAACTCTGTTTATGATGCGATCAAGGAAGTCCGTACCAATGTTGATGAGATCGAGCTGACCCCTGGGCCGAAGGGTGATAAAGGTGATGCTGGTCCTGCCGGTAAAGATGGCGCTAAAGGCGACAAAGGTGACAAAGGCGAGCCTGGTGCTGACGGCAAAGATGGTTTCCCTACTGAAGCCCAGTGGAATGACCTAGTGGCCCGAGTAGAAGCTCTAGAGGCACCTTAGGTTGTTCTTGGTGCGGCGGCGGTTTCATGGGTGGCCCCGCCGTCGCACCTCCCAAATGTTTATTGCCACCCGGTCGTGCTCATCTTTTGATCGGAGTTTTTGTCATGTCGAAATCTTACAAACCTGTGACGTTATACCACCCGCAGTCGGGGAAAACTTGGCGTGCTGAGTCGAAAGTTCAGGAAGTGAACCTGTTGAACCGTGGATGGACGGTTCAGGAAAAGCAAAAGCCTGCACCGTCGAATAAAGCGAACCCATCACCCGCAAATAAGTCGAAATAACTGGTAACTAAGTAGGAGGCCACCCATGGCGAAAGATCAGAGTCAAGAGTTCAAGTCCTTTGAGCAGTATCAGGCGGAGGCTGCGGTTGAACCGTGGCAGCTGCCGTTGAAGGATCGTGACCCAATCATTGTGCAGAACCCGTCTGCGGTTCAGATGATGCGGTTCTCCGATGCGTACCGGCAAGGCGACATCGCTGCCGCATTATGGGCTCTGACTGGTGACTCATGGAATGAGCTTGAGCCCTTGTTGTCGGAGCTTGGATTCAAGGGCATGGAGAACATGCTGATCGACCTGCAACTCCATTTCGACCTTCTTCCTGAGTTAGAGATGCAAGGCCCGTCTGGTGGGACGATCACAGAGTCTGACCCACGCAAGATCAAAGCCTTGCGGAAGAAGGGATACAAGGCGGCGGGGGAAGCCTAATCCCCTTCCTAGTCCTTGCTTTGGACAGGTATGGGGAACAAATAGAGTCCGATTTCGCGCATTATTATCACGGCCTGGATGTGGTGGATGTGCTTCGGGTGGTGACTGTTGACGGGCGCAGGAGGCGCAAACTGAGTTTGCGGAAGTTCCGTGTGCTCGTCAATGGTCTCCCCCCGTGGTCTGCTACACAAGCGGAGCGTGCTGATGATGACGAAATGGTTTCCGATTATTTGGATTATTTAGACGCGAACCCTGAGTTGAAGAAAGAATTGGAGGCTCAGGGGAAGCGGAAGCCGACCATGTACGGCTATACGACAACTGATCAGAAGCTGGATAGGTTGACGGCTGAGGTTGTGCGTGTCGTTCGGCTTGTTGATGGTGCGCTGTCTGGTGGGAAGAACACGAAGAATCTTCCGCCGATTGAGACACCTGAGACTGCTGCTGACCGGTGGCGTCGTAAGCAGTCGAAGCGTCGAATTGATGCGATTTTTGCTGAGGTCCGTGAAGCTCAGGCTCGGTGGGTTCCGCCTGCTGAACGGGCGAAGCGTGACTGAATAACTGAATACATATAACTGAATAGGTGGTGGTCCCGGTGGCTGATGCTAGTGGCTTGTGGATACCGGTCTTACCTTCTCTCAAGGAGTTCGGCCCCGCTCTGACGAAGGGTGTCGCTAAGGACGCTGAGAAGGCCGGTAAGACTTCGGGTAAGACGTTTGGTCTTGCTCTTGGTGCTGCTGCTGCGACGTTTGCTGGTGTGGCTGCTGCCGGGACCGCCTTATTCAACGTTGGCAAGACGTTCCAAGACATGACCAACACCATCAGGGTGGGCACTGGTGCTGCCGGTGATGACCTTGATGGGCTTGTTGACATTGCTAAGAATGTTGGCACTCAGGTTCCGCATGAGTGGGAGGCCATTGGCACTGCTGTTGCTGACCTGAACACCATGATGGGTCTCACTGGTGACGACCTTGAGACGGTGTCGGCTCAGGTCCTTGAGGCTGGGCGGATGCTCGGCGAAGAGGTTGACATCTCTGCTGTCGGACAGTCTTTCAACGCTTTCGGTATTGAGGCCGAAGACGTGTCGGGAAGCCTAGATTTTCTGTTCAACGTTTCTCAGGCGACCGGTATTGGGATGAATGACCTGGCGAATCAGACTCGTCAGGCTGCACCTGCGGCTGAGGCGCTGGGGTTCTCGTTTGAAGAAACTGCTGGGCTGATTGGGCAGTTAGATAATGCTGGCCTGGATTCGGGCAAGATGTTGCAAAACATGTCCCGCCGGTTGAAAGACGTGGCCCAGGATGGCGAGGAGCCTCGGGACACTTTCAACCGTGTCGCTTCTGAGATTCAAGAAATGGTTGAGTCTGGTGACCGTTTCGGTGCACAAGATCTTGCTGGGACGGCGTTCGGCACAAGGAACGCGGAGCAGTTCATCAAGGCCCTGGAAGACGGCACGATGAACCTTGAGGACTTGACCGGGGCTGCCGAGCATTCTGGTGACACGATCATGGGTCTTTCTGAGGAGACCATGACTTTCAGCGAGCACTGGCAGGTTTTCAAAAACAGGTTAGAAGAAGCGTTAGCGCCGGTCGCTGAGCGGGTGTTCGGGGGCATGGGTGACATGCTTGAGAACCTGTCTGGGTGGATGACTGACACCCTAATCCCGGCTTTTGAGTCATTTATTGGGTGGATTGAGCGTTCATCGTCCTGGCTGGTCCCGCTGGTGGCGACGGTTGCTGGGTTTGCGGGCGCTGTGATCGCGGTGAATGCTGCGGTGGGCGCTTGGACAGCTATAACAAAAGCGTGGACGACTGTCACCACGATTGCCACGGCGGTGCAAAAGGGCCTAAACGCTGTGATGAAAGCGAACCCTATTGGTCTGATCATTACGGCTATCACGCTGCTTGTTGGTGCTTTGATCTGGTTCTTCACTGAGACCGAATTAGGGCAGGAAATCTGGGCGAATTTCACTCAGTTCTTAGGTGAAGCCTGGGAAAATATCAAGAATTTCTTTATCGACGCTTACGAAGACTACATTCAGCCGATTTTTGAGGGAATCG
>Ga0209487_1003368_pt1 | contig 12567 bp, 14 predicted proteins | sample Poulit2012_FD_187524 | JGI IMG/M metagenome (GOLD analysis project Ga0209487, IMG submission 187524) | Agricultural soil microbial communities from Georgia to study Nitrogen management - Poultry litter 2012 (SPAdes) (version 2) | ecosystem: Environmental > Terrestrial > Soil > Agricultural land... | reverse complement strand
GATCTTCCACACGACGGTTCAATACCGCCGAAATCGCCGCCGTCAACGTGGTCTTGCCGTGGTCAACGTGACCGATCGTGCCGATGTTCACGTGCGGCTTCTGCCGTTGAAATTGCTCCTTTGCCATAGTCCTGGTGACTGTAACCGAGATTCACGAACAATGCGGGCCGACCATGGGTGATCGTCCCGCAAATGCCTACCTACTATACTACTTACTTTACTATCGTCAAGTACGCCATCTACGCCTGAGACGTGCGACATAGCACAACGGAGCCGCCTATCGGATTTGAACCGATGACCCCTTCCTTACCATGGAAGTGCTCTACCACTGAGCTAAGGCGGCAAAACCTGAAGATCCCTAAAGAGACTCACCACGAGGATCAACTCGTTCAAGTCTCTTTTCGTTCACGCGAGCGGGAGACGGGATTCGAACCCGCGACCCTCAGCTTGGAAGGCTGATGCTCTACCATCTGAGCTACTCCCGCAGAACGATCTCTTTGATCGCCATCGGTCGACCCCTACAATGGCTTCGCCGTTGCAGATAACAACCAGTGGGCAGGGCAGGATTCGAACCTGCGAAGGCTGAGCCAACGGATTTACAGTCCGTCCCGTTTGACCGCTTCGGTACCTACCCACGATGCGGCGGCATAATAACGTCCGCCTCTTCTTCCGCGCCCCCAAGAGGGCTGGAATTTCAAATGAAGAGCTGGCGAAGGGACTCGAACCCCCAACCTGCTCATTACAAGTGAGCTGCTCTACCAGTTGAGCTACGCCAGCACGTCAAAGACCGTGGACGATTTTGAACGTCCAAGACAAGAAAGGTACGCCCGCTGAGCCGCCCTTGTCAACGATGCCACCTGTTAATGCCTCATGAATCGTCATGATCCAGATCGGCTGTTCCCCGCCGGCTCGCTTTGTTTTTTAAAAGCAGACGAATGATTACCCCCGCAACCACGAGTGATATTATCGTGCCGACGAAAGCGCTATATCGTCTGAGGTACACGGCCACGACTTCCCAGTTCTCGCCTACAATCATGCCCGCATAGGCAATGAGTGCGGTCCAGGCGAGCGAGCTGATGCCGGCGAAGACAGCCGTACGTCCACTTTGCATTTGCGCCGCTCCGACGGTGACGGAGATGACGGATCGTAGTCCGCTGAGGAAGCGATTGGCCGCGATCAGCAGGTAGCCCCACTTGAGTAGCCATCGCCGAACCCGGTAAATGCGCTTGCTGGGGAGCCACTTGATACGGCCGGCGAGGACGGAGTCTCCAAAGCGCCTGCCGAGCAGGTACATGACCATGAATCCGAGCGTGCCGCAGGTGGACGCGATGAGGACAACCGGCCCGTAACTCAACTGACCGGCTCCAGCCAGGTATCCTGCGACCACAATCGCCAGGTCCCCCGGCACTGGCGGGATCACATTCTCTCCAAAACTGATGACGGCAAGAAGCAGGTATGCCCAGAGCGGCGACAGTATGGTCGTCCATTCGAGCAGGTCTACGAGATTCTCCGCCATCGCTCCGGCCAATCACATGCCACGGATAAGGCATGCCGCATGAGCAGCGGCTCCATCCCCGACGCCGACAAAGCCCATCCGCTCAGACGTAGTAGCCTTGACCGAGACTCTCCCGAGATCAATCTCCAGTGCCTTCGCGAGCCTGTCGCGCATCGCATCGATGTATGGCCTCAGCTTGGGCCGTTCAAGCACGACGGTGGCATCGATGTTCACAATCGTGTAGCCCGCTGTACCGATGCGACGCCGCACATCCCGAAGCAGCTCAATGCTGTCGGCATCCTTCCACTCAGGCGCCGTGTCCGGAAACAAGGCGCCTATATCGCCCAGGGCTGCAGCACCTAGTAGCGCGTCGATAATGGCGTGCGTAAGGACATCGGCGTCGGAATGCCCGTCGAGCCCGAGCTCCGAAGGGATCTCCACACCTCCAAGAATGAGCTTTCGTCCTTCCGCAAGGCGATGAACATCGTATCCGAATCCTATCCGAGTCATGACGTGGGTTCAGCCCAGGAGTACCAGAGTTGTTCGGCAAGATCCCAATCGGCCGGTGTCGTAATCTTAATATTTCGACTGCTGCCTTCTACAATGGCGACGCGTCTGCCGGTCCTCATCACGAGCTCAACATCGTCGGTGACGTCCCATCCGGCGCGGTCTGCCTGTGCAAACGCGTCGACAATCCATTCCCGCCGGAATCCCTGCGGCGTTTGCACGTGAAATAATGTTGACCGGTCGACGGTCGTATCGAAAAAGCCATCGGTGGTGCCGTGGCGCATGGTATCGGTAGCCGGCGATGCAAGGGCAGCGGCGCCGTGGTGCCGCACCGCCGCGATGACGGCCGATAACTCGTCGGCAGATACGAACGGCCGGACGGCATCGTGGATCAACAGTATTGATGCAGACGCTGGAGTTGCATCTACCCCTTGCCGGACGGATTCCTGGCGGGTGCTCCCTCCTCGTACGACGGCGTATAACTTCGAGATGCCGGCATCTCGAAGCTCGGCCGCAAGCTCCTCCCCTCCCGCATCATCCGGCGGTCCCGCCACAACGATGGCCTCTACCTCGGGATGCCGCTCGAAGCACCGCAGCGTCTGTACGAGCAGCGGCGCCCCTCCGAGATGGCGGAATTGCTTACGGCGGCCGCCGAGTCGGCTTCCCGATCCGGCAGCCGGTACCACAACGGCTACATCTGTCGACGCATTGTTCACGATCAAATGATCAGCATCGCATCGCCAAACGAAAAGAGACGATACTCTTCTTTGATCGCTTCCTTGTACGCCTCCATCACAAAATCATAGCCCGCGAAAGCAGCAACGAGCATCAGCAGCGTGCTCTTCGGCATGTGGAAGTTTGTGATGAGCCGCTCGGTGATCCGAAACTCGTAGCTCGGATAGATGAACTTGTCCGTCCATCCGGCATCGCCCTTCAGCGTGTTGGCCGCCGACAGGCTCGACTCGATCGCCCTTACGACTGTGGTGCCAACAGCGGTAACGTTATTATCGGCCGACAAGAGCGCGCGGTTCACGATCTCGGCGGATTCGCGGGGAACGATGAAGTTCTCCGAGTCCATGCGGTGCTTGGTCAGGTCTTCGACCTCAACCGGCCGGAACGTGCCGAGACCAACGTGAAGCGTTACCGGCACGATATCCACGCCCTTTGCGCGGAGCTTATCCAGGAGCTCGTTCGTGAAATGAAGACCTGCCGTTGGTGCGGCGACGGCCCCGCGGTTTTCGGCATAGACGGTTTGATACCGCTCGCGGTCGGCTTCTTCGGCGTCCCGTTTGATATAAGGTGGGATAGGCGTCAGCCCGATCTCATCGATTTTATCATAGAGATCCTGATTACTTCCCTCAAAAACAAACCGAATGGTGCGTCCGCGTGAGGTCGTATTATCGATAACCTCCGCCACGAGGCCGTTCTCGAAGTAGAGCTTATTACCGATTCTGATTTTACGCGCGGGGTCGACGATAACATCCCAGAGGCGGCTTTCCGGGTTTAGCTCGCGCAGCAGGAAGACTTCAATCTTAGCGCCGGTCTTCTCCTTCTCACCGTACAGCCGCGCCGGGTATACCTTGGTATCGTTGACGACGAGGACGTCTCCCTCATTATAGAAATCGGGAAGGTCGGAGAACGAGCGATGCTCGATCGTCTTTCGCTTGCGGTTAAGAACCATCAAACGCGAGCTGTCGCGCGGCTCGACCGGATAGTTTGCAACAAGCTTTTTAGGGTATTCAAAAATGAAGTCAGACAGCTTCATGCGTACACTGCGCGCTCATTCGTGGGGATGGTGACATGCGCTTGCGGGATCGCTCGGCGGCGCATTTGATCGGCTGACGTTGGGGTAGTTCCTGCCGATTGACAATATACGCGCGATGTGAGCCCAGGAGCCCCACTCACCAAAGGTTCAAGAGGCACTGCTCCTGGCGCGTGCGCGCGCCTTCCAAAATGTCGTAAGAGCTACACTAGTCGTACCGTTTAAGGCGGGACGCAAGCAATTGCTTCACCACCCGGACGAGATCCGGCCCCGGCTCACGAATTAAGGCGGAGTCCCGAAGGCCAATGCAGCGACCTGACGAAAGAAGCTCCTCGGCGTCAAGCCCCGCACGATTCAGTGCATCTGCCACTGTCTTCTTCTCACTCGAAAGTCCGTCGAAAGCAAGCACAACGCCGTCCGGCTTGAGGCTCCGCAGTTCATCCGCAGAAACCACATGGTCGGCGTCACCTTCTTGCGGACCGGCCGGACGAAGTCCCGCCTTCTCCAGAACACCCGGTGCCCACTTGCCCATCAGCGTTATCGGAGCGAGGCTTGTGACGACGACGGCCAGAAGCACGGGCGCGGACTTATCCTGAGCTAAGCGCGCAGCCTCCCACAATTCACGCTCGATACTGCCGACGAGTTCGATCGCCGCGTCAAAGCGGTCGATCCTTCGTCCGAGCTCGAGGCCCATTTCCAACGTTTCTCGATAGGTGTGCGGATCAAACTGTACGACGTCGACATCCGGCAACGCTTCTCCTGATGATACAAGCGCCTCGAACCGGCCGGAATCGGCCGCCATGCCGACGATCATCGACGGTCTGACTGACGAGGCGATGCGGCCGGGATCGTCCGACTGAACGATATCAAGCGAAACGAAATGCGCACCGTCGACCTCATCCGGTGACTTGACGGGCTGTAGGCCGAGCTCCTCAAGCCACCGCGATGTTGCATATGAGACTGAGATTATCATATCCACGGCATCACTTATAGTGGTGAAGTGCGCCACAACTCCCCTCCTTATCGCGCTTACGTTACAGCGCCCCGCCTCCTGTGGAGGCTATATTCAAGACGCAACAGAAGGCCACCGCCCTTTCGCTCTGCGCAACCGGCGGTGATGTGTTGCACAACACCTGAGACTACTGTTCAAGATAAACGAAGTGAAGGCCAATGAATGAAGTTGCAGCCCGGGCGCCGGCGCGCATGTCTCCTGAGCCGGAGCACTACACGATGCGCCGGAAGCGCTTCCAGAGCCCGTTGCTCGAGCAGCCCACGTTGAAGCTGGATGAGGACGGATCCATTCTCGAGATAAGCACGACGGCGCTGCGAATGCTTGAGCACACGCAGAAGTCAGACGCATTAAAATCATGCTTCTTCTCGCTTGTCCACGGTAAGAACCTCTACCAGGTAATGCGGGATGTGGCGGACATGGTTTGTTATGGGAAGTCACGAGCATCGTGGCTCCTACGCCTCGAAACGGGGATGTCTCGCTGGCGATGGTACCGGGTGAGCGCGCGCAACAACCTTTCGACGCCGGATCCTGGAATATTGCTCACCTTGGAGGAAGTACATGAGTGGTGAACGGGGAAGTCGCTCAGAGGGATGAGCTGAGCAAGCCGGGCGATCGGATTCATCCGATCGAATCAAAGTCCCGCGGTGGTGACGCCGCGGGACTTTTTTTATGGACGCCGATTATCCGGATGCCCCTTCACAAGGATCTCGAGCCAATCAGGATCGGACACCAGTAACGGATCGGGGTGGAGGCGGCCGTTTTCAGGGGTTGGAGAAGAACGGCATCTTTCGACCACCGGGCCGGATGTAGCCACCGCGGGTGGTTCGTACTTCTTCCACACTTACGAAGGCGTCAGGGTCGCTGTCGCCGATGATCCGCATTACTCGCGAGACGTTCCGGCGAGGTACAACGATGTTAAGCATCACGACATCGTTCTCGCGCCCTTTCCCCAATAACTCCGTGACGGCGAATCCTTCCCGACGCAGCATTCGAGCCACGGCTTGACCGCCGGCTCCCGTCGTCGCGTCATCCGGAACCCGACTGATCACACGAACGACGTTCACGCCGATCGCAAAGCGACCTTCGAGCCAGACGCCGACATAATTCCCCAGTGCAAATCCCCCCGCATACCCAACCACGTGCGGTATGGAGTTAAGATGCTGGAGCGCCTGCCCTACGGCGATGAGCCATACCAGAACCTCGAAAAAACCGATGAGGGCGGCCAGCCCCCGACTTCCACGCACGGCGAGGATCATGCGCATCATAGCCATCGACACGTCGACGATGCGGAGGCAGAAGATGAGGAGTGCGCCTATCGGCGCCGCGAACAAGACTTCCATAGCGATAAAGACGTCTCACAGTGGCAAGTCGCTCGAGAACTAACGGTCCTGGCCGTCACACTCACGGCTTGATCCACAATGCGTCACTTGAAACAGTTCATCCCGCAGACGGAATAATAACAACGGCGCCGTCGTGACCCGGGTAAAGCCGACGGCGCCGCTGAAAATCATTGCAGTCTGACAAGCTTACTGCGCCGCCTCCTCGATGAGTTGCCCGATGCACTCAGCGGTGCGCGTTCCCACGAATCGCCCATCGATCATCAGAGCCGGCACGCCCCGGAGTCCGACGGTTGAAGCGATCATCCGCTGCTGCATCACCAGTGGACGCAGCCGGCCGTTCTCGAGGACCTCGCCGAGTTCATCCGGGTCCATGCCGATGTCGGAGGCGATGCTCTGCAGTTCGGTAACTGAGAGCCCGCCCTGGCGCTGACGCTCAAACTGGCCTGTCAGCATTTCGTCGAACTTGCCCTGCTCATCCGCCAGATAAAGCGCCTCGATCTGCGGCACGGAAATTTCCCAGAGCGCAACAGGTTTGTAGACGAAGTGGGCCTTGTCGCCGTGGTCCTCAACGACCATTTCCATGATGGAATGCATCGTGCGGCAATGCGGGCAGTTTGGATCGAAGAATTCAACTACGGTGACAGCGGCATCGGGATTGCCCACCGAGGGATCGTTCGCCCCGAGTACAGTGGCGAGGTCGACCGGGTTCATCGACGGATCATAGCCACACGCGGGCTGCTGGCCCGGCTGGCCGGTGATCCCCGCAGCGCTCCCCCCCGCCGGTTGGAGCGCGCTGAAATACAGGAAGTCAGCGCCGGCAAGAATGACGGTTAGAAAGACAAGGACAGAGGCAAAGCGAAGATCCTTCATATTCTTGTTTTTTGCGGGTCTTTTCTTCGGATGCGGTGTGACCTCAGGCAACCGCATGTAGATGACGACCGTGATTGCGAGAAGCAGCACCAGAGCGGCCGACAAGAGGCACAGGGCACACAATTCGCCGATCACGGCAAACTGATAGTAGACCAGGTACAGCGAGTACAGGAAACCGAGACCGATGCCCACTGGCCGCGCCTTATGGCCGATGTCCTGGAGGCCTTTGTCGGCAAACATGATCATCAGCGTCGTGACCACGACGAAGCCGTAGAAGAGGAATCCCCAGACGGTATTGGAAATCCCAAGGAAACTACCGGCACTCGTCTGAAGCACGGCCGCGCAGTCGAACGTCGAGCCTGATGCATCTCCGCCGAGAAATCCGAGGCAACCTTGATCAAAGCCACGGCCGGCTTGAATGCCCAGGTGGACGACGACGAGGATGCCGAAAAGTCCGAGGGCGAGAAATACCCGGTTCAGAACGGATCGGTTCAATGTGGATGAGGGAGGCATGGGCATGGATGAGGTCAGAAGCGAACAGGTACCGGGGTCAATCTAAACAAATATCGGCTACGCTCGGCGGTCCGCCGTGAGCGGAACGCATTATTCGGCCTCAATGTCTACGTTCACTCACGATAATAAAACTATTTCAGCAGGCCGACTTGTTTGACGCAATTTCGCTGAGCACCCCGTTTGTCACGCGGGTTTTGTGGACGCTCGTCGCGTTCGCGCTGCTCTACACCATCAAGCGTGCGATCCAGCACCTCGTCAGCCGCTACATCAGCGAGACACACCGGCAGTACCGTACATCCAAGCTAATTGGCCGCTTGACCACGGTGCTGTCGGTGGTGGCCGTAATCATGATCTGGTCGCCGCAGCGCGCCGACGTGTTTACACTGCTGACGCTGATCGGCGCGGGCTTGGCCATTTCGATGCGCGAGGCGCTGCTCAGTATGTTGGGATGGCTGCACCTGATCGTCCGCACTCCATACAAGAACGGCGACCGGATCGAGGTGCGTGGCATCCAGGGCGATGTCGTCGACGTGCGGTTGCTCCATACGACGCTCATGGAAATCGGCGGCTGGGTCGACGCCGACCAGAGCACCGGGCGCCTGGTGCATATCCCAAATCACTGGGTTTTTCTGGATGGCGTGTACAACTACACCCTCGGCTTCAATTATATATGGAACGAACTGCCTTTCACGGTCACGTTTCGAAGCGACTGGCAGCGTGCGCAGGAGCAGATCCTCGACATCGCGAACGAAACGGTGAAGTCCGTCGAAGAGCAGGCCTCCCGGCAGATTCAGCAGACGGCGCAGGAGTATCTCGTCCACTACTCGATTCTGACGCCATACGTATATGTGAATGTCGTCGAGAACGGCATCCGGCTGACACTCCGCTACCTCTGCGAGCCGAGGAAACGTCGAGGGACAGCCCATGCACTCACCGTGCAGATCTTAAAGGCATTTCAGGAGGCGGGGACGATCGAGCTGGCATATCCCATGGTTGGCGTCTCTCCATTCGACACGCCACAGTTCGGCACCGTTGATACCCGTGGGGGCGGGGCGAACGGCGAGCGGTCCGGATCGTGAACGTTGCTCGCGGACGTTGCATCTGCCGCCCTCCCCCGCTATCTTTCGAGCCATGAAAACGACCCCCGCTCATACCGTCCCGAATAACTGGTCCTGGCGAAGCACGGATTTGGCGGGCCGGTGTGAGCACGTATGACGCAGTTTAAACTGCCTGTGTTACCATGCTTTAGGCCTGTCGCTCTTCTCGCGGCGGGCTTTTTTTGTATATGACATTCGAATCCTTTCAACAGATCATTGACGAGGCGCGGACGGACGGGAAGCGCGGCATCATCGTCCCTTTCACACGTCGCCTGACGGCCGATCTTCTGACGCCTGTCCTTGCGCTGCTCCGGCTGAGGCATGATGGCCGGAGCGTTTTCCTGTTCGAAAGCGTGGAGGGTGGTGAAAAGCTGGCGCGTTTCTCTTTCCTGGGGCGTGATCCATTTGCTGTAATTGAGGGCCGAGGCACCGGCACTGCGATTCGGTATCACGGTGATTTCCGTCCGTTCGACTTTGACGAGAACGCCACCGTCATCCAGAATATGCGGAAGGCGTTCGACGGCTACACTGAGATCCGCATCCCAGAGATGCCGCGGTTTGCGGGTGGAGCCGTGGGGTATCTGGGCTACGACGGTGTGCGCCTCTTCGAGCGCGTTCCGGAATCGTCGCCTAAAACGCTCGACGTGCCGGATGCGGTCTGGTCGTTTTACCGATCGGTCGTTGCCTTCGATCACCTCCGGCATCAGCTGGTGCTTATCGCCAACGCCTATGTCGACGCCGCGACGGAGCCGGAGACGGTCTACAGAGAGGCTATTGCCGATCTCGACCGGTTGGAAGATGCGCTGACGCGGGCGGACGTCCCGATGCCGGGGCCGTTTCGTCACGACGAGCGCGCCCAGTCTGCCTTCGATAGAGCCGACTTCGAAAGCGCCGTCGTGCGGGCCAAGCATCTCATTAAAGAGGGCGACATTTTTCAGGTTGTGCTCTCGCGGCGTGCGTCCTACTCATTTACGGGAGACGCGGTGCAGCTTTACCGTGCCCTACGGCGTGTTAATCCCTCCCCCTACCTCTTCTACGTAGAGACAGATTCCTGCGTGCTGATCGGATCGTCGCCCGAGGTTCTCGTCAGGACGGAGGGTTCGCGGGCGGAGGTGCTGCCCATCGCGGGTACGCGGCAACGCGGCGCGACGCCGGAGGAGGATGCTCGGCTCGAAGAGGAACTGCTCGCAGATCCGAAGGAACGCGCCGAACATGTGATGCTCGTTGACCTGGGCCGAAACGACCTGGGGCGGGTTTGCGAGCCCGGTTCTGTCGACGTCGAGCGGTATGCGTTTGTTGAACGCTATTCGCACGTGATGCACATCGTATCGTCCGTTTCAGGCCGCCTCGTTGCTGGATCTGATGCGCTCCATACGCTTGCGGCGTGCTTTCCGGCGGGCACGGTAAGCGGCGCGCCCAAGGTGCGAGCGATGGAAATCATCGACGAACTGGAGCCCGAAGCACGCGGCGTGTACGCCGGTGCCGTCGGCTACATCGACTTCGCCGGAAACATGGACACATGCATCGCAATTCGGACAATGGTTGTTAAGGATGACCGGGTCTATTTGCAGGCAGGCGCCGGTATTGTTGCCGACAGCGTGCCTGAGGCGGAGTTTCAGGAGACAGAAAACAAGGTCGGTGCGCTGCGTGAAGCGCTCAGGCTGGCAAGCCGCGATCTCAAGCCCGCAGGGGCCGACGAGACCACGGCACCCGCTAAATCTCATCGACAGGATGCCGTACATTAAGCGGCTTCGGTAACCACGAATCTCGCATATCATCATGCTGAAAGACGCGTTACTCAATAAAGGCTGGGGAGGCCGCACCATTACGCGCCAGGAAACGCTCGAGCGCCTGAACGTCATTCTCAGGCCGTTTCATGAAATGACGTACACGTACGATGTGGCCATAGAACGACTCTCCAACGCCGAGAGCCGGGAACGTCTCAAATCGTTTCAGCGGACGACCCGCGCCGACGGCGGAAAGCTCGCCGAATCCGTCTTGAGCTCGGGCGGCGTCCCGGAGTCCGGTGTCGACATGGAACTGCGCGACTTCGACCCGGGCAACGACGACGCTTCCATCATTGCGCATCTAATCGATCTCGAGAACGCCCTGCTCGATCGCGTCGCCGAGGAGCGAAAAGTCAGCCACCGTATGCACACGCGCGCCGTTCTTGGTGCCGTCGAGAAAAACGCGAAAGAGCGTCTCGATTATCTGAAGTCAATTCGCAAGTAAGCTCACCGATGTCAGAACTGGCCCCCGTTGCCGCCGAGAGCAATCCACCTTCGGAGACAGGACCCACGAAGATCGTCATCGTCTCCGGCATCCAGCCGTCGGGCACGCTGCATCTCGGCAATTATTTCGGCGCGATTCGGCAGCACATCGAGTTGCACGACAAGCACGAATCGTACTTCTTCATCGCCAATTATCATGCGATGACGTCCGTGCAAGACGCTGAGCGTCTTCGCCGCTATTCGCTGGATGTTGCTATTGATTATCTGGCGCTTGGATTCGATCCGACGAAGGCGCAGCTCTTTCTCCAGAGCGATGTACCGCAAGTCACCGAGCTCGCATGGGTGTTCTACAACCAGACGCCGACGTCGCTACTCGAGAAAGGAGTCTCGTATAAAGACAAGGTGGCACAGGGGCTCTCGCCCAATGCCGGCCTGCTGAATTACCCCGTGCTGCAAGCTGCGGACATCTTGATCTACGGCGGCACGCTCGTCCCGGTTGGGGCCGATCAGAAGCAACACATCGAGATCACACGGGATGTCGCCGGTAAGTTCAATCGGGCTTTCTGCCCTGATGACGAGCCGTTGTTCGACCTCCCCGATCCCATGATCCTCGAGACCGTGGCCGTCGTACCCGGCGTAGACGGGCGGAAAATGTCGAAGAGCTATGATAATACCATCGGCATTTTCGACGAAGGCAAGGCGCTCAAGCAGAAGGTGATGGGCATCGTGACAGACTCGACGCCGCTGGAAGAGCCCAAGGATCCAGCGGCCGATAATGTCTACGCGCTGATCAAGTTGTTTGCTGACGACGAAACGAAGCAGCGCATCTCTGATGCCTACCGCGCCGGCGGATACGGTTACGGACACGCCAAGAAGGAACTGCTCGGCCTCGTCACCAACCATTTTGCCGACGCACGGGAACGCCGCCGTGAGCTTGAAGCCAGGCCTGATTATGTGATGGATGTTCTGCGTGAAGGCGGGCAAAAGGCACGAGAGCGCGCGGACGTCATCATGGACGCCGTGCGTTCAAGGACGGGCCTCGTCACCACGTATCGTCCTACCTCATTTGCTACCTCGGGATGATTCTCGTCATCGATAACTACGATTCGTTCACGTACAATCTGGTTCATCTACTGGCCAACTGGGCCGACGATGTCCATGTCGTGCGGAATGATCAAATCGATACACACGCCGCGCGGCTCCTCGAACCCCGTGCGATTCTGATCTCGCCGGGCCCGGGCCGGCCGGCTGATGCGGGTGTTTCCGAGCAGTTGATTCGGGACTTTGGCTGCACGACGCCCATTCTCGGCGTGTGCCTCGGCCACCAGGCTATCGGCGAGGTCTTCGGAGCGAAGATCGTTCATGCACCTGAGTTGATGCACGGCAAAACGAGTCCGATTCGTCACGACGGTCGGTCAGTATTTCGGGGACTGCCCCAAAACTTCGACGCCACACGCTATCACTCGCTGGTGGTTGACCGTGCGGGCCTTCCGGACGAACTGGATGTTTCGGCGGAGGCACCCGACGGCACCATCATGGGGCTACGTCACCGGACGATGCCCATGGAGGGCATCCAGTTTCATCCGGAAAGTGTCCTCAGTACCGATGGGCCCGCCCTGATCCGGAACTGGGTGAATTACGTTCAGACGTATCGGCTTGATCGAGTTTCAGCCGCATGAAGAACGGACTCCACGAGTACCTCGGCATCCTGGCCGAAGGCAATACATTGACGCAGCTGCA
>Ga0209487_1003367_pt1 | contig 12572 bp, 9 predicted proteins | sample Poulit2012_FD_187524 | JGI IMG/M metagenome (GOLD analysis project Ga0209487, IMG submission 187524) | Agricultural soil microbial communities from Georgia to study Nitrogen management - Poultry litter 2012 (SPAdes) (version 2) | ecosystem: Environmental > Terrestrial > Soil > Agricultural land... | reverse complement strand
GTGACGAGCTGGTTCGTGCGCGTCACCGACTTCCGCGACCGCATGGTCGAGCTCAACGAGCAGATCACCTGGGTGCCGGACCACATCAAGCACGGCCAGTTCGGCAACTGGCTGGCCGGTGCGCGGGACTGGTCGATCTCCCGCAACCGCTACTGGGGCACCCCGATCCCGGTGTGGGTCTCGGACGACCCGCAGTACCCGCGCATCGACGTCTACGGCTCCTTCGCCGAGCTGGAGGCCGACTTCGGGCGCCTGCCGCTGGACCGGGACGGCCAGCCGAACCTGCACCGCCCGTTCATCGACGAGCTCACCCGGCCCAACCCGGACGACCCGACCGGCACGTCCACGATGCGCCGCATCCCGGACGTGCTGGACGTGTGGTTCGACTCCGGCTCGATGCCCTACGCCCAGGTGCACTACCCCTTCGAGAACCGCGACTGGTTCGAGCACCACTACCCGGGCGACTTCATCGTCGAGTACATCGGCCAGACCCGGGGCTGGTTCTACACGCTGCACGTGCTGGCCACCGCGCTGTTCGACCGGCCGGCCTTCACCACCTCGGTCTCCCACGGGATCGTGCTGGGCTCCGACGGCCGCAAGATGAGCAAGTCGCTGCGCAACTACCCCGACGTCTCGGAGGTCTTCGACCGCGACGGCTCGGACGCGATGCGCTGGTTCCTCATGGCCTCCCCGGTGGTGCGCGGCGGCAACCTCGTCGTCACCGAGGAGGGCATCCGCGAGAACGTGCGCCAGGTGCTGCTGCCGGTGTGGAACACCTGGTACTTCCTGTCGCTCTACTCGGGGGCCGCCCGTGGCGGGCAGGGCCTGGTGGGCCGCGAGGTGCGGCCCGAGGAGGCCGCCGGCCTGCCGGTGATGGACCGCTACCTGCTGGCCCGCACCCGCACCCTGGCCGCGGACGTGCGCCGCATGCTCGAGGCCTACGACGTGCCCGGCGCCTGCCAGGCGATCCGCGAGCACCTCGACGTCCTCACCAACTGGTACGTGCGCACCTCCCGCGACCGGTTCTGGGACGAGGACGAGGCCGCCTTCAACACCCTCCACACCGCGCTGGAGGTGCTCATGCGGGTGATGGCCCCGCTCGCCCCGCTCATCACCGAGGAGGTCTGGCGCGGCCTCACCGGCGGCCGCAGCGTCCACCTCACCGACTGGCCCGTCCTGGACGAGGCCTTCGCCGCCGACGAGCTCGTCGCCACCATGGACCGCGTCCGTGACGTCGTCTCCACCACCCTGGGCCTGCGCAAGGCCGGCTCGCTGCGCGTGCGCCAGCCGCTGCGCACGCTGCAGGTGGTGGTCGAGGAGCCCGAGGCGCTGGAGCCCTTCACCGGTCTCATCGCCGACGAGGTGAACGTCAAGGCCGTCGAGCTGCAGTCGCTGGCCGGGGACACCGCCCAGGAGCACGGCGTCTACACCAAGCTCACGGTCAACGCCCGCGCCGCCGGGCCGCGGCTCGGCAAGGACGTCCAGCGGGTGATCAAGGCCGCCCGCTCGGGGGCCTGGGAGCAGACCGCCGACGGCGGCGTCGTCGTCGACGGCATCGCCCTGGAGGAGGCGGAGTACACCCTCACCACCGAGGTGGAGGACCGCCCCGGGGACGAGCGCGCCGCGGGGGTGCTCGACGGCGGAGGCTTCGTCGTCCTGGACACCGCCCTGGACGACGAGCTGCTCGCCGAGGGCTTCGCCCGCGACCTCGTGCGGCGGGTGCAGGACGAGCGCAAGGCCGCCGGCCTGCACGTCACCGACCGCATCACGCTGGCCGTCGACGTCCCCGGGCGCTACGCCCGCTGGATCGAGAACCACGCCGACCTCGTCACGGGGGAGACGCTGGCCGTCTCCCTCGCCGTCGACGTCAGCCCCACCGAGGAGATCGCCGTCCGTCTGGAGCGCGTGCCGTCATGACCCACAGCAACGACCCCGACACCCCCGAAGGCGCCGGCCCCACCCCCCGGAGCGCCGACAGTACAGATCTTGACCGTCAAGATCTGTACTCTCGGCGCGGAGGAGGGGGTGACGAGGACGAGCGGCCCCCCGAGGCGGAGGCCCAGGCCGAGCACGACCGCGCCGCGCAGGAGCTCGTCGCCTCCGGCCTGTTCGCCGGGCCGGACCCGAGCGTCGTCGACGACGTCCTCACCTCCCCGGACGTCACCGTGCAGGTCGACCCCGTCGCCCGCGCCCAGGCCGAGGACGACGTCCACCGCGTCTACACCGACATCCTCACCCGCGCCCCCGAGCACGACGTCCAGCCCAGCCTGGACCGGGTCCGCGACGTGCTGGAGCTGCTCGGGGAGCCGCAGCGCACCTACCCCGTCATCCACATCGCCGGGACCAACGGCAAGACGTCCACGGCACGGATCGTCGAGCGGCTGCTGCGCGAGCGCGGCCTGCGCACCGGGCGCTTCACCTCCCCGCACCTGAGCAACGTGCGCGAGCGCATCGCGATCGACGGCGAGCCGATCACCCCCGAGGCCTTCCTGGAGGTCTGGGCGGACGTCGCGCCGTACATCACGATGGTGGACGAGCGGTCGCGGGAGGCCGGCGGGCCGCGGCTGAGCTTCTTCGAGGTCTTCACGGTCATGGCCTACGCCGCCTTCGCCGACGCGCCGGTGGACGTCGCCGTCGTCGAGACGGGGATGGGCGGGCGCTGGGACGCGACCAACGTCGCCGACGGCACCGTCGAGATCATCACCCCCGTGGCGCGGGACCACGAGCGCTGGCTGGGCCACACGCTCACCGAGATCGCCACCGAGAAGGCGGGCATCATCAAACCCGGTTCCACCGTCGTCAGCGCCGCCCAGGACGACGGCGTCGCCGCCGTCCTCGCCGAGGCGGCGCAGGCGGCGGGGGCCAGGCTCGTCGTCGACGGCGCGGACATGTCGGTCGTGGACCGGCAGCTGGCGGTGGGCGGGCAGATGCTCGTCCTGCAGACGCCGGCCGCCACCTACACCGACGTCTTCCTGCCGCTCCACGGCGAGCACCAGGCGCACAACGCGCTGCTCGCCGTCACCGCCGTCGAGGTCTTCTTCGGGGGCGGCTCGCTCAGCGGTGAGGTGGTCGAGCACGCGCTCGCCGCCGTCGACTCCCCGGGACGGCTGGAGCTCGTGCGCACGAGCCCCACGGTCCTCATCGACGCCGCCCACAACCCCGCCGGGGTGGAGGCGCTGCGGCAGGGCCTGGAGGAGGCCTTCTCGCTCAACCGGCTCGTCGGCGTCGTCGGCGTCATGTCCGACAAGGACGCCGAGGGCGTGCTCGCCGGGCTGGAGCCGATGCTCACCGAGGTCGTCGTCACCCGGGCCACGACCGACCGCGCCCACGACGTCGAGGACCTCGCCGAGATCGCGCGCGACGTCTTCGACGAGGACCGCGTGCACGTCGCGGACAGGCTCGAGGACGCAATCGACCTCGCGGCGGCACGAGCCGAGTACGGTGGGGAACCAGGCGGAGCCGTCCTCGTCACTGGCTCGGTGATCCTCGTGGGAGAGGCGCGGCTGCTGCTGCGGCGTGGCTGAGCCACGCCGCCCACCACCCCACAGGGAGGCCGCAGTGAAGAAGCTCATCAACGACCCGGGTTCCGTGGTCACCCAGTCCGTCGCGGGCCTGGTGGCCGCGCACGGCGACATCCTCAGCGCGAGCGAGGACCCCCTGTTCGTCTCCCGGGCCGGCGGCGCGGTCAGCGGCAAGGTCGGTCTGGTCTCCGGCGGCGGCAGCGGCCACGAGCCGCTGCACGCGGGGTTCGTCGGCGTCGGGATGCTCGACGCCGCCGTGCCCGGTGCCGTCTTCACCTCACCGAGCCCCGAGCCGATCCTCGCCGCGATGCAGGCCGCCGACGGCGGGGCGGGCGTGGTCCAGATCGTCAAGAACTACACCGGCGACGTCCTCAACTTCGAGGTGGCCGCCGAGCTCGGCGAGGCCGAGGGGATGACGGTGCGCAGCGTCCTGGTCGCCGACGACGTCGCGGTGGAGGACTCCACCTACACCGCCGGACGGCGCGGGGTGGCGGGCACGCTCGTGGTGGAGAAGATCGCCGGGGCGGCCGCCGAGCGCGGGGACGACCTCGACGCCGTCGTCGCTGTCGCCGAGCGCACCGCCGCGGCCGTGCGCACGATGGGCATCGCGCTCACCGCGCCCACCGTCCCCGCCGCGGGCCGCCCGTCCTTCGACCTGGAGGACGACGAGGTCGAGGTGGGCATCGGGATCCACGGCGAGCCGGGCCGGCGGCGGGTCAAGGCGGTGTCGGCCGACGAGACCGCCGAGCTCCTCCTCGAGCCGATCCTCCACGACCTCGGCGACGACGTCGCCGGCCGCGAGGTGCTGCTGCTGGTCAACGGCATGGGGGCCACGCCGTCGCTGGAGCTGTACGTCCTGTACGGCGCGGCCCGGCGCATCCTGGAGGAGCGCGGCGCCACGGTCACCCGGTCCCTGGTGGGCAGCTACGTCACCTCCCTGGACATGGCCGGGGCGAGCATCAGCGTCATGCCGTTGGACGAGGAGCTCACCGCGCTGTGGGACGCCCCGGCGCATACGGTGGCCCTGCGTCAGGGAATGTGAGGAGCACATGGACGAGACACTCGACACCGGCTGGGTGGTGCGCTGGGCGGAGCAGGCCCAGCGGGTCGTGGCGGAGAACCGCATCGCGCTGATGGAGCTGGACCGCGCGATCGGCGACGGCGACCACGGCGACAACCTCGACCGCGGCTTCACGGCCGTCACGGCCAAGCTCGCCGACATCACCCCCGACACCCCGGCCTCGGCCCTCAAGCTCATCGCCACCACGCTCATGTCCACCGTGGGTGGTGCTGCCGGGCCGCTGTACGGCACCGCCTTCCTGCGGGCGGCGACGGCCGCGGGGGACGGGCCGGTCGACGCCCAGGGGGTGGCCGCGCTGCTCGCTGCCGCCGTCGAGGGCGTGACGGCCCGCGGCAAGGCGGCCACCGGTGACAAGACCATGGTCGACGCCCTCGCGCCGGCCGCCGAGGCCGCCCGCGAGGCAGCTTCGTCCGGCGGCTCGGCGCTGGCCGCGCTGGAGGCGGCCGCGGAGGCCGCCGAGGCCGGCGCGGAGGCCACCGAGCCGATGGTCGCCCGCAAGGGCCGGGCCAGCTACCTCGGGGACCGCTCCGCGGGCCACCGGGACCCGGGTGCGCAGTCCAGTGCGCTCATCGTGCGTGCCGCCGCCGACGCGGCGGGTGGCGGGCAGTCGCCGTGACGACGGCGATCGTCGTCGTCTCCCACTCCTCCCAGCTCGCGCGCGGGGTGTGCGAGGTGGCGGCGCAGATGGCCCCCGACGTCGTGCTCCGCGCCGCGGGCGGGACGGTGGACGGCCGGATCGGCACGAGCTTCGACAAGGTCGCCAGCACCCTGGAGGAGCTGGCCGGGGAGTCCGAGGACGGCGTCGTCGTCCTCACCGACCTCGGCTCGGCGACCATGACGGCCGAGTCCGTCCTGGAGATCGTCGACGACGAGCGCGTGCTGCTCGCCGACGCCCCCCTCGTGGAGGGGGCGGTGGCCGCCGCCGTCGCCGCCCAGGGCGGGGCGAGTCCGGCGGAGGTGCGCCGTGCCGCCGAGGAGGCCGCGCTGACCTTCGCGATCAGCCGGCGTGACCGCTCCGAGGACGCGGACCGGCCCGCCGGGGAGGTGGCCGAGCGGGTGCTGGAGCTGCGCAACACCCTGGGCCTGCACGCCCGCCCCGCGGCCACCCTCGCCCGCCTGGTCAGCGGCTTCGACGCGCACGTGGAGGTCAACGGGGTGGACGGCACGAGTGTGCTGGCCCTCATGGGGCTCGGCCTGCCCGGTGGGGCGCTGCTGACCGTGCGGGCGAGCGGCGAGCAGGCCCAGGAGGTCCTCGACGCCGTCACCCACATCGTCGAGGACGGCTTCGGCGAGGAGTAACCCACCCCCTCCCGCCGAAAGTACAGTTCTTGACCGCGCCGGGGCGGGGTGCGGGCGGCGGGTAGGGCACGATAAGGCCCATGAACGAGAACAAACCCGTCGAGAGCTGGCTCACGGACATGGATGGCGTGCTCGTCCACGAGCAGCAGGCGATCCCGGGCGCCGGCGACTTCATCCAGGCGCTCATCGCCTCCGGCCGGCGCTTCCTCGTGCTCACCAACAACTCGATCTTCACCCCGCGGGACCTGCGCGCCCGGCTGCGGGCCGGCGGGATCGACATCCCCGAGGACGCCATCTGGACCTCCGCCCTGGCCGCGGCCCAGTTCCTCGACGGGCAGCGGCGCGGCGGCAGCGCCTACGTCGTCGGGGAGGCGGGTCTCACCACGGCCCTGCACGACATCGGCTACACGATGACCGACGTCGACCCGGACTACGTCGTCCTCGGCGAGACGCGCACCTACTCCTTCGAGGCGATCACCCGGGCCATCCGCCTCATCGAGGCCGGGGCCCGCTTCATCGCCACGAACCCCGACCCCTCCGGCCCGTCCGCCGAGGGCACGCTGCCCGCCACCGGCTCGGTGGCGGCGCTCATCACCCGGGCCACCGGCGTCGAGCCCTACTTCGTGGGCAAGCCGAACCCGCTCATGATGCGCAGCGCCCTCAACCGGATCGACGCGCACTCCGAGTCCACGGTGATGGTCGGGGACCGGATGGACACCGACGTCGTCTCCGGGCTGGAGGCGGGCATGCGGACCATCCTCGTGCTCTCCGGTTCCACCCGCCCCGACCAGGTGGAGCGCTTCCCCTACGTGCCCACCCGGGTGGTGGACTCCATCGCCGACGTCGTCCCGCTCGTGTCCGAGTTCGCCCCGGCGGCGACCTGACGCCCGTCCCGGGGATCGCCCGCGGCTCGATAGGATCGCCCCGATGAGCCGTCCAACCCGCAGCGCCCGCGCGCTGTTCACCTCCACGCTGCTGTACAGCGAGGCCCTGGTCGTCATGTTCGCCGCGCTCGTGGCGTTCCGGCTGGAGCTCGTGTCCGTCACGGCCGTCCTGTGGGGCGGTATCGGGCTCGCGCTGTGGGCGCTGGTCGCCGGGGTGCTGGTGCGGCGCAGCGCCGCCGGGTACGTCCTGGGCTCGATGCTCCAGCTCGCGCTGGTCGCCACCGGGATCGTGCTGCCGATGATGTTCGCGCTCGGCGGGGTCTTCGCGATCCTCTGGCTCATCTCGCTGCGCGTGGGCGGGCAGATCGACCGCGAGCGGGTCGTGCGGGAGCGGGAGGAGCGCGAGCACGCCGCCGACGACGGCGCGGCCGGCCCCACGGTGGCCGAGGGACCCACGGCCTCCCGGTAGGGTCGGCCCCGTGACTTCCTCGCAGACCGAACGCACCCTCGTCCTCATCAAGCCCGACGGCGTCCAGCGCGGCCTCGTCGGGGAGATCCTGCGCCGCATCGAGGCCAAGGGCTACGGCATCGCGGCCCTGGAGCTGCGCACCGCCGACGCCGACCTCCTCGGCGAGCACTACGCCGAGCACCGCGGCAAGCCGCACTTCGAGCCGCTCGTGGAGTTCATGGGCTCCGGGCCGGTCGTGGCCGCCATCGTCGAGGGCAACCGCGTCATCGAGGGCTTCCGCTCGCTCGCCGGCACCACCGAGCCGACGACGGCGGCCCCGGGCACCATCCGCGGCGACCTCGCCCGCGCCTGGGAGACCCAGGTGATCCAGAACCTCGTGCACGGCTCGGACTCCCCGGAGTCCGCCGAGCGCGAGATCGCCCTCTGGTTCCCCCAGCGCTGACGCACCGCTCCGGCGCCCGGCCCCAAGCGCCGAGTTCTCCCTTTTCGATCACCGTTCGCCCCTTGTTTCCGGGGGCGTGCTGATCGGAAAGGGCGAACTCGGCGGATGGGGCGGGGGTGGGGGGGCGCGGCGGTTAGGCTGCTTTCGTGCATCTCAAGACGCTGACGCTGCGGGGGTTCAAGTCCTTCGCCTCGGCGACGACCCTGCACTTCGAGCCGGGCATCACCTGCGTCGTCGGGCCCAACGGCTCGGGCAAGTCCAACGTCGTCGACGCCCTGTCCTGGGTGATGGGCGAGCAGGGCGCCAAGTCGCTGCGCGGCGGCTCGATGGCCGACGTCATCTTCGCCGGCACCTCCACCCGCGCGCCGCTGGGCCGCGCCGAGGTCTCCCTCACCATCGACAACAGCGACGGTGTCCTGCCGATCGACTACACCGAGGTGACGATCTCCCGCACGCTCTTCCGGGGCGGCGGCTCGGAGTACGCGATCAACGGGGAGGCCGCCCGGCTGCTGGACATCCAGGAGCTGCTCTCGGACACCGGCATGGGCCGCGAGATGCACGTCATCGTCGGGCAGGGGCAGCTGGACCAGGTGCTCTCCGCCGGCCCTGAGGAGCGCCGCGGCTTCATCGAGGAGGCCGCCGGCGTCCTCAAGCACCGGCGGCGCAAGGAGAAGGCGCTGCGCAAGCTGGAGGCGATGCGCGCCAACGTCGACCGCGTCACCGACCTGTCCACCGAGATCCGCCGCCAGCTCGGCCCGCTGGCCAAGCAGGCCGACGTCGCCCGCCGCGCCCAGGTGATCCAGGCGGACCTGCGCGACTCCAGCGCCCGCCTGCTCGCCGACGACCTCGTCCAGCTCACCGCCACCCTCCAGCGGGAGATCGCCGACGAGACCGCCCTGCGCGAGCGGCGCGCCGCCGTCGAGGCCGCCGCCGACGGCGCCCGCACCCGCCTGGCCCAGCTGGAGGCACAGGCCGCCGCGGCCGCGCCGCAGCTGCGCGAGGCCACCGACACCTGGCACTCGCTGTCCGGACTGCGCGAGCGCCTGCGCGGCCTGCGCTCCCTGGCCGCCGAGCGCAGCCGCCTCCTGGGCACCCCCGCCCAGGAGCAGCGCGGCACCGACCCGGAGGAGCTGGACGCCCGCGCCGCCCGCGCCCGCGAGGAGGAGGCGGCTCTCGCGGCCGAGCTGGAGGCCGCCCGCCGCAGCGTGGAGGCCGTCGTCGCCGAGCGGACGCAGGCCGAGGAGGCCGAGCGGGACGCCGAGCGCGCCCTGGCCTCGGTCCACCGCGGTGTCGCGGACCGCCGCGAGGGCCTGGCGCGCCTCACCGGGCAGGTCGCCGCCCGCCGCAGCGGCGCGGAGGCCGCCCAGGCCGAGCTCGGCCGGCTGCGCGCCAACCTCGCCGAGGCCGAGGAGCGCGCCGCCCGCGCCCAGGCGGAGTTCACCGCCCTGGAGCAGCAGGTGGCCGGCGCCGAGGAGGGCGAGGAGGGGCTGGACGAGGCGCACGAGCAGGCCGTGGAGGAGCTGGACGCCGCCGAGGCCGCCGTCGCCGCCCTGGAGGAGACCGAACGGGAGGCCGACGGCGAGCGCCGCACCTGGCAGACCCGCCGCGACACCCTGGAGCTCTCCCTCACCCGCAAGGACGGCACCGGCGCCCTGCTCGAGGCCGCCGAGCGCCTGGCCGGGCTGCGCGGCTCCCTGCCGGACGCGCTGAGCGTCGAGCACGGCTACGAGACCGCCGTCGCGGCCGTCCTCGGCGCCCACACCGACGCCGCCGTCGTCGAGTCCACCGACGTCGCCGTCGACGCGATCCGCCGCGCCCGGGACGAAGACCTGGGCCAGGTGAGCGTCGTCGTCGCGGGAGCGACGTCCCCGGGTGACGACGACGGCGCCGCACCGGCGGGCGGGCGCTGGCTGCGGGACGTCGTCACGGTGGGGGAGGAGCTGGCCGGTGCCGTGCACACGCTGCTGGCCGGCGCCGTCGTCGTCGAGGACCTCGCAGCTGCACGGGCGGCGGTGGCCGCCGCCGACGTCGTCGCCGTCACCCGGGACGGTGACGTGCTGTCCCGGGTCAGTGCCGGCGGCGGCAGCAGCGGCGGGCCGAGCGTGCTGGAGCTGCACGCCGCACACGAGGAGGCCGTGGCCGAGCACGCTGCCGCGACCGCCCGCGGCGAGCAGGCACGCTTCGCGCTCGTCGCCGCGCGCGACCGGGTCTCGCGGGCGCAGGAGGAGGTCGACGCGACCCTCGCCGCGCTCCACGCCTCCGACGCCCGGCTCGCCGGCGTGGCCGAGCAGCTCGGCCGTCTCGGCTCGGCCGCCCGGGCCGCGGAGGCCGAGGCCGAGCGGATCCGGCCCGCGATCGCCGAGCTCGTCGCCAAGGGCGAGGAGCACGAGCGCGAGCTGGCCGCGCTGCTCGCCCGCCTGGAGGTGGCCCAGCAGGAGCCGGAGGACGCCGAGGAGCAGCTGGCGGCCGCGACCGCCGAGCGCGACCGCGCGGCCGAGACCGCCCGCGCCGCCCGCGCCCGGGAGACCGAGGCCCGCCTGGCCCTGCGCACCGTCGAGGAGCGGGCCGGTGCGCTGTCCGGCCGCGCGGCCTCGCTGGAGCGCGCCGCGGAGGCCGAGCGCGCCGCCCGCCGCAAGGCCGCCGAGCGGGAGCGGCGCCGCGCCCGTCAGGCCGAGACCGCCGCCCTGGTCCAGGCCGGGGCGGACCAGGCCCTGCACACCCTGGAGCGATCCCTGGAGGCCGCGGCCGCCGCGCGTGAGGACGCCGAGGAGGCCCGCGCCACCCGGGAGACCGAGATCGCCCGGGCGCGCACGGAGCTGGAGGAGGCCACCCAGGAGCTCACCCGCCTCACCGACGCCGTCCATCGCGACGAGGTCGCCCGCGCCGAGCAGCGCCTGCGCATCGGCCAGCTGGAGGAGCGGTCCGTCAGCGAGCTGGGGATCGACCCCGAGGTGCTCGTCGAGGAGTACGGCCCCCACCAGCCGGTCCCCGTCGTCGTGCCCGACGGCGAGGAGCCGCGCGACCCGGTGCCCTACGTGCGCGAGGAGCAGGAGAAGCGCCGCCGGCGGGCCGAGCGGGACCTCGCGCGGCTCGGCAAGGTCAACCCGCTCGCGCTGGAGGAGCACGCCGCCCTCGCCGAGCGCCACCGCTTCCTCACCGAGCAGCTCGCCGACCTCAAGAAGTCCCGTGCGGACCTGCTGGAGATCGTCCGGGAGATCGACGAGCGGGTCGAGCGCGTCTTCGCCGAGGCCTTCGCCGACACTGCCGCCGCCTTCCAGGACGTCTTCGACCGGCTCTTCCCCGGCGGCGAGGGCCGGCTGGTGCTCACCGACCCCGAGGACATGCTCACCACCGGCATCGAGATCGAGGCGCGCCCGGCGGGCAAGAAGGTCAAGCGGCTCTCGCTGCTCTCCGGCGGGGAGCGCTCGCTGACCGCCGTCGCCCTGCTCGTGGCGATCTTCAAGGCCCGGCCCAGCCCCTTCTACGTCATGGACGAGGTGGAGGCGGCGCTGGACGACACCAACCTCGGGCGGCTGCTGGAGATCTTCACCGAGCTGCGGGAGGACTCCCAGCTCATCGTCATCACCCACCAGAAGCGCACGATGGAGATCGCCGACGCCCTCTACGGCGTGACGATGCGCGGCGACGGCGTCACCACCGTCATCAGCCAGCGACTTTCGGAGGACGAGCCCTCGCCCGTGTGAGGAGCGACACGACGGGCGGGTGGCGCAAAAGGGTTAGCACAGTTCGGGCCCTCGTGGGTCATAATGAGGCCATGACGGGGGCGATCCTGGTGACCATGCTGGCGGTGCTGTGCGCCGTCGCGATCTTCGCCACCGTCCTGGCCACCCGCCGCCCGCCGGAGGGCTGGCGCACCTGGCTGCGCGAGTCGCTCGCGGCCTGGCGCCGCGAGGACCTGGAGTGGACCGACGACGTCGACGAGGAGGACGCCGGCGGCCTCGGCACGCTCTACCTCATGAGCGAGCCCGGCAACGCCTACGCCACCCCCGAGGAGATCGCCGGCCCGCTCGTGGACCGGCTGCGGGACCTGGAGACCCACGTCGTCGAGCGCCGTCGTCGCGGAGAGGGACAGCCCACCGAGGCTCACGCCTGACCAGGGCGTGACGCGCGCGTGGCCCGGGCCGTGCACCAGGCCGTGAAGCGCGTCTCGCTCGTGGCCCGCCGGTGGCCCACCCTGCCCCTCGTGGTCCAGACTGGTCTGCTGTGACCGATCAGCTCTGGGCGATCCTCGCCGTCGTCATCGTCGTCCTCATCGCCGGGGGAGCGGCCCTCACCTCGGGCCTGCGCCGTCGCCGTCCACCGGAGCTGCCCCCGCAGGAGCCGGGCACCGAGCAGCCGACCACCCCGGGGGAGCCGTCGGCCGCCACCGACACCCTCACGGCGCCCGAGACCCTCGACACCGCGCCTCCCGAGGAGGCCGTGGTCGAGGAGGCGCCCCCGGCCGTCGAGCGGCCCGCTCCGGTCGCCGGGCGGATGGTCCGGCTGCGCGAGCGGCTGGCACGCTCCGGGGCGATCGGCCGCTCGCTGCTGTCGATCCTCTCGCGCGACACGCTCTCGGAGACCGACTGGGAGGAGATCGAGGAGACCCTCCTGCTCGCCGACGTCGGCATCGGCCCGACCACCGAGCTCATGGACCGCCTGCGCACCCGCGTGCAGGTCCTCGGCTCCAACGACCCGGCCGCCGTCCGCGACGTCCTGCGCGAGGAGCTGCTCCAGCTCGTCGACCCGTCGATGGACCGCTCGCTGCGCACCTCCAAGGGCGTGGGCGACGACGGCACCCCCCACCCCGCGACCATCCTCGTCGTCGGCGTCAACGGCACCGGCAAGACGACGACGGTCGGCAAGCTCGCCCGCG
>Ga0209487_1003366_pt1 | contig 12573 bp, 12 predicted proteins | sample Poulit2012_FD_187524 | JGI IMG/M metagenome (GOLD analysis project Ga0209487, IMG submission 187524) | Agricultural soil microbial communities from Georgia to study Nitrogen management - Poultry litter 2012 (SPAdes) (version 2) | ecosystem: Environmental > Terrestrial > Soil > Agricultural land... | reverse complement strand
CAGGTGCACCCGCAACCGGATCTCGTCACCGCACGTGGGGTTGACCTGGAAGGACTCCCCCGCGTGCCCGGCGACCAGACCGTACCCGTGCCGTTCCCGGGCGTGGTCCAGGATCACCTGCTGGTACAGCTGGGTCATCGCGTCGTTCATCACGGCCTCCCGAAGAACTCCTGGACCCGGGCGAGGTGGTCGGCAAAGTGGTCGATCTCCTCGATAGTGGTGTGCACACCCACCGAGGCGCGCGCCGAGGACTGGGCGCCGAGGCGGCGGTGCAACGGCTGCGCGCAGTGGTGACCGACCCGGATGGCGATCCCGGCGGCGTCCAGCAGCTGGCCGACGTCGTGCGGGTGCACCCCGTCCACGACGAACGCGACGACGCCGATCCGGTCCTGCGGCGTGCTCGGACCAAGGATGTGCACCCCGTCGAGGGACTGCAGCCGGTCGAGCAGGTGCGCGGTCAGCTCGGTCTCGTGGGCGGCCAGGGCGGACATACCCAGCTCGGCCAGATAGGCGGCGGCCGCTTGCCAGCCCACGCTCTGGGCGACCATCTGGGTACCGGCCTCGAACCGCAGCGGAGGTGGTGCGTAGGTGGTCGAGGTCATCGTGACCACCTCGACCATCGACCCGCCGGTGAGCACCGGGGGCATCGCCTCGAGCAGCTCGCGGCGCCCGTAGAGTGCGCCGATGCCGGTGGGCCCGAGCATCTTGTGCCCGGAGAAGGCGGCGAAGTCCACGTCCAGTGCCTTGAGATCCACCGGCAGGTGCGGCACGCTCTGGCAGGCGTCCAGCAGCACGAGCGCGCCGACGGCGCGAGCAGCTGCGACCACCTCGGCCACCGGGGAGATCGCACCGGTCACGTTCGACACGTGGGTGAGGGCGACCAGCTTGGTGTGCTCGGTGATCACGTCCAGGCCGGCCGGGTCCAACCGGCCCTCGTCGGTGACGGTGAGGTAGCGCAGCGCAGCGCCGGTGCGGGCGCACAGCTCCTGCCAAGGCACCAGGTTGGCGTGGTGCTCGGCCTCGGTGACCACGATCTCGTCCCCTGGTCCGAGGACCAGCGGAGCAGAGGCCGGCGCGCCGCGCCCGGATGTGGCGTTCGACATGGCGTAGGCGACCAGGTTGATCGCCTCGGTGGCGTTCTTCGTCCAGACCAGCTCGTCGGCGTCCACACCGACGAACGCGGCGACCGTCTCCCGGGCCTCCTCGTAGGCGGTGGTGGCCTCCTCGGCCAGCGCATGGGCGCCACGGTGCACAGCAGCGTTCCGGCGCAGGTAGAAGTCCTGCTCCGCGTCGATCACGCACTCCGGCTTCTGGCTGGTGGCTGCCGAGTCCAGGTAGACCAGCGGCCGCCCGTCCCGCACGGTGCGTTCGAGCAGCGGGAAATCCGCCCTGACGGCGGCCAGCTCGGCCGCCGTCAGGGTGTGCTCCGCTGTGGTGGACATGCTCAGGCCGGAGTGAGGAACCGGTCGTAGCCCTCGGCCTCGAGCCGTTCGGCCAGCTCCGGGCCGCCCTGCTCGGCAACCCGGCCCGCCACGAAGACATGCACGAAGTCGGGGGTGACGTGCTGCAGGATCCGGTTGTAGTGGGTGATCAGCATGATGCCCACGTCAGTGGTGTTCCGCACCCGGTTCACCCCTTCGGCGACGACCCGCAGCGCGTCCACGTCCAGGCCGGAGTCGGTCTCGTCCAGGACCGCGAACTTCGGCTTGAGCAGCTCCAGCTGCAGGATCTCGTGGCGCTTCTTCTCACCACCGGAGAAGCCCTCGTTCACGTTCCGCTCGGCGAACACCGGGTCCATCCGCAGGTCCTTCATCGTGGTGCGCACGTCGGAGACCCAGTGCCGCAGGGCGGGTGCCTTCCCGTCGATGGCGGTCTTGGCGGTCCGCAGGAAGTTGGACACGGTCACCCCCGGCACCTCCACCGGGTACTGCATGGCCAGGAACAGGCCGGCGCGGGCGCGTTCGTCCACGCTCATCTCCAGGACGTCCTCCCCATCAAGGAGGATCTGGCCACTGGTGACCTCGTACTTCGGGTGGCCGGCGACAGCGTAGGCCAGGGTGGACTTGCCGGACCCGTTCGGGCCCATGATGGCGTGCGTCTCACCGCTGTTGATCGTCAGGTCCACTCCGCGCAGGATGGGCTTGGCCCCCTCGGGTGTGGTGACGCTGACGTGCAGGTCGCGGATCTCAAGGCTGGACATACGTTCTCTTTCCTTGTCTGTGGGTCAGTCAGTCTGCAGTGGTGGCGGGGGTGTCCACGTCCACCAGGATCTTGTCGCCGTCGTAGGTCAGCGGGTAGACCGCGACCGGACGGGTGGCGGGCAGGGACAGCGGTTTGCCGCTGTCCAGGTCGAACACGCTGCCGTGCAGCCAGCACTCCACCGTGTTGCCCTCGACCTCTCCCTCGGAGAGGGAGACCTGCCCGTGAGTGCAGACGTCGTTGATGGCGTGGTACTCACCATCCTCGGCGCGCACGAGGGCCACTTCCACCAGCGAGCCGTCGGCGGAGTCGAGCTCGAGCCGCAGCGCCTCCCCGGGTTCCAGGTCGTCGCGGGAGGCGACCAGCTGTGCGGTCACCGCAGCTCACCGGGCTCGACGGCCTCGATCGCGTCGATCACGGCCTGCTCGTCCTCGTTCTCGTCGTAGGCGCCGGTCAGGTGCCCGAGCACAGTGTCCAGCTCGGCGTCGATCGCGGCCAGCAGCCGCTCCTCCACCGAGGCCACGCCGATCTTGGTGATCATCTCGGCGAAGAAGCCGCGCACCACCAGGCGCCGGGCGGCCGCCTCCGGAATGCCGCGCGAACGCAGGTAGAACAGCTGCTCGTCGTCGAACCGGCCGGTGGCCGAGGCGTGCCCGGCCCCCTCGATCTCGCCGGTCTCGATCTCCAGGTTCGGCACCGAGTCGGCGCGGGCACCGTCGGTGAGCACCAGGTTGCGGTTCAGCTCGTAGGTGTCGGTGCCCTCGGCCTCCTTGCGGATCAGCACGTCACCGATCCACACGATGTGCGCCTCGTCTCCCTGCAGGGCGCCCTTGTAGGTGACCCGGGAGATGCAGTTCGGTACGGCGTGGTCCACGAACAGCCGGTGCTCCTGGTGCTGGCCGGCGTCTGCGAAGTACAGCCCGTCCATCTCCACGTCCCCGCCGGTGGCGGTGAACGCGGACTCCGGGGTGAGCCGGACCACATCACCACCGAGGGTGACGACCACGTGCCGCAGAGTGGCATCCCGGCCGATGGTGGCGCGGTGGCTGGAGGCGTGCACAGCACCGGTGTCCCAGTCCTGCACGGAAACCACCCGCAGGTGGGCGCCGTCACCGACGTGGATCTCCACGGTCTGGGTGAGCGCCGCATCGCCACGGTGGTCGAGCACCACGACCGCCTCGGACTGCTCCTCGGCGACGATGCTCACGTGCTGGGCGGCCGGGGTGGAGTCGGTGCCGGTGATGGTCACCAGCGTCTCCTTGCTGGCCACGTGCTGCCGGGGGATGGTCACCACGAGGGCCTCGGTGAAGGACTCCCAGGCGATCGCGGCGAGCCGGTCACCGGGAGCGCCGGCGGTACCGAGCCGCTCGTCCTCACGGCCCACGTGCTCGATCAGCACCTGCTCGTCGGCGTCCACCTGCACCTGCGGTGCGGCACCGGTGAGCACTCCCGACATCAGCGGGGCCAGGCGGTTCATCGGGGAGAACCGCCAGTCTTCCTCCCGGCCGGTCGGCGGTGGGAAGTCCGCCAGGGCGAAGGAGGTAGCACGGTCCCCGCGGGAGGCCTCCGGCACGACACCGTGGCTGTGCGCGCCGTCGGCGGCCGCCTGGGAGTGGTCGGTGCTCAGTGAGGTGTTCTCAGTTGTGGTGGTCGACATCAGCCGACGGCCCCTTCCATCTGCAGTTCGATGAGCCGGTTGAGCTCAAGTGCGTATTCCATCGGCAGCTCGCGCGCGATCGGCTCCACGAACCCGCGCACGATCATCGCCATCGCCTCGCTCTCGTCCAGCCCGCGAGACATCAGGTAGAACAGCTGGGCCTCGCTCACCTTGGAGACAGTGGCCTCGTGGCCCATCTCCACGTCGTCCTCGCGGACGTCCACGTAGGGATAGGTGTCCGACCGGGAGATCTGGTCCACCAGCAGGGCGTCACAGAGCACGTTGGACTTGGAGTGCGCGGCACCGTCGAGCACCTGCACCAGTCCCCGGTAGGAGGATCGGCCTCCACCACGCGCCACCGACTTGGACACGATCGAGGAGGACGTGTGCGGAGCCATGTGCACCATCTTCGAGCCGGTGTCCTGGTGCTGGTCGGCACCAGAGAAGGCGATGGACAGGGTCTCGCCGCGGGCGTGCTCACCCATCAGGTAGACCGCGGGGTACTTCATCGTCACCTTGGAGCCGATGTTCCCGTCGATCCACTCCATGTTGCCGCCCTCAGCCACGGTGGCCCGCTTGGTCACCAGGTTGTAGACGTTGTTGGACCAGTTCTGGATCGTGGTGTAACGCACCCGGGCGTCCTTCTTCACCACGATCTCCACCACGGCCGAGTGCAGCGAGTCGGAGGAGTAGATCGGTGCGGTGCAGCCCTCGACGTAGTGCACGTAGGAGCCCTCGTCGGCGATGATCAGCGTCCGCTCGAACTGCCCCATGTTCTCGGTGTTGATCCGGAAGTAGGCCTGCAGCGGGATCTCCACGTGCACACCCGGCGGCACGTACACGAACGAACCACCGGACCACACCGCAGTGTTCAGCGAGGCGAACTTGTTGTCCCCGGCCGGGATCACCGTGCCGAAGTACTCCTCGAAGAACTCCGGGTGCTCACGCAGCGCAGTGTCGGTGTCCAGGAACAGCACGCCCTGGCGCTCGAGCTCGTCGTTGATCTGGTGGTAGACGACCTCGGACTCGTACTGTGCGGCGACACCGGCAACCAGACGCTGCTTCTCCGCCTCCGGGATACCGAGCCGGTCGTAGGTGGTCTTGATCTCTTCCGGCAGGTCTTCCCAGCTGTTCGCCTGCTTCTCCGTGGACCGCACGAAGTACTTGATGTTGTCGAAGTCGATCCCGGACAGGTCCGCACCCCAGTGCGGCATCGGCTTCTTGTCGAACAGCCGCAGCGCCTTCAGCCGGTTCTTGCGCATCCAGTCGGACTCATCCTTCATGTCCGAGATGTTGTTCACCACGTCCGCGGACAGCCCGCGCTGCGCGTTGGCCCCTGCGTCGTCGGTGTCGTGCCAGCCGTAGCCGTAGTTGCCGAGCGACGCGATGGTCTCTTCCTGCGTCATCGGCTCCTGGCCGGTCTGGGTGGTCGGTGTCGTCTCTGTGGTCATCGGGTCGCTCTATTCCTTTCCCCGGGTGGGGATCGTCACCGGGATGTGAGTGGTGCACACGTGCTCGCCACCAGCGAGGGTGGCCAGACGTTGGACATGCACGCCGAGCAGGTCGGCGAAGGCGCGGGTCTCTGCCTCGCAGAGCTGGGGGAACTGTGCGGCGACCTGCTGGACCGGGCAGTGCCCCTGGCAGAGCTGGACGGCGAAGCCGCCCATCGGTCTGGAGCTTGCAGCGTAGCCGTCCTCGCTGAGCGCGTCGGACAGCGCGGCGGCGCGAGCGTGCAGGTCCTCGCCGGCGGCTTCGACGCGGGCGGCATACCGGCGTCGCATCTCTGCGGCCCGTTCCTCGGCGAAGGCCTCCACCGCCTCCGGGCCCACCTGCTCACCGAGCCGCCCGAGGGCACGGACCGCCATCTCGGCGTAGGCTGCGCCGGCCTGCGGGTGGGCCGCCAGGGTGGCGATGTACCGCTTCGCCGGTCGCCCTCGGCCGCGTGGCAGAGCCGCGGACTCCTCGCGCACGGTCACCTGTCCAGTGCGTTCCAGTGCCGCCAGGTGGCGGCGGATCGCTGCGGACGTCAGCTCCAGCTCGTTGGCCAGCTCGGCGGCAGTGACCGGGCCGAGCTCGATGATCAGGCTGCGCACGCGCTCTCGGGTGGTGGCCTCGGCGTCATCGACCGGTACGGACGTCACGCTCTCACCTCCCTCACGCACATGGCCGCAGAACAGCGGCCATGAATTACTCAACATTGTCGTTACCCAAATGAGGATCTGCAAGCAAGGCAACCCTTAGAAGTGATATACCTCTCATCTGCGCCCCGGGCGCGTCGGAGCTGTGCAGCCGGCGGCCGGTGCCCGCCCGGTTTCGCATACCCTTCAGCCGTGACCTTCTGTGTGGAGCTGACCGGCGTGCACAAGGCCTTCGGGGCCACCCACGCCCTGGACGGGCTCTCCCTGACCGCCGAGCAAGGGCAGATCACCGCTGTGCTCGGCCCCAACGGTGCGGGCAAGTCCACGGCGATGGCGATCTGCGAAGGCCTGCAGCACGCCGACGCCGGTACTGTCCGCGTGCTCGGGCTGGACCCGGCGACCGCCAGCACACAGCTGCGCCCCCGGGTCGGGGTGATGATCCAGGACGGCGGGCTGCCGGTGATGGCCCGCTCCGAAGAGCTGCTGCGGCACATCTCCCGGATGTACGCCCGGCCCCGGGACGTCGACGAGCTGATCGGCACCCTCGGTCTGGCACCGTTCGCACGGACATCGGTACGGCGCCTGTCCGGTGGGCAGCGGCAGCGGCTGGCGTTGGCGATCGCGCTCGTCGGACGCCCGGACCTGGTGTTCCTGGACGAGCCGAGCGCCGGGCTGGACCCGCAGGCACGGCTGGCGGTGTGGTCGATGATCGAACAGCTGCGCACCGACGGTGTGAGCGTGCTGCTGACCACCCACCTGATGGACGAGGCGGCCCGCCTGGCCGACCATGTGGTGATCATCGACCACGGCCGGGTGATCGCCCAAGGAACGGTCGATGGGCTCACCGCAGCGGCCGGTGACGGCGCAGCCCACCCGGGCAGCGGGCCGCACCCGGGCGAGGTGGCACCCGCAGGCGCCCCGGGGACCATGCACCTGACCGGGACGTTCACGACCGAGGCGATCTCCGCCGTCGAGCAGCTCGCCCGCACCCACCAGCTCCAGGTACGCACCGACCCCGTGGGCGGCCCACCCGCACCAGAACGCACTCTGGAGGACGTGTTCCTCCAGCTGACCGGACGGAGCCTGCGATGACCGCCCACGCTGGGGCCAGCCCGTGGCCGGTGCGCGTGCTCTCCCACGCCGGGTTCGAGATGCGCAACCTGCTGCGCAACGGTGAACAGCTGCTGCTCACCCTGATCCTGCCGGCGATCGTGCTGGTGGTGCTGGTACGCACCGACCTGATCCGCCTGGACCTGGGCGGGCAGGACCCGGTCCAGGTCGCCACCCCCGGCGTGCTGGCGCTGGCGATCATGTCCACGGCGTTCACCTCCAACGCGATCGCCACCGGGTTCGACCGGCGGGCCGGTGCGCTGCGGCTGCTGGCCACCACTCCCCTGGGCCGCAGCGGACTGCTCGGCGGCAAGGTGGTGGGTGTGTTCGCCGTCGAGCTGGTGCAGATCGTGGTGCTCGGCGCACTCGCCGTGGCGCTCGGCTGGCGGCCGGTGCTGGGCGGGCTGCCGGTCGCCATCGGCGCCGTGCTGCTCGGCACGGCGGCGTTCACAGCGCTGGCGCTGCTGATCGCCGGCACGCTGCGGGCCGAGGCGGTGCTGGCCGGGGCGAACCTGCTCTGGCTGCTGCTGGTGGTCGGCGGCGGCGTGATCTTCCCAGCCTTCGGGGTGCTCACCTACCTGCCATCGGCCGCGCTCGGTGACGCGCTGCGGGCCAGTCTGGGCGGGACCGGCGGTGCGACGGGGCTGCTCGCCCTGGGAGTGCTGGCCGTCTGGACCGTGCTGCTCGGCGGGGCGACCGTGCGCTGGTTCCGTTGGCACTGAGCGGCCCGCCGCTGTTCGACGACCTGATCACCTGGTCGGAGTTGGTGGTGATCGTGGTGATCGTGGTGATCGTGCAGCTGGTGCAGCTGCTCGGGAACGTGCTCGCACGTCATCTGCTGCGCCGTTGAGCCGATACCCTAGAGGGGTGTCCGCACTGACCTATGCCCGCATCACCGGCCGCGTGATCGTGGCCAATCTGGTCGTCCAGATCCTGATCATCGCGACTGGTGGTGCCGTCCGGCTGACCGGCTCGGGGCTGGGTTGCTCCAGCTGGCCGAACTGCGCACCCGGCCAGTTCACACCGACGCTGCACGGTGAGGCCTCCTTCCACCCCTACGTGGAGTGGGGCAACCGGATGATGGGCGCGGTCGTGGTGGTGGTGGCGCTGGCCGTGGCGCTGCTGGTGTTCTTCGCCCAGCGTGGTGGGGTACGCCCCGCCCCCTCCACCCGGCTGCTCTGGTTGGCGACCACGCCGTTGCTGCTGTCGCTGGTGCAAGCAGTGCTCGGTGGCCTGACCGTGGTGCTGGACCTGCACCCGGCGTTGGTCGGTTCGCACTTCCTGTTCTCCGCGGCACTGGTGTGGCTGTCCACCTGGCTGGTGATCACCTGGTTCGCCCCCGGGCAACCGCGACCGGCCGTCCCGGCCCGGTTGCGCACCGTGGGCTGGCTGCTGGCCGCAGTGGCCGGCGTGGTGGTGGTGCTCGGCATGGTGGTCACCGGTTCCGGCCCGCACTCCGGGGACGAGGAGATGGGCTACCGGTTCGCCGTGGACCCCGTGCTGGTGGCAAGGGCGCACGCGGGCGCAGTGTGGGTGTTCCTGGCGCTGCTGGTGCTGCTGCTGGCCCTTGCCTACCAAGCGTCCGACGACGGCGCAGGCCGGCTGCCGGTGGTGCGTCACCGGGCGCTGGTGCTGCTCGGGGTCACCCTCGCGCAGGGCGCGATCGGGTACGTCCAGTACTTCACCGGGCTGCCCGAGCTGTTGGTCGGGATCCACATGGTCGGCGCGGCGGTGCTGCTGGTGACCACCGCGTGGACGGTGGCCGGGATGTCCGAGCGGGCATCGCGGGCGGATCTGACGGCGGCCGAACCCACAGTACCCGTGACCGCGGAGCACTGATTGCCGCCAGCTGGGCCACGCCCCGCCGCGGAGGCGATGGCTCCCGCCACCCACTGCGGAGGCGATGGCCGCCGCCACCCACTGCGGAGGCGACAACTCCTGCGCGGGGGCGATACCCGGGAGCACGACCCGGCGGGCCAAGTATCGCCTGAATCGTTTCAGCGCGGAAGGGGGTCGGCGGCGTCCGCGGGGCGCAGCGACTGCCAGCCGGTGGCGCGCGCCGCGTGCGCCGCGAGGATGCCGGCCACTGCCGAGGGGTTGTGGATCCGGCCGGCCAGCACCGCGGCGTGCGCCTCGTCCAGGTGCACCCAGGTCAACGGCATGTCCAGCTCTTCGGCCTCCCGGGCGAACCGGTCCGCCTCCGGCACCGCGGTCAGGTCCCGGGCGAGGAAGATGCGGATGCGTTCGTCGCTGCCACCCGGGGTGGTGCAGAAGTCCACCAGGGTGTGCCACGTGGCCGCGCGCAGGTCCGCCTCCTCGGCGAGCTCACGCTGGGCGGCTGCGAGCAGCTCCTCACCGGGCACGTCCAGCAACCCGGCAGGCACCTCCCACAGGTACGCACGGACCGGGTGGCGGTACTGGCGCAGCAGCGCCACCCGCTCGGCCTCGTCCAGGGCAACCACGGCGACCGCCCCGGGGTGAGCGAGGAACTCCCGGTACACCTGCCCTCCGGCGCCCAGGTCGACCTGCTCCCCCACCAGGTCGAACACCTTGCCGGCGTGCAGCACCTCGCGGCCGGTGACCGGCAGGTCGGCCCGCTGGTCCTGCACCGCCTGGTGCTCGGTGCTGGGTTCAGCCACGGGCGGCGGGCTCCACCTCGAGCAGCCGGGTCTCCCGCTGCCGCTCCAGCGCAGCAGTGATCAGCCCGATGAACAACGGGTGCGCGCGGGTGGGACGGGACTTGAACTCCGGGTGCGCCTGGGTGGCCACGTAGTAGGGGTGCTCGGTGCGGTCCAGCTCCACGAACTCCACCAGTGAGGAGTCCGGGGACCGCCCAGAGATCTGCAGGCCCGCCTCCGCCAGTGCGTCCCGGTAGGAGTTGTTCACCTCGTAACGGTGCCGGTGCCGTTCACAGGCCCGTTCGCTGCCATACACCTCGGCGACCAGGGAGCCTGGTTCGAGTACGGCTTCGTAGGCACCCAGCCGCATCGTGCCACCCAGGTCCCCGGCCCCTTCGACGATGCTCAGCTGTTCTGCCATGGTCGCCACCACCGGGTCGGCGCTCGTCGGGTCGAACTCGGTGGAGGACGCCTCGGGCAGGCCGAGCACGTTGCGGGCGTACTCGATCACCATGCACTGCAGGCCCAGGCACAGGCCCAGAGTGGGTACCTGGTGCTCTCTGGCCCAGCGCAGGGCGCCGAGCTTGCCCTCGATACCGCGCACACCGAACCCGCCGGGGACCAGCACACCGTCCACCCCGCGCAGCGCCTTGCTGGCGCCATCCTCAGTTGCGCAGTCGTCAGCCGGGACCCAGCGGATCTTCACCCGGGTGTTGATGTGGAAACCGCCGGCGCGCATCGCCTCGGTCACGGACAGGTAGGCGTCGGGCAGGTCGATGTACTTGCCGACCAGAGCCACCTCCACCTCGTCCACCGGGTGGTGCACCCGCTCCAGCAGCGTGTGCCAGGTGTCCCAGTCCACGTCCCGGAACGGGATGGCCAGGCGGCGGATCACGTAGGCGTCCAGACCCTCGCTGTGCAGCACCTTCGGGATGTCGTAGATGCTCGGTGCGTCCACACAGGTGATCACTGCCTCCCGGTCCACGTCACACATGGCGGCGATCTTCGCCTTCACCGGGTCGGGGATGTCTCGGTCCGCACGGCAGACGATCGCGTCCGGCTGGATGCCGATGCTGCGCAGGGCGGCCACGGAGTGCTGGGTGGGCTTGGTCTTCAGCTCTCCGCTGGGGGCGAGATAGGGCACCAGGGAGACGTGCACGAACAACACGTTGTCCCGCCCCACGTCCTGGCGAACCTGACGAGCCGCCTCGAGGAAGGGCTGGGACTCGATGTCCCCGACAGTGCCGCCGATCTCGGTGATGATCACGTCCGGACGTGGTCCGGGGCCGGCAGCCTGGGCGCGCATCCGGCGCTTGATCTCGTCGGTGATGTGCGGGATGACCTGCACTGTGTCGCCCAGGTACTCCCCGCGTCGCTCCTTGGCGATCACAGTGGAGTAGACGACGCCGGTGGTCACGTTCGCGCCGGCGTCCAGGTCCACGTCGAGGAATCGTTCGTAGTGGCCGATGTCCAGGTCGGTCTCGGCACCGTCTTCTGTGACGAACACCTCACCGTGCTGGAACGGGTTCATGGTGCCCGGGTCCACGTTCAGGTACGGGTCGAGCTTCTGCATCGTCACCCGCAGCCCGCGTGCGCGCAGCAGGTGGCCGAGGCTGGAGGCGGTCAGTCCCTTGCCGAGCGAGGATGCGACCCCGCCGGTGACGAAGATGTGCCGCGGAACGCTGACGAGTTGCCCGGAGTGCCGGTCCGAAGAGATCACCACGGGCTTCTACGCTATCACCCTGGCGTAGATTCCGAGGGTCTGTCGTAGCGCGTCGGCGAGCGTGGGGAGCTCACCGGCCCGACGCAGCCCGGCGGTGCGCAGCTCGTCGGCGAGGTCCGCGTCCCGCAGCACGGCGGTGATCTGGGTGGTGAGCGCGTCCGGGTCCGGGTAGGGCACCAGCCGGGCCGCCGCACCGGTCACCTCGCCGGTGCCGCCGACGTCGGTGGCCACCACGGGCACCCCGGCGGCGAGCGCCTCCTGCACGTTGATCGGCTGTCCCTCCCATGCGCTGGTGGAGACGAGCACGTCGGCGCTGGCGAGCAGGTCGGGGACGTCGTCGCGGCGACCGAGCAGGATGACCGGCAGGTCCTCGCCGAGCACCTGGTCCGCCAGGTCGTCCAGCAGCGGGCCGCCACCGGCGACCAGCCATCGTGCTTCCGGGACCCGGTCGGCCAGCAGAGCGGCACTGTCGGCGAGCAGGCCGAGTCCTTTCTGCGGCGCCAACCGGGCGACGGTGAGCACCAGCCGGTGCTCCGGGCTGAGGCCGAGCGCACGCCGCGCAGCCCCGTGCAGCGGGGTGCCCGCCCTGGTCTGCGGGGCCGGGACCAGGGCGCGCTCGGTGAGCCGGGCGCCGTGCTGGGCGGCCCAGTCCACCAGGTCCGAGCTCACCCCCAGGACGGCGTTGGCACGCGCGGCGATCGCGCGCAGCAGGCCACCGGCGATGGTGCGCACGCCTCCGGAACCGACCGGGGCGTTGTGCAGGGTGACCACCAGGGCAGTGCGGGACAGAGCGGGTGTGCTCAGCGCGAGTGCCGCGAGTGCCCCGGCGCGCAGCCCGTGGGCGTGCAGCACGTCCGCACCGCGGGCCACGGTGCGGATCCGGGCGAGGTTCCGGGCGTCGGAGACCTGCGGCCGGTCGGTGATCTCGATCTGCACCGGGTGCACCCTGCCCCCCGGTGCGGCGACCACGTCCGCTGGCCCGGCCAGGATCACCCGGTGGTCTGCGGACAGGGCGACGGCCAGGGAACGCGCGTGGCGGCCGATACCGCCGGCGGTGCTGCCGGTCAGCTGCACGATGCGTAGATCAGGCACGGGTCCTCCTCAGGGTGCTCAGGATGCCACGGTCGG
>Ga0209487_1003365_pt1 | contig 12574 bp, 11 predicted proteins | sample Poulit2012_FD_187524 | JGI IMG/M metagenome (GOLD analysis project Ga0209487, IMG submission 187524) | Agricultural soil microbial communities from Georgia to study Nitrogen management - Poultry litter 2012 (SPAdes) (version 2) | ecosystem: Environmental > Terrestrial > Soil > Agricultural land... | reverse complement strand
GAAACATTTGTATTTCTACTTCAGGTTTATTAACTACAGCAAGAGAGTCGCATCTGAATAGTTGAATGGCATTTTTCATTATAGCCAAGCGTGTTGCCTCCTTTACTTTACCGGTTACTTTTATAATGGATAAAGTGTGGATTAAGACGCTTTGGCGATACTGATGGACACTACTTATAAGAACCTTAAACTAACGATGACAGATATGAATGAGGGGAAATTTACACGCAAGGGATTTCTGAAGACATCAAGTGCAGCTCTGGGCGGTTCACTTCTTACAGGAGCCGCTGCGCAGACCGTGTCAGGTAAAACATCAAAGCCAGTGAAACGTCAATCCGGGAAGATGCGTGTTGCTGTGGTGGGTCTCGGTGTTCGGGGTGTGGGTATGTACGGAAGGAGCCTTGTCAATAACTACGGAGAATACATCGATCTGGTGGGTCTGTGTGATACCAATCCCGGAAGACTGGATTACGGCAAAGAGTATATCGGAGTCAACTGTCCGACATTTACCAATCTGGATCAAATGCTGGAGACTACCCGGCCGGACCGGCTCGTAGTGACTGTCTGGGACTGGGAGCACCATAACTGTATCGTCACCGCTCTGGAGCATGGAGTAGATGTGATCTGTGAAAAGCCTCTCACCATTGACGAGGAGAAACTTGAAATAATTCTAGAAGCTGACAGGCGCTATGACAATGACATCTTTGTGACCTTCAACTATCGCTATCCGCCACACCGTGCAAAGGTCAAGGAGCTGCTGATGAACGGAGCGATCGGAGAAGTTCGGTCGGTGGATTTCCACTGGAACATCAGTCATGCCCACCAGATGAGATATATGCAGCGCTGGCACGGTGAGAGCGAGCGTGGCGGAACACTCTGGGTTCACAAGAACACGCACCACTTCGATATGATCAACTGGTTTCTGGATTCAGATCCGGTTGAGGTCTATGCTCATGATGCACTGGAGCGTTTCGGCTCCAATGGCCCCTTCCGTTCAACCAACTGCCGGAACTGCCCCTGGAGTGAGCAGTGTGACTACTACTGGAATATCAATGAGAATGAGCATCTGAAACGGATGTACGCAGACAATGAGCACTATGACGGGTACATCCGTGACAACTGTGTGTACAGACACAACATCGATTCATCTGACAAGCATGCAGCTCTGATCCGATACGCCAACAACGCCTACCTGAACTACTCTCTGACATCCGATACCAACCACTCCGGCTACTGGCTTGCATTCAACGGAACCGAAGGTCGGTTGGAAGGTCGTGAAGGGGGATGGCCGTCACCAGAAGGATATCAGGAGTGGATTCTCACGCCGCTTGGCAAAGAGCCACAGACCATCCGTGTTGATTTCAGTAGCGGCGGGCACTGGGGTGGCGATCCGCTGATGCTTGACAAGCTGTTCAAGGACCCGGATATGCCGGATCCTCTGTATCAGTCAGCTGGTGTGCGTGACGGCGCCATGTCAGTACTGACAGGTTTTGCCGCTCGCAGGAGTGCGAGAACGGGGCAGCCTGTCAAGATCGCTGATCTGAGCAGTCTGACGCCTCAGACGAAGCGAACCAATGAGCTGATCTGATCAATTCGACGCTCTTACACCCGGCTCTCGAGTCGCTTGATCTTGTCGGGATACCACTCGTGAAAGGTGCCGCGCTCAATCTGTTCGCGGCACTCCTTCATGAGCCACTGGTAGAAAATCAGGTTGTGAAGTGAGGCCAGCATCAGCCCCAGGATCTCGTTGGCTCGGAACAGGTGGTGCAGATAGGCCATTGTATAGTCTCTGCACAGCTCGCTCGGGAAGTCGGGGTCGAGAGGTTGATGGTGCTGCTTCCATTTGGCATTCCTTAGATTGACGCGGCCATGACGTGTGAAGAGGGTTCCGTTACGGGCGTTACGAGTTGGCATGACGCAGTCGAACATGTCGATACCCAGCGCGACACACTGAAGCAGATTTGCGGGAGTTCCCACACCCATCAGATAGCGTGGCTTTGATTCCGGTAGAAAGGGCGTCGTCCAGTCTGTCATCTCATACATCAACTCTTTCGGCTCACCTACACTCAGCCCCCCGATCGCATAACCTTCAAAATCGAGTGAGACCATCTGTTCTGCCGCACGTTTCCTGAACTCCTTCGAGGTTCCGCCCTGGACAATACCGAACTGATGCTGTCGGTGCTCGTATCGGTTCCCGGTATCCAGAAACGCTTTCCGTCCCCGTTTCGCCCAGCGGTAGGTCAACTCAGCCGACTCTTCGACATAGGTGTCATCAGCCGGCCAGGGGGTGCATTCATCAAGGATCATCATGATATCCGAACCCAGATCTCGTTGAATGTCGACCACGCTCTCCGGAGTGAACAGATGGTTTGATCCATCCAGATGACTTTTGAACCGTGCGCCTCTCTCCTCCAGTTTCCGGTTCTCCGAGAGAGAAAAGATCTGAAAACCACCCGAGTCCGTCAGGATCGGTCCGTCCCATTTCATGAAGTGGTGCAACCCTCCCGCCTGTTTCATGACCTCCATTCCCGGTCTCAGGTAGAGATGGTAGGTATTACCGAGAATAATCTCCGCACCGATCTCTGATTTGAGCTGGTCCTGTTTAACCGCTTTCACCGAGGCCTGAGTGCCGACGGGCATGAAGACAGGGGTCTGAATGATCCCGTGATCCGTTTTCAGTGTTCCCAGACGGGCGCTGGTGTGAGCACAATTTTTTTTAAGCTGATACAACTTTTCTTTCTATTTTCTTCGGGTAGAATAGATTATGCCGGCCAATGCCAATACCGGCAATTGCGAATGGCCAATGCCAATACCTGCAAATGACCAAGCCGGAAAAATTCCAATGGCCAATGCCAATGTCGGCAAAGCCAATGCCAAAATAAGAAGGACTGTTCAGAGTTACACTTCAGCTATAAGAGCATTAGCGAGCAGTATATGATACCGATTGCGGTTATCTTTAGGAGCAGATGAAACACGAGACTCTGGTAATCATACCTACCTACAACGAGGCCCAGACGATCGGCAGGATGATCGATCGTCTGATCGACCTTCCCATTGCCTGTGATGTTCTGGTTGTCGATGACGGTTCACCCGATGGAACGGCTGACATTGTCCGGAAGAAGCAGGTTCAGTATCCGGATCGGATCAAACTGATCGAGCGCGAAGCCAAGCTGGGACTGGGTACCGCTTACGTTCAGGGCTTTACCTGTGCCCTGGAGCATGACTACCTCTACATCTGTGAGATGGATGCAGACTTTTCACACAGCCCCGGGGATCTGGTTAAACTGGTGGAGACGGTGCGGTCGGGTGAGGCGGATCTGGCCATTGGTTCCCGCTATGTCCGGGGAATCAGTATTGTGAACTGGCCTCTGAACCGTCTGATCCTCTCCTACGGGGCCAATATCTATGCCCGCCTGGTGACCGGTCTGCCTATCAAGGATACCACCGCTGGATTCAAGTGCATTCATCGGAAAGTGCTCGAGGCGATCGATATTGATCGGATCCGATCTAACGGATACGCTTTCCAGATCGAGATCCACTTCAGAGCATACAAAGCCGGTTTTAAATTGAAAGAGGTGTCAATCATCTTCCGGGAGCGGGAAGAGGGGGTCTCAAAGATGTCCAAGTCGATCGTGCGTGAAGCGGTCTGGAGAGTGTGGTCTCTGCGTATCCGCGGGCTTCTCGGGAAGTTGTAAAAGGATAACTACCAGGAGATCGCTCCGAACGACACGGCACTCTCGCGCTCGGACTCATCCCACCAGCTGTAGTCCATCCGGTTTCCTTTCAACCCTCCAAAAGCGGTGAGAAACGTATAGAGTGGCGGAAATCCGCATACCCGATAGCGATCGTGATTCTGCCTGATCAGCTCAAAGAGGTTCTCGCGCTCACCTGAGGCCGCTGCCGTCAGAAACTGGTCATCAAACGCTTCCACTCTGGACCTCATGGATGAAGCTGCCTCCTGATCCCCGAATTTCCGACCTACATGCGAGAGGTCCCCGCTGATCAGGTAGAAGGTATCGGGATCATCAAGCTTCCGGAGGTGTTCGGCAAAATGGCTGAGCTGCCGACCACGCTCTCCTTCTGGAAGGTACATCACCTCATCAAAACTCTGGATGAGAATCGGAACAATCCTGAAGTCATGTTTCCAGATGTGCCGGGCAAATAGCAGATGGAGTTCTATGCTGTGTTCAATACGGTGGGCTCTGTCATTCAGCGTAAATCCGGTCTGATCTGCGCTGGTTTTCAGACGCTCCAGATACTCTCTGTCTGTCTCGATCGATCCATGGGGGAGTTCGTAGGTCTTGGCTGAACCGATGAAGGGCCGGTCATCATAGATCCCGGGGTAGTAGCCGGCGTAGTGGGCGGTTGCCAGGATCACCACTCGTTCAGGCGTGAGGTGCTTCAGGGAAGAGAATGCCCGGACGTAGACGTCTGATCCGACTTCAGGATCAATATGAGGTGCATAGAGGGCACGTTCAGGAGGTTCAGCCGAATTCATCTCTCCATTAACCACCTCTCCGTTCATCGGTGGTTCAGAGAACAGGCGCTCCAGGTGGACCTGAAGTTCGCTCTTCACGGCGGGGTAGGCGGATCCTGCCAGTGCCGGTTTACGAAGGGATGCCTTCTCAAACTGCTCTTCAATGTCAGCTGACGCAGATCTGAAATAGTTTGAGTCGAGAAGGCGGTTCTGATCCAGTAGCCGAACGAAATCCAGCAGGTCTTGTGCATCAACTCTACCCTCTGTCAATCCCACAATCTTATTGATGGAGAATGAACCATTGATCAGGGAGAGAAGAGGTTCTACCGCGGCTGCGAGACTGAAATCGGATGGGGCGTAGCCCATCGTGTCGTAGAAATAGAGAACGGTGTTCCCGTTATGTGGTATCGGGATCGTCTGAACATCGCTCCTCAGGGGAGGGACGGGCCGATCCAGAGAGTTGAAGAGGAGCTCTTCACTCATCACCACCGTGACCTCTCATTTTTCGGCATTTGCAGTTTTTGCCGAACCGGATACATACAGGGTGATCAGGCGGCTCTGAAAACCGGGCCTTACAGGCATTTCTGCCATGGAGAATCAGCAGGTGAGAGAGGTCGGTCCAGCTGTCGCGGGGGAAGAGGGCCATCAGGTCCTTTTCAATGCGGGCCACATTCTTCTTTTCGCGGGTGAGCCCAAACCTGTTGGATAACCTTCTGACGTGTGTATCCACGACCACTCCCTCATTGATGTTGAAGGCGTTGCCCAGAACTACATTGGCCGTTTTCCGGGCAGCCCCGCGAAGCGTGAGCAGATCCTCCATGGTCCGGGGCACCTCTCCGTCAAAATCTGAAACCAGAGTCTGGGAAGTCTCCTTGATCGACCGGGCTTTCTGTCTGTAGAACCCGGTTGAACGTACCAGCTCCTCCAGGTGCTCGATGGGTGCTTCGCCCATCTCTTCCGGCGTCGGGTAGTTTTCAAAAAGCTCGGGAGTAACCAGGTTAACCCGCACATCGGTCGTCTGTGCACTCAGTATTGTGGCAATCAGAAGCTCATACGGGTTGCGATGATCCAGTTCGCATTTGGGATCCGGATAGTGCTGGTAGAGCTCATCCATCAGCTTTCTCGCCCGGGATTTCTGCTTTGCAGATTTGGTCGGGAGTCGTTTGGCAACACGTTTTTTGGACATGACTACCTGTACTACCTGGTCAATTTACTCAGCCATCCAACTCTGTAATGGCAGCTGCAAGACTCTGCAGTGATTTCTTTGCATCCCCGAAGAACATCTGGTTGTTGTCGGCATAGAACAGTTCGTTATCGATGCCGGCAAATCCGGGGCTCAAGCTCCGCTTGAAGACGATGGTCCGTTTGGCTTCGATCACATCCAGAACAGGCATACCGTAGATCGGGCTGTTCGGATTGGTTCTGGCCGCCGGGTTGACCACATCATTGGCCCCGATAACCAGAACGACGTCCGTCGAAGAAAATTCCGAGTTGATCTGATCCATATCATAGAGCTGATCATAGGGAACATCCGCCTCTGCCAGCAGAACGTTCATGTGACCCGGCATCCGCCCGGCAACCGGGTGGATCGCATACTTGATGGTCACCCCTTTCGCCTCGAGAAGGTTGGCAACCTCTTTCAGAGCGTGCTGCGCCTGGGCGACGGCCAGACCGTACCCCGGTACTATGATCACCTTCTGTGCGTAGGAGCACTGGATAGCCACATCATCTGCGGTACTCTCCTGAACCGGTTTGTCGATCATCTCTCCGGCTTCGCCTCCGTCACCACCACCGCCAAAGGCACCAAACAGGACGTTTCCGAGTGTTCGGTTCATCGCCTTGCACATGATATCAGTAAGGATCAGGCCAGCTGCACCGACCAGGGCACCACTGATAATCAGCAGGTTGTTGTTGATAACAAATCCTGCCATCGACGCTGCAATTCCCGAGTAGGAGTTCAAAAGTGAGATCACTACCGGCATGTCGGCACCTCCGATCGGCAGTACCGTCAGCAGACCGAGCACCAGTGAGAGTCCGAAGATGACCCAGAAGAGGGTAAGATTGGTGGAGTCCGTGACGAACCAGCCGATAAGCACCAGCAGCACGGCGGTCAGCAGGAGGTTGACGTAGTTCTGTCCCGGGAAGGTAACCGGTCTTCCGCTGATAAATCCCTGAAGCTTCCCCCAGGCGACAAAACTTCCAGTGAAGGTCACCGCTCCGATCAGTACACTCAGTCCTGCCGTAACGAGATCCTGTCCGGGAAGAATGTACCCTGCCCGTGTCAGTTCACCCCAGGCAAGGATGGCTGAGGAGCCACCGCCCAGGCCGTTCAGGATAGCGACCATTTCGGGCATGGCGGTCATCTCGACCGAGCGGGCAGCGATCGCACCGATCACGCCACCGATCACCAGACCGGCAATGATATAGGGAAATGAGACGATTTCGTGATGGAACAGTGTCACAACAACACCTATCAGCATTCCGGTGGCGGAAAGCATATTACCGTTCCGGGCCGTAGCCGGAGAGCTCAGGCGTTTGATCCCAACAATGAAGAAGGCCATAGCAACCAGATAGAGCAGGTTGATGGCATCGGGTAGCAGATTCTGTATAGTTTCCGGAAAAAACTGGCTCATTGATTAATCCTCTTTTTTCTTTTTGAACATCTCAAGCATCCGGTCAGTGACCATAAACCCACCAACCACATTGACGGTGGCAAAGATGATTGCCGCCATGCCGATCCACTGGGCCATGTCGCTCTCGGTGCTTCCGGCGACAATCAGAGCACCGATCAGCGTGATCCCGGAGATCGCGTTGGCTCCCGACATCAGAGGCGTATGGAGGGTGGGGGGGACCTTGGATATCAGTTCAAAGCCGATAAAACTGGCCAGAACGAAAACGAACAGATTGAAAATAAACGGGTTGATGACAATCTCTTCCATCAGTCAGTTGATTGGTTTAAGGGTCTTGAGACGGGTTGTCCCGCCATAAGCCGGAGAGTTAATTACCGACATGCTGCCGTGCCGGGATCCGGTGGTTGTGAACATCTTATCTACATCAGGTGGGCTGCTCTGGAGCATGGTTGTTAGCTATAACAGCAACTGAAGGTTACTGCTCAACCTGTTGCAGCATGGGGGAGACAATCTCGCCCTTGTGTGTAATGGTCGTCTGTTTGACGATCTCATCTTCAAAGTTAAACGTCAGCTTGTCCTCTTTAAGGATCAGGGTGAGAAGTGACTGCAGGTTCTTGGCATAGAGCTGGCTGGCGTGGTATCCGAGTGACGCCGGCAGATTGAGTGGTCCAACCACTCTGACGCCCTTGTAGAGCGTGGTCTCTCCAGCTTCTGTAACTTCGCAGTTGCCTCCCTGTTCAGCAGCCAGATCGACAACGACAGATCCGGGTTTCATATCGCTCACCATCGGCTCCGTAATCAACAGCGGGGCTTTCTTGCCCGGAATCAGCGCTGTAGTGATGACGATATCGGACTTCTTCACATGGTCATGCATCACCTGTCGCTGTTTCTCCTGATTCGATTTGGAGATCTCTTTCGCATAGCCGCCGCTGGTCTCCGTATCCTCCTCATCCAGCTCGACCTCGACAAACTTGGCGCCGAGACTCTCCACCTGCTCCTTCACCACTGGACGAATATCGTATCCTTCGACCACTGCGCCCAGCCGTTTGGCTGTGGCGATCGCCTGCAGACCGGCCACCCCGGCTCCGATCACCAGCACTTTGGCCGGTGGAATAGTCCCCGCAGCCGTCATCATCATCGGCAGATAGCGATTCAGCTCACTGGCTCCGATCAGCGCGGCGCGGTATCCGGCAATGTTGCTCATCGAGGAGAGTGCATCCATACTCTGGGCACGGCTGATCCGCGGAACGGCATCCAGCCCCAGTGCTGTGACATCCTGCTGTTTGAGCAGTTCAACCAGATCGGGGTTCTGGAGCGCCCATAGAAAGCTGACAAGAGTCGCTCCGGATTTGAGGTTTTTCAGATCCTCCACCGGTGGCGCATTGACAGCAAGCAGAAGGTCCGCTTCAGAGAAAAGCTTCTTGCGGTCCGGCTCTATCTGAACCCCTTTTTCGGTATAGAAGTCATCGGGATATCCGGAAGCCTCACCGGCTTTTGACTCTATCCGAACTTCCACCCCGTCACTGATCAATTTACCGGCCACATCCGGTGTAAGGGCCACCCTTGTCTCGAGGTTGGCTGTCTCTTTACAAACGCTGATAATCAAGGGAAATACCTCTGAATTTTGGTTCGGCAAAACATAGGCAAAATGTAATTAATTGTAAGGCGTTTTCCGGCGTTTTTTTGCCGAAAAGTGGCTCTTTTGTGCGTAAATTCTGTTTTTTTGATGTCATTGAAGCTCAGATGAATAGTGGAGGCAGGAGAACTCCGCGCTGCAGGAGCCAGCTGCCAAGGAGTTCTGCAGTTCAAGCCCGCAGGAGAAATCGTGAATAAGAGACCGGATACTGTTTCTGGAATTGTGAGGAATTACGTCACGAGGAATAACGTAACGAGACGTTGAGGGTACGAGAGTTACAGCTGACGTAGCGGTTGCGGCACAAGCCAGCTGGACAAGACAAGAACAGCACGGTTCAGCCGTTATTAAAGACTGTAAGAGAAGGGTGCAGATCGTATGATAAGAGGTTGGGAATTTTGTAGTTTCCAATGTGTGACCCTAAAGAGGATGCCACTAAAGAGGATACCATGAGTCTGAAAGATATTGAAGGAAAAACGTTTAATGTTGTCATCATCGGAAGCGGTCCTGCCGGACTGACTGCTGCACTCTACACAGCGCGGGCCGATCTTTCGCCGATTGTATTTGAAGGCCCTGAACCAGGCGGACAGCTGATGCAGACAACCGACGTGGAGAACTATCCCGGCTATCCTGACGGAGTTCTCGGCCCCAAGATGATGGAGGACTTTCGAAAACAGGCGGTCCGATTCGGCGCCGACTGCCGGTATGGGTATGTCACGGATATCGATTTCAACGGGCGCCCCTACAAGCTGACCGTAGACGAGGAGACCACGGTCTATGCACGCTCCATCATCATCTCAACCGGAGCAGAGGCCAAATGGCTGCACCTGGAGAGTGAGCAGAGACTGAGAGGAAGAGGTGTCAGCGCCTGTGCAACCTGTGACGGAGCCTTTTTCCGGGATGAACATGTGGTGGTTGTCGGAGGGGGTGACACCGCTATGGAAGAGGCGCTGTTTTTGACCAAGTTTGCACGTAAAGTGACGGTACTCCACCGTCGTCTGGAGCTGAGAGCCAGCAAGGTGATGCAGAAGCGGGCGATGGAGAACCCCAAGATTGAGTTTATCTGGAACACGGAGCTGGCCGAGGTGATGGGTGAACATGCCGTTGAAGGAGTGAAGATCAAGAACAACAAGAGCAACGAATACACCACACTGGAAGATGTGACAGGTGTCTTCGTGGCTATTGGTCACCGGCCCAACACCGACCTCTTCAAAGGGGTACTGAGTATGGATGACGTCGGGTACATCATCACCAAAGGGAGAACGACAGAGACCGATCTTCCGGGTATTTTTGCCAGTGGTGATGCCATGGATCCGATCTACCGTCAGGCAGTGACGGCTGCCGGAACCGGTTGTCAGGCGGCGATTGATGCCGAACGTTTCCTGATGGATGAAGGGGATGAAGAGCCGATGGCAACGGGTGAGCTGGCAGAGGATCAGAAAGCAGAGATCTCGTAAACCAGATTTGTCATTCAGGGCTGAACCACCTTGCGTCGGTCAGTCAACTTGCGATCGTCCTGTCTGGCTGAACCACCTTGCGTCGGTCAGTCAACTTGCGATCGTCTTGTCTGGCTGAACCACCTTGCGCCGGTCAGTCAACTGACGATCGTCTTGTCTGGCTGAACAAGATGATGGTTTACGCCCGCGCCCGCCTACACGCTTCGCACGCCCGCGCCCGTCTACGCTTCACACTCTGCCTGTACGCACTACTACACATTAGACGGGTCGGGGTACTCGGTTACATCCCGATCGGCGACACCCGGCCCGGTATCTGCACCCCGCTCCTCATCTGGTACAACACGCTCCACAATGACCCTCGTCTGATTGACCAGCATCAGAATGACACCGATGGCTGACAGCACCGGAGCCACAGCGACCAGAACGGCTGTTCCGGCCACTCCGATTGTCAGTTGCGTCTGAAACAGGACCCGTCCGTGTCTGTTTTTGATGATGATACTTCGGGCATTGCCTTTCTTGATCAGTGATCTGATCTGGTTCATCACCTCCCGGGTACCGCCTTTCAGCTCTTCATAAATGGTGTGTCTTGTTTCAGCCATATCTGGTCTCCATGTTAAAACTTTTCTTTTCCGTCTGAACCATCCCGCTGTAAGGCTCCCGGTACTTCCCGATCCTACCTGAAAGAGTAACAGCAGATAGTAAAAATACATTCAAATCGGGAGCAACTTCTATGTCTATGTTGTCAAGAGTCCACGGCGCCTCCACCCTCGGCATCGACGCACGTCTTATCGAAGTGGAGATCCACATGAGCATCGGGTTGCCACGATACTTTCTTGTGGGACTTCCGGACCGGGCGGTCAGTGAGTCCAGAGACAGAATTGAGGCCGCACTCAAAAATGCTGGTGGCGCCTTTCCACGAGGCCGGATCACAGTCAATCTGGCACCGGCCAACCTGCCGAAGGAGGGGAGTGCGTTCGACCTGCCGATCGCGCTGGCGCTGCTGGCTGTCTCCGGTCAGATCCCTCCGGCCCGGCTTCAGGAAACCGTGGCGGTGGGAGAGCTCTCGCTGGACGGAACCCTTCGGCCGGTGAAAGGGATTTTGCCGATGGCGATGGAGGCTCGCAAACAGGGGATCCGCTATCTGATACTTCCGAAGGCCAATGGACCGGAAGCGGCGGTTGTGGACGGGATCGATGTCCTCTCTTTTGAGAACCTTGCCGGAGTGATGAGCTGGATACGAGGTGCATCACCAGTCGGCCCGCTGCGTATTGACCTTGAAACGATCCTGCAGCGTGAACCGGAGATCGATGAGGTGGATTTCCGGGATGTAAAGGGTCAGGAGAGTGTCAAGCGAGCCCTGGAGGTGGCGGCAGCAGGGAATCATAATCTCGTTCTGGTTGGCCCACCAGGTTCAGGAAAGACGATGATGGCGCGCCGGCTGCCTACCATTCTCCCACCGTTGACGCTTGATGAAGCCCTGGAGACGACACGGATCCATTCGGTAGCCGGGACACTGCCGCCAGAAACCGCACTGATAACCCGCCGTCCTTTCCGGGCACCCCACCACACAGTCTCAGACGTGGCACTGGTAGGCGGAGGGGCGATTCCGAGACCCGGTGAGATATCAATGGCGCACAATGGGGTTCTGTTTCTCGATGAGATGCCCGAGTTCAGCCGGAAGTCACTGGAGGTGATGCGCCAGCCTCTGGAAGATGGCTATGTCAATCTCTCACGGGCCAGGGTGAGTGTCTCCTATCCCGGAAGGATCATGCTGGTAGCCTCCATGAATCCCAGTCCGTCGGGGGAGTGGCTGAGTGATCCGGCGTCAGAGGGGGTATCGCCGACCCGGATGCAGCGCTATCTGGGCCGGATCAGTGGGCCGCTTCTGGATCGTATTGATTTGCACGTCGAGGTGGAGCGGGTGGCGTATGATGAGCTCACCGCACGACGTCCCGGTGAGTCTTCGCAGGAGATCAGGGAGAGGGTAGTCGCCTCCCGGGAGGTTCAGAAGAGACGGTTCAGCAAATTGAGGGGTGTCTACTCCAATGCACAGATGAGCGGCAGTCTTACACGGAAGGTTTGTCAGCTGAACCAGGAGTGCAACCAGTTGATGAAACGTGCCATGTCCTCCCTGAATCTGTCAGCACGGGCCTATGTACGTATTCTCAAGGTCTCTCGTACCATTGCTGACCTCGACGGTTCGGAACAGATCCAGAGTGCACATGTGGCAGAGGCTATTCAGTACAGGAATCTTGATCGGGAGGGGTGGCTCGGCCATTGATAAAACTTGACAGCAGAAAAAATTATTGTTAGGATATATTATATAGAAGAGAGTGCCATAGATTTACAAGTAGAAAACATTCAGCTTAAAGTATCA
>Ga0209487_1003364_pt1 | contig 12574 bp, 18 predicted proteins | sample Poulit2012_FD_187524 | JGI IMG/M metagenome (GOLD analysis project Ga0209487, IMG submission 187524) | Agricultural soil microbial communities from Georgia to study Nitrogen management - Poultry litter 2012 (SPAdes) (version 2) | ecosystem: Environmental > Terrestrial > Soil > Agricultural land... | reverse complement strand
ATTCTTCAATGGTCAGCTCCCTTTTCGTCATGCAGTATTCCTTCTGAGCCTCATCTTTCCGCACAAAGATGATTCCTACAGGGCCACTGTCCCACGGGCATGAGAAGCCGCCCAGACTGACTGAAAGACCCGAGTGGTCGTACAGGTACACGGTACGGTGGAAATAGAGGTCGTCGAAGCGGTCCATGACGTAGTTGTCAATGTCTTCCTGGCTCAGCTCCTGGCTCATCTCCACGACCTCGTCTTCAATGTCTGGCTCCAGGCTGTAGATGAGGTCGGTCATGTCACCGTCGAACTCGATGTCGCCCAGGGTGTAGCGCCTGTGCGCGGTTGCGAGGGTACAAAGGTTGCTCCACTCGCGAGGCGACTCAGGGCATGTGTCAGGGACGATCTCCAGGATGTACCTTTTCTCTTCAGTTGTTGACATACATTGCTCCTCCATTGATTTCAAACAGTGCGTAGTCGCCTTTGAGCTCCTCGGCTGCGGCTTCCCAGTCAATATGCCAGCCCGGCCATCCATCTTCTTCAAACCCCATCTCTGCGGCCAAATCCTTGGCGTAGTCTATGAATGCGCAGGCAGGGATGCCCCGATCGACATATCCCGGTTCAAGGTCCCAGGCTTCACCCAGGTCGTCGGGGAGGGAAGTAAACGGGGAATAAGTCTTGTGGCGGGAGCGCAGCTTGGCTATGAGGAATCTATTCAAGTCTTCCAACGTATAGACTGGGATATCTTCGATGGCGGGGCTTGGAGAGCAGTCGATGACGGAGAAGTTCAATCTTTGGGAAAGCACTTTGACTCTGTTTTCCAGCCAGTCAGGCAGCTCTTCGTACAGCCATCCGGAGCCGTATACGTATCCCCGGTCGGTCTCCAGGTTGGCGGAGGCGAGACTATCATAGTTGGCCTCTCTGGGGCCCTCTCCCAAACGCTTCAAGAACGCCCGCTGTCTGTCGGTGCCAGCATTAAGGTCGTTCATATGCCACCGCGGCCATAGACAGAAGATTTCGAACAGGTCTCGGTTTCTAGTGTCTTGGAAATTTTCGTAGATTTGCCCCGCCGAGGAGAAAGTACTCCCTGTCATGGAGAACCGGTAGTGGGGACCCGAGCCCAGTTCCTTGTCAGGGTCAATGGACTTCAAGGGGCGTCTGTCGACGTCAACTGGTTCGAACTCGGCTGTGAGGGCGTACTGCTCGTCCTGATAAAAAAATCGGCATTCATATTTTCTGGTGTCGCTCATATTCCAATCTCCTTAATGAGTAAAATATCTCCATCACTGGTTTGGTAGAGGAGGTATCCATCTTTGTGGGCGTTCATACCCACCTCGTCCACGGTGTCCCAGTACACTTCAGCGTCGGTAGGGGCCCCTTTATCGTCAAGTCCTTCGCGGAGAGTTTCGATGTCTTCTGGACCTATACCAAGGACTTCGAGCAGGTCGGCATGTCGCTCGGCCAAGACAGTCCAGGCGAAGTGGCCATGAGCCCCATCAACCAAGTTGATAGCTTCGACCTCCTCGCCTTCTCCCTGCCAGGCGTCCAAAGCGTCGTACTTGTAAAAATCGGACTCATTAAGTCCGTAAACTTCCTGGAGGAGCTCCAGAACTTCTGACATGGTCATGTCTCCTTAATGTTGAATTTCAGGCATAAAAAAGCCCCGGCTCGCAAGGGGGAGAGCCGGGGCCAAGAGTGGTAGCGGTCGAAACAGGGGGAAAAGACCGCTACCTTTCTGGTGGAGCTACAGAGGGAGAGCTACTCCACCAAAACTTCCAAAATCAATTCTCCAGATTCCTGGAGGCCTTTGCGCAGCTCGATACTGCGGTCACGTTCGCCATCGTTGTTGTAGCAGCCCGGCGGCAAGGGGCCTGGCAAATCCGAGCACCTCAAGGCGGGGATGTCGATATCGTAGGTCATTTCCAGGCCTCCATCGGTAAACAGCACCTCGACTGCGCCGGCATCCACCAGGGCTGCCTGGGCTGCCGGGAAGGCCACGGCGTCAACCGTGAAGGCTTCGCAGACTTCACCAGGCAGGCACAGGTCGGATACGACCCAGCCAGTAGACTGCCCATCGTGGAAGAACCACTGGAGCGTGTAGGCTTCTCCGACCCGCTGGACTGCCACGCCATGACCGGGTTCGTCAGGCGAGTAGTATTGCTGCGCGGCCCCTGAGAGGGGGAGAAGGGCGAATGCGGCCAGAACGATCAAGTATCTCACAAGGGTCTCCTGGAAGTGTCCCAGTCGAGAGTATATCACTGAATGCGATGCCCATACAGTTCCGGGTCGGCCAGCACCTCCACGCCGTTGCGGTCGACGATGGACCGCCCGCTGAGCACATTGGCAAGCACCATGATATTGCTCAACCCTCCGGCCAAGGTGTCGAGGACTCCTGCCCCGGCGATGGTGTCACCTTCAACAGGATTGGTGAACTCCTCCTCCCATTTATCGAACATGGAATGAAGTACGGCCAGGAAAATCTCGAAGTCGTCCTCCTCTTCTTCCAGTTCGGGGTGAACCGACGCGGACAGCGTAGCTGCCCCCGAAGGGCCGAAGATCCCCACTGAATATCGAAACTTCTCGCCTTCCTCCTTCCTGATGGTAAATGAATATCCAAGCCGGTTGAGCATGGCTTGCATTGAGTAGTCGCCCTTTGCAATTTCCATTTTCTTGTAGATTATCCTTCGTGGATTTTCTTGAATATACCAATAAGCCACTCAGCTTGGAAGATCGCATCCTGCAAAGCGTGGTGTTTGACTTTCGGCTCTACCGGTTTGCGAGAGTTCAGCACGTCGTGCACATTCTTGAACGTGCGGAAGCAGCGGTTGTCCCAGAAGTTCCAGGGCGGCTCCATTCCCGCTGTCCGATATAAATTGGCGAGAATGACGTTGTCGAAGTCCGAGCCGTTGCCCCAAATTGCGGTTGCGGGCTCCCGTTGGAGCCATCCCGCGAAGTCATTCAGAGCCTCGCGGAATGGCGGCGAATCGTCGCCGGAGACGGCTTGGAAGGCCTCCTTGGACTGCTTGAACCACCACTTGATAGTGCTCCACGAGGCTGTCCTGCCGGCCTGGGCCTGCTCATCCACGTTGAAAGTGGTGTAGAAAACGTCCTCTCGTGACAGCTTGAGCTCCTCGACGTTATAGTCGAACCGGCAGGCTCCGAGGGACAGGACGATAGCCGTCGGCTGGGTGTCCAGGGTTTCGATGTCAATCATCACGGCCATGGTCTTCTCCTTCGATGTCAATCAAGTTGTGTGGTGCTGCAAGCAGCATAATGGGGGTGGCTCCGTCCATGATGGAGATCACGCTGCACATCCCCAGGATGGGGACCTCCTTAAGCTCGGCCTCCATGGTTAGGTCGTTGGCTTCGCAATATTCGGCGAAGTCGTGGAACTTCTTGGCCACCTCCCGTGCCCGCCCGGTGCCTTCCGAGTCCAGCTCGTTGGAGTACACCATAACGCTGAAGCCCACAGCCTCCCCGAGGGAGGCGAGCTTATCGTACAGTTTGCCGCGTTTCATAGATCCTTATTCCTCCGCCTTCTCTTATGAGTTTGAGTTTCCCTCGGGCTTCCTGCTGCTCTACGGATTGCAGCAGCAATTTCGGCATGGTCTCCCCGACTCTCACGAGTTTGAGAGGGCCTATGGTCTTGGTGTGCAACCCTCTCTCGCCATTTTTCATGCGGAGTACGACTTCCCGTAGGGATTCTTTTTCCGATTTGCCCAGGGTGTCCAGCATGTCGTTTCAGCCTATGAAATCGAGAAACCGCTGAATCAATGATAGAAAGTCCGGTATAGATGCAATCAACAATAAAATGAATTTCATGAATTCTTCTCCAGTTCATACCTCGGCATCCAGTGGTCGAACGCTAAAGGTGTGCGGCTCAGGGGAGGTGGTAGTAGTACTGGCAGGACCACTCTTTGATGGCTTCCCTGAGCTGCTTATAGTTCAAGAGATTTGTCTCAACGGGCCTGTTTGACCCCAAGGCCTGCGGGGGTGGGATAAAGACCGGGAAAAATGCATAGGTGTCCCGCTGCGGGAATCCTGTCAGGATAGCTGCCGGGATGTTTTTGTCCTGCGCCCGGTACAGCCACTTTTCCTGATGGGCTGACAGCATGCCGTAGATCGGGTCGACCTGTACGGTCTCCCTGCCTTCAGTCTTGATGTCGCGGAACTTGGCCTCGATCCATCCGCTGCCATCGTTCCACTCCACGTACCAGTCCGGCATCCCCCGACGGTACGGGTTGGCTGTCTTTTCAATATACAAGCCGATGATATCCTTCTCCAACCGGGGCTTGAGCCGGTTGAGCATTCTGTTCTCGGGTCCCATAAGGGCCTCCTTGCAGGGGGTGCCCCGGCGAAGTCCACCGGGGCGTTGCGGCTCTAAGAGAGGGCTTCGATCTTGCTCTCAAGCTGCGCGATGAGCTTGTCCTGCTCAGTCACTGCCTGCTCAACTCGGCGGCTGAACTGGCCCAGCTTGGTCGCCAGGGCCTTGGCATTGCGCAGGTCGGTTCTGAGGGAGTTGAGCTCAGCTCTTTTCCCCACGTCCGACAGGGCCTCGTCTAGGTCCTGCCCCAGCTCTTCCAGGATATTGCCCGGCTCCGGCTTGGCAGCGGTTTTGCGGGCGGCCTTCTTCTTGGCAACCTTCTTTTTCCTGGTAGCTGGCTTGGGCTCCGGCTTCGGCTCTGGCTTCGGCTCTGGCTTCGGCTCTGGCTCCGGTTCAGCTTCTGCCTCGACGGTCTCGACCACTTCAGCCGCCTTCTTCCGAGCAGCCTTCTTTTTCGACCGCTTTTTCTTGGTCTTTTTCTTGGGAACTGGCTTGGCCGGCTCTTCGGTTTCAAGATCGGAGATTTCGACCTCTTCGATGTCGTCGATCCCCAGATCACTCAGTATGCTGTCAATGTCGCTCATTTCTGCTCCTTAAATGTCCGCCCCTCCAATGAGAGGAGATAGTTACTGATTTCCATCCCAACAGCAACGCTGGCACGTTGCCTGATCCTGCTGAGGAAAGTCCCCCGCCGGGCAGCCTTCAATTCACGCAAGTACAGAACGTACAATTCCTTGAAGGTGAACTCCAGCAGATGGGAGTTAAGCTCTTCCCAATCGTACAAGGCCTGCTCAATGAGGTCCTTTCGGACCTCACCGCGCATCAATCTGGCCATGTGTTTATCCGGCGTCATCACTCGTCCTCCGGCGGCTTGGGCTCACTCAACACGATCTCGGTGGCCCGACCAAGATGCTCCACGTACTCCTCGAAGTAGCCGTCGTCGTGGTACTCCTTGGTCAGGTCCTTGTCAGCCGTGAACAGCAGGCTGTCCCAGGTCACGCTCTCGTTGAACTGAAGGACGGTGACCACCTGGGCGGGTGCCAGACCTCGCTGACTCAGGGCGGTGACGTATTTGCCCCAGGCCTTGAGTCCGGTCGGGCTGATGCTCACGATATGGAAGCCATCTTCAGGCCCGCCATCGTCGGTGAACAGCATGACTGCCAGCTGGACGCGGTTTTGGCAGGCCTTGCCCTTGCCGTTCGGAGCCGAGCCGAACTGGTTATGTGGGCAAGTTGCACATGGGTTGCCGTCATTCTGGATATTCGGGCTGTTCTGACTTGGCACCATGTTTGCCTGGGTCTGACCTACAGCGAAGCAATCGGGGAAGGTATCCGCTCCCGGAGTCCATGGCTTGCTGTAGTAGGTGTTTGAATAGGCCCAGTCCAGGATGACCACCGGCAGCTCGCCCTTGATCCGGGTTTCATCCGGCATTACGAAGTGACGGTTGTCCAGGCGGATACGGTTGATGGCATCCCCGGTGCTCAGACCCTGGAGACGCTCGGCCATATTCTGCTTTTGCAGCTCCAATGCCTTGGCTGCGGAAGGTGCAATTTCCTTGCTCATAAATTACCTCTTGATTTTGGAAACGTGCAGAGAGACTTTCTCGAACGGTTCAGTTCCCGGGATTCCCCTGGGGTTGTCTTCGAGCAATTCCCGGTAAACGACTGGAGACAGCCGCTTTTGGTACAACTCCGTCATCTTGTGCCGGAGGATGTATCTGTTGAGTGCCGCCCAGTCGGTGACCGTGGGCACGATGGAGGTCTTGATCGAGGCCTGCGCAGTACGCCCCCGGCTGCCGGAGCTGTCCTGCTCTTCCAGCTGGGCGAGTACCTGCTGCTCGATGGTGTTGTATTTGGCCTTGAGCTCGTCATCTTTCTTGCGGACTTCCCGGCGCAGTTCCCTGATCCGGTCAAGTGCGTCGATGAGCTTCCCAAGGGATGGAGAGTTGTCAGACATTTGTGGCTCCTTAAAAAATTATTTTAACCTCACCGGGGGTCGTAGTTCAAGTGCACGATGTCGGCCAGGTCCGTGAACTTTTCATCACCCTGGCCAAGTTGGAGATTCCAGTCGATGTTATTCAGTTCCGACAAGAGCAGAGCTTTTTCCATGCCCGTGATCTGGCCTTCGGGGGTTCGCGTGATCGCCATTTCCAGCTCGTTCAAAGCATCGTTGATTGTGGCATCGTGGGCCAGCTCGTCCTCCATCCAGTCCTGGCAGTGTCGGGAATGCCAGAAAGTCAGCAGGTTGAAGCCCTCGTTGCAAATCCTTTCGAGAGCCCCTTCCAGTTCGTCAGGCCCTTCGGAGGGTTGCAGCCCGGCATTGGACAGGGCAGCAGTCATCTCGCTCATTTCCTCAAGCTGCTCTTCGGTAGCGCACCTCAAGTCATCAAGGTCTACCAAAGCCCATTTTTGAGTGTGGATCTTCTGCCTTATCTCTTCCAGCAGGTCTTGGGGCTCGGCCAGGGGGTTGTCCATCCCGATCTCATGGATGACTTCCTCCAGGTCCAGATTCCTTGCTCTCATCATGATTTGTACACCTCTGTTATTTCTCCTTCGGCTGCCAGTGGGCAGGACTCGTTCCACCTCGGTGGGATGGACATGATTTCAAGTGCATCGCGCAGGCACTGCTCGGCTTTGCTGCGGGGTACGCACATCACGATCTCGTCATGGGCCATCATCATGACCCGGTAATACTTCGACAGGATCATCATGTGCTCGGCGGTCATGATCCTGGCCCGGCACTGAATGATATTCTCCAGCAGCAGACCCCCATAGAGCTTCTCATCCACGATCCGCTTGTAGCGTCCGTTCCATGGCCGATAGAAGAACTCCGCCGTCCCGAACCGCCCGACCGTGTAGTAGAGGTTCGGGTAGTTCAGATGCAGGCCGTTGGGCATCAGGATCTTGCCCGGCTTGAACACCAGGCCCCGGAACTCGATTTCATTACCGGCTTCAGGGAGCATGGCGGCGATCATGCCTTGTAGCTCTCGCCAGGTTGCCGGGATGTTGTAGTAGCGCGAGCGGTACAGCTCGACGATCTTTGCCGACTCCCTCGGCTCAATGTCCACCGGTGGGCCCAGGCCACCTGTGGTGAGGATGGAGTGGAACTTGTCCTTGCCACAGCCGTAGCCCAGCCCCAGGATGCCGGTCTTGCCCACGAACCGCTCCAGAGGGTTGTCCACGGCGTTGACCGGGTAGCCGTAGATGTCCTGGGCAAACTCGGCGTATACGTCATTGCCGGCCCGGAAGCTCTCGACCAGATCTTCCTGCCCGCTGAACACGGCGGTGTCACGGGCTTCAATCTGGGAGGCGTCGGCGATCACGAATACGTGGCCTTCAGGGGCTTTTAGGCAATTCCTGAGCTTGCCGTCACGGGGCATATTCTGCGGGTTGAACTTGTCCCCGCCGCCCCAGCGCATGGTGTGAGCCGCGCAGTAGCGCAGGTAGATAGGCACCGGCCCGCCTGAGCGCATGAGGAAGGCCTTGGCCCGGCTCTCGTTGATGCTGCTCTTGTTGACCAGTCGGGCGTTGATGAGATCGCGCAGGAAGGGGTCGTCGCTGTTCTGCATCCTTTGGAAGGGCAGGTCGGACTTGGAGAATGCCGGCACCTCTTTGGCCTGCTTCTCCGACCACTTCATGGGAACCTCGTAGCCGTGTTCTTCAAGCAGCGCGGCGAACTGCGGGTTGGAGCGGACCACTGTTGGGTCATCTACCCCCACCTTCGCCAGCGCCTTGCGCTTGGCCTCCTGCTCCTCGGCGATGATCTGCTCGGCCAGGTCCACGTCAACCACGGCCACCGGGTCGGTGAACTTGCGGATAGTCAGGTCAATGATGTCCATCTCCAGTTTCGGGACATCAGGGGCCAGCCCCTTGAACACCCGCTCGCATTCCTGCACGTCCTGGAGGCAATACTTGACCATCTCTTGGCGCTGCTTGGTGGTGGCGTCCTCCCACCGGAGGTTGCGCCACTCGTCGAGGGTGTCCTCGATCTTGCCTGGCCCACCGAAATGTTTGCTCAGCGTGTCGAGGTCGAGCGGCATGTCCTGGCCGAGGATCGGGCGGGCCATGGAGTAGGTGCAAAGGTAATAGTCGGGAATGAACCCGTAGTGGTAGCTAGATATGTAACCATCGAAATGCATATTGTGACCGCAAAGAAGAACCTTCTCTCCTCTGCGCTGAAGTTCTTTAAAACGTTCAAAAAGTTCCCCAACTTCATCTCCCATCAGGACCTTGGTCTCTGGTTTGCCGAATTCTTTCACTCCCAGGCAGATCACTTCAAATTCTTCATGGCCGACGTACTGGCTGGTCCCCAACGATTTTATATTGCAGCCGGTGCCGTAGTAGGTTTCGTAGTCGAAGACAAAGATTCTTGCAGTCATGGCCCTCTCTTGAATTTATAGTAGATGGATCTTGCCTTGAGCAAAGACATCAAGGTCAGGGAGGTGATCTGGATCACTTTGACCCACGGTACTTTTTTCATGTCAATTTACATTCCTCCTGCAATGTCCGGTTCCGGGGTAGGCTCGCGCACCTCTGCCGACCGTTCCGGCCTTATAGGGGCAGAAGTAGCAAGCTCTTTGCGAGGGCGTGGCCGGGAATATCCTGGCGTCGAGCACCGTCTGGTGGCGCTCACGCACCCGCTTGGAGGCTCGCATCACCTGATCCCGCGTGAAGGTCTTCTTCATGACGTTCTCGCCGGGGTGAAGGTCCAGGTACCAGATCTGCGGATAGAACATCTCCAGGTGAGGGAATGCCGTGGCGAACCCCACGGCATACTCCATCAGCTGCTGGTGGTGGGCGATCTCGTTGCCTTCCTTCTTGCCGGTCTTGTAGTCCACGATCATGATCGAGTCCGCGTTGGGATGGATCACCAGGTCGGCGTAGAGCCGGTAGACGCAGTTGTCGAAGTCGTCGGTGGCCGCCTGTCGCCAGTCCTTGTCGAAGCCCAGGCCGATCTCGGTGTGGGCTGCCCCGCGCTGCTTGAGCTCCCGGGCTTCCTTGAACCGTGCCTCGTGGTTGAGGAGCTCTTCGGGCATCCGCAGTAGCGGGTTGTTGACGTAGTTCTCAGCCAGCTCGTGGATGCGGATGCCCCGGTCTTTGGGATGCTCCTTGCCTTCGGGTAGGTCAGGGGCCGGGTCGGGGATCTTGTCGATGTGGCGGAACTTGGCGAACAGGGGGCAGCGCTCATAGTCGCTTGCCCGGCTGAAACTGGTTGATTTAAACCGCGGCGGACCCTTGCTCATGCTGCGCTCCTACGTCTACCACTGATGATGTCCATGCCAAAACTCAGGGCGTCGTCCCTGACCTTCTCCCAGGCTACGCCACCGGATCGTATGTCCCGAGGTTCTACCCGAATCAGCTCCCCGCTGAGCTTTGAGAACCCGATGGTGACGAGCGTCTCAGGGAGGTGAGTGCGGTTCTTGCGGTTGAATTCCTGCATGTAGTCCTTTGAAAGCTGGACAACGAAAGCACTGTTTTGGTTAATGTATTTCACTGAAGGATCTCCATAAGTTCATCCATAGCCGACAGTTTCCGTTCGGTGTTGTCGAACACCTGCTCCTCCAACGTGCCCTTGGCACAGATCCGAATGCTCTCGGTGACCTTGTCCTGCGTCCCTCGTCGCACCCGGGCGTCCCCCTGCTTGATGAGGTCTGCCCGGTCATTGGGGGACATCCAGATGACCGTGGTGGCCCGGGTCAGGGTCAGGCCATGAGCCCCGGTCTGCGGGTGCATGAGCATGACCTGGTACTGCCCGTCCTGGAAATCCCTGACCACCTGGCCTCGGTCCCGAGTGTCCTTGCCCAGGACAATGTTAGATATGCCGGCCTTGTCGAGGGCCTCGACCATCGAGTCCCTTTGGTGCTCCCAATTATAGAACACGATGCTGTGCGGACGCTGGCTGATAAGCTGGCGCACAAGCTCGGTACGGCCAGTATCGAAGGTAATGACGCCATCGACGCCATATACGCTGCCGGAGGCCACCTGGAGCAGCTTGGTCCGCAATGCAGCGGCGTTGACAGCGTCCACCTCGCCCTCCTTGACCCTCAACAGGGCTTCGGCTTTGAGGCGCTCGTACAGGGCCAGCAGGCGCTGGGATGGCATGTAGTTGACCGTCTTGATGGTCTGTTCAGGGACGTGGGGCATGACGTCTTCGAAATTGTGCCTGACCACGATGGGCGCGAGGATCTCGGCCACGGCCTGCACGGCCCCGGGGCGGTCCCTCCACTCCACCCGGTTGGGGAAGCGAGGGTCCCGGATCTCGGGGATGCACACCGCCTCCCTGAACTTCCAGAAATTCGTACCCAGCAGCTCGCCGTCGTCGACGATGAGCGCCTGGTGCCAGATGTCGGTCACCGAGGTGGAGTTCGGGGTGGCGGTCAGCCCGGCGCGGTATTTGAAGTGCTTGCAGATCTTGCGCATGGCCTTCGAGCGCTGGGAGGTGCGGTGCTTGAAGTCGCTGATCTCGTCAATTATCAGGGTGTCGAAGCGGTCGAAGAACTTCTTGCCCTGCTTGGCCAGCCAGGTCGAGGCTGCCGGGTTGGTGATGTATACGTCCACGTCGAGCTCGAAGGCCTTGGCCCGGTTGTGGGCCCAGGCGATGGAGTAGGACAGTTCGGGGTTGAACTTCGAGATGTCCTCTCCCCACGCCGAGTCGAGCAGGGTCTTGGGGGCCACCACCAGCGCACACTTGCCACCGTTGCGGCGGCGGTCACTGAAAGCCTGGATGGCCCCTCGGGTCTTGCCTGTGCCGGCATCGCTCAGATCGAGCAGTGCCTGTGGATGTTGTTCATACCTCCCTCGTGTTTCTTCTTGGTGCGGCCAAAGCTCTGGGATCATTTAACGCTCCGTAGTTTAATGTCCCTCCCGAATGTCTGGGAGGAGTCGTATTCAGGTTTTTGCCACTTGACCTCGATGCCGATGGAGCGGCGGTCTCCGACCCATATCCGCTCAAAGAAAATGCCGTAGTGCTTGACCATGTGCGTGAACTTGTTCACCGAGCTGGGCACGGACTCACCGGACAGGGCGTGGAGGATCAGTTGCAGCTCCTCGCGCTCGATGGTGTGGGCCAGGCCCTTGGCGGCATGGTCTTCGGCGGCTCTAACGACCTCCTTGACCTTGTCCATGAGGATGGCGTCCATTGGGTCGAGCAGCTGCGCGTTCGACGGGATGAGGTCGATAAGCTCCTGAAGGTTCCCCTGCGATATCGCCTGCAACAGCGCGTCAATGGAGCTGATGGTCAGGATCTTCATGGCCTCCTTGCCGGAGCTGTCCATGGCCGTGCGGGCCTTGCGGACATCAACGTTGGCCTTGAGCAGGATGGAGGCGAAGTCCACCACCTCGTCGGCGATGGCCTTGTACTCGGCGTCGGTGATGTGGAGCTTGTTGTCCTGATACTCGGTCACATTAAAGCGCCGGTCGGTCGACTCGATCTCAATGGCATCGCGGTGGTTGGCAGCCACGATGACGTTCATGTAGTTCTTGGCCATGTAGTGGTCGGTGCGCATGGCCCGGATGGGGATCACCGGGTCGGTGATGGCCTGGTAGAGCCTGGCTCGTGCGCTGCCGGCCCGGTCCATCTGGTCGCGACGGGCCTCGTCGAGCAGCAGCAGGACGCAATCCTCCATGTAGGCGTTGTACTCCTCGGTCAACGAGGACATGCGCTTGACCTGCACGGCCCGGGAGCCGAGGATCGGGGTCATAATGTCGTGGAACAGCAGGCCCTTCCCGATCCCCTGAACGCCTGAAAAGACCCAGGCGGTCTGTGTGGGCCGGCGCTTTTGTACGATGTAGGCCAGCCAGTTGATGAGGCGTGTGGTGGCTTCGGGGTCTCCGCTGGTCAAGGACATAAGGACCTTGTGGATGACTGGCGGGAACCGGGTGGGGGTCGGGGCTTCCCGGGCGGCTTTCATGACCTCGGTTTCTTGATATTTGTTGACGAACTTCTCTTCGGGGACGATGATTCGAGGGTCGTCGAAACGGAACAGATAGTCCCACTCCTCGATGAACTCTCCGACCCATTGATTGTTCTGTTTGAGGAAATCTTCGACCTTCTTGACGCTGCTTGTGGGGTAGAGGTTGAGTTCCTGATTTGATGGGTCGTAGGTCCCTCTGTAATAGGAGTCGGATGCCCGGTCGAGGAAGGCGAGGTATTTCAAGTCCCCCGCTTCCTCCCTCTGAATATTCCGCAAGACGGTCTTGTACGCCTTGTAATAGTCCGGTAGCAATTCCTTAGTTAGATAATTCGGCTCCCCCTTGAAATTCCTGA
>Ga0209487_1003363_pt1 | contig 12575 bp, 8 predicted proteins | sample Poulit2012_FD_187524 | JGI IMG/M metagenome (GOLD analysis project Ga0209487, IMG submission 187524) | Agricultural soil microbial communities from Georgia to study Nitrogen management - Poultry litter 2012 (SPAdes) (version 2) | ecosystem: Environmental > Terrestrial > Soil > Agricultural land... | reverse complement strand
ATATCGATATTCGCGGCCAACAATTGATAGGTCAGCCGCTCGGGCTCCTCTTCTAACAGGGGCGCTAGTGCGGCGCGGGCCGCCTCAATCTGGCCGGCACGCTTTTGCGCTACGGCCAGACCGTATTGGTTTGCGGCCGGGTGGCGGTTGCGCCCATCCAACTCACTTTGAAAGCGCTGAGCCGCCAGGTGCGGGCTCTCGGCGTGGGAGACCAGGATCCGGGCACGCATCAAGTGAAACTCCGGGTTGTCGGGCGCGGGCTCCCGGCCTAGATCGAGCGTTCGGTTACGGGCGTCGGCAATACGTCGTTCGGTAATGGGGTGAGTCAGCAGAAACTCGGGCGGCCGGCGGCTGAAGCGGGCCGACTGTTGCATGATCTCGAACATTTCGGCGGTGCCGCGCGGATCCATGCCCGCGTTGACTAAGGTTTGCATGCCGATGCGGTCCGCTTCCTGCTCGTTTTGACGGCTAAAACGCAGCTGCGCATCCAGCGCGGCGGCCTGTGTGCTCAACAGTCCCGCCATACCGGCTTCACTGCCCGTGGTGGCGGCCAGCACCAAGCTGCCCAGCAGCGCGGCATAGAAGGGCAGGGCCATGGTTTTTTGCTGTTCCAGCCGGCGGGCGTAGTGACGTTGGCTCAAGTGCGCTAATTCGTGGGCGATCACCGAAGCGATCTGGTGTTCTGTTTGGGCGGCGCGAACCAGCCCCGTGTGAATACCGATTACCCCCCCTGGCACAGCAAACGCGTTGATGGTGTTATTCTCAGCCAGCACGAGCGATAGCTGCGGATCTTGCAATTGGCTGTGGGGAGCCAGGCGATCGACCAACCCTTCGAGATAATCAATGATTTGGTGATCGGAGGACGTGGGCACCTGGCTGCGGTACAATCGTAGCCACTCTTGGCCAAGCGCACGCTCTTGCCGGGGTGAAATCATGCTAGAGCTGGTATCCCCCAGCATTGGTAGTTCAATGTGGGCATGGGCCGGGCTGGTAACCGTCGTTAGCAGTAGAATGCAAACCAGCAATTTGGCAACGGCTTTCACTTTGTTACTATCTCCAAAGCTGGGAGCCCGACCGTTGGGAAATCCATTCATATCTCAGGCTTCTGGGTTCTATTTTTTATAGGCGCGGGCGCCAGTGTAGCGCCACTGCCTATCTTCGGTATAGGACTGGCGCCAGAGGTTACAGTTCAACCCCATAGATTACTGGAGTCGTTGCATGGTCGACAATCGGTGCGCTACAACCGATGAGTGCGAGCAGATCCTGGACGCTCGGGATTTACGCTGCCCCTTGCCGTTACTGAAGGCCAAGCAGGCGTTGCGCGCTATGGAGTCCGGCCAGCGGCTGCAGGTGTTGGCGACTGATAGCGGTTCGGTGCAGGATTTCCAGTCGTTTTGCCGCATCAGCGGAAATCGTCTGGACCGCTGGCAGGAGGACGGCGGGGTCTATACCTACGTGCTGGTAAAAGCCTGATTTCTCAGAATCCGTCTACTTGAGTAAAGATTCCATGCTACGAACATTATGCAACTGGATCCCACACAGCATCCCGGATGAGTGCGTCGCGCACCCTGTATCGAGCACGGCGTAATGGGTGCAGTGGCTCCAAAGCTCCGACTCTATATGCTGTTGGCACTGGTGCCGCTCGTTTTCGGCGGTGTGGCTCAGGCCAAGGTGGTGGTCCCGCTCAAGAGTGAGACGGATACGCGCGAGTTTCGGCACATCGAACTCGACAATGGACTCCAGGTGCTACTCATCCGGGATGAAGAAGAACCTGTGGCGGCCGTGGCGGCCAGTGTGCGCGCTGGGGCCTATCAGGACCCCGACGAGTGGCCCGGTCTGGCTCACCTGTTGTTGCACACCATTTTGTCGGGCAAGAGCCAGGGTGAGAACGGGCAGGGAGCGAATGAAGGCGGAACCTTCAAAACTTGGCTGAGTAGCCACGGCGGCGCGGTGCAGCCGAATATTTCCGGCGAATACGCTCACTATCAATTTACCATAACGCCGGTCCAGCTTGAGTCGGCCTTGATGCGTTTGGCCCAGCAATTGGCTGCGCCGGAGATTGACGCCCAAGTGTTAGAGCGCAGCCGCGGAGCGGTTCGCGCCGCGTACCAAAGTGCGGCTGAGGATCCTGAACACCGGTTAGAGGACGTGTACCGGGCGCTGTTTTCTCCCCGGCATCCGGCCGCTAAAACGGTTCTGGGTAAGCTGGATATCCTGCAAAACGCCGAGCCGGGCGCCTTGCAGGACGCGCTCGAAAGTTTCCACAAGCGCTGGTATTGGCCGGGGCGCACAGCCTTGGTAGTGTCGGGCCCCCAAAGTCTGGATCAGCTGCAATCCATGGTAGAAAGCGCGTTCAGCGCGTGGGTTGAGGGCGAGGGTCCGAAGCCGGCACGATTGCCCTCCTGGTTTTCCGACGACGCTTTGCCCCTTCAGGTGAATGTTCGCAGCCAGTCGGGCCAGCGATTTTTGTCCCTGATGTTCCCATTGCCCAGCGAGCGCGACCACTACACCCGCAAACCCCTCAGCTATATTGCGCACAACTTACGCCGGGAGGATGAAGGCAGTGTGCTGGCTCTGTTGCGGGATTTGGGATGGGCCGAGGCGCTGGAGGCTCAGGTGCGCATGGAAGCGGGGCAAGAGGCCTTGTTTGAAATCCGGGTAGAGTTAACCGATCTGGGCCAGCATGCCGTGGTGCCGATGGTCACATTGTTGTTTTATCAAATCGGGCAACTCGAACGCACGATTCTTGCGGAATGGCGCTATCTGGAATTGCAGCAAATGGCCGCTCTGGCGTTCCGTTTCAAACCAGAGGATTCGGCACGGAAAACAGTGGCTGAATTGGCGCCGCGTCTACACCATTACTCGCCTGAGGATGTCCTGAGCGGCGACTACCTATACGACCAATTTGATGCCGGCCTGATCCGTCGCGCCCTGCGCCGTATGCGGCCGACGAATGCGCTGGTCACTCTGGTTACGCCCGACGTGGCGGGAGAGAGCACCAGCGATCAATTCCAGGTACCTTACGAGGTGAATAAGCTGGACCCGCGCCAGCCGGAGCTCAAAGCCCAAATCAAAAAAAGATTGTTTCCTACCCAACCGAATCCTTTCATACCCCAGCGGGTTCTGGTCAAAGAGCCGCCGTTGCTACCCTCTCCGGGGGCCGCAGCGCCGAGCGATACTCCGCGACCGGAGTTGATTTTCAATCATCCTCGCACCCGGGTGTGGTTTCAGCAGGATCGTCGGTTTAACAGTCCCAAAGCGAGCCTTAATCTGCGGCTGACTTTGCCCTTGGTGGCGGCCGGTCAAAGTGGCGCCGCACGTGCCGAGTTGTTTGCCGCACTGGTGCAGGACCGCTTGCGCCATTTAAAACATCCAGCGGAGTTTGCCGGGCTGGAGTTTTCCGTCAGCGCCCATCCTCAGGGGCTCGACGTACGCGTATATGGCTACGCGGCACGGCAAAGCCTCTTGCTGAGTTACATTGTCAAAGCCATCCGCACCGGGCGTTTTGAGGAGGAGCGGTTCGCACAAGTGCATGCGGCACTGCTACATCGTCTGGCGGGCCAAGAGGAAAGTGCGCCGCCGCACGAGCTGGCCATTCAGGTGCCGCGCTTGCATGTCTCTCCCTATTGGACGGGCGCCGAGTTGCAGACCCAGCTGGTGGACGAGACCTTGGAGAATATGCACCGTTTTGCCGATGCGATGCTGCAAAACGCGCATATTACCGGCTTGTTTTATGGCAACTTGTATCGCCAGGAGGCGATGCGTCTGGCGGCGATGGTACAGCATCAATTGGGCGGTGAGCCGAGTCGGCGCGAACTCGTTTCCGGGAGAGTCTATCGTTTATCCGAGAGCGGGGGGCCGCACCTGTACCGTCACCCGGCTGAGGGCGAAGAGCGGTCGCTGATGCTTTATGTGCAAGCGCTGGAGAGCAGCGTGGAAGACGATGCTCACATGCAGTTGCTCCGGCGGACCGCCGAGGCAACCTTTCATGGCCCAGCGCCGGAGCTGTCGCTGGACGTTCGCCGCGAGCTGATCCCTATGCCTTTGCCCAAGCTCGATGGTATCCTGTTCGCGGTGCACTCACCGAGTGCGCCCGGAGCGGCAATGGTTGCCCATGTTCAGTCATTTTTGTCCGCCCACAGCGAATACCTTGAGGCAGAGCTTGGCGCTCATCAGGACGCGTTAGCGCGTGAGCTTAGAGCGCCGGCAGACAGCTTGCGTCAGCAAAGCGAGTACTACTGGAACAGTGTGTTAAAGGGTGACTGGCAGTTTAACCGCCGCGCCCAACTCGCCGATGCCGTGGAGCAGGTCAGTGTCGAGTCCTTGCAGCGCTACTTTGACAGGGCCGCACGCAATCCAGAGGCGCAGTTGTGGCTGGCCACCAGCGCTTTGGAACTTCCCAATGAATTTCGTACAGTAGACGGTATCGAAGAGTACCGGGAAAACCAGCAGAACCTGACTTTTCCGTAGCGCTCGCTTAGGCGCTGACTGACCCTGAATCACGGCTTAATGCGGTATCAAGGCGCCGTTGGGAGGCAAAACGAATGGGTTGGGGCTGGTAAACGCTTAGGGGATATGTGAAAATTCGCGCATTTTTCGGCCCTATCCAAGGGAAAGTGTAAGCCGAAAGGGGGAGAGCAATGCGCGTCAGGCGTCTGCTCATCGCTCAAAAAACGGTTTGCCGTGGATGTTGGAGGGCGTATAAGCCCCGGTGTTTACCTGTCGAAGCGCAAGTAATTCCTAAATAGTAGTTGTAATGATTTTATGTGCCAGCGTGTGCTCGGCTGAGGAGAACTTAATGCAAGAAGATATCGACGCCCTCGAAACCAGAGAATGGCTGGATGCCCTGGACTCCGTTGTCCGTCACGTCGGCAAAGAGCGGGCGACGTTTCTGCTGAAGCAATTGTCGGAAACGGCCGCCGATCTCGGTATCGAGCAGCCAGCCGCCATTACCACGCCCTATCGCAACACGATCCCTGTGTCGAAAGAAGTTCAAAGCCCAGGGGATGCGTATATCGAGCGCAACATTCGTTCCTTTATCCGCTGGAACGCAATCGCCATGGTGGTTAGAGCTAACCAGAGCGATGACGACTTGGGGGGACATCTCGCGTCCTTCTCCTCTGCTGCCACGCTGTATGAAGTGGGCTTTAACCACTTCTTCCGGGGTAGCGACGGTGACAAGCCGGGCGACCTGGTGTACTTCCAAGGCCATAGCTCGCCGGGTATGTATGCCCGCTCCTTCCTGGAAGGGCGCCTGACCGAAGAACAGCTGGATAATTTCCGGCGTGAGGTGGATGGCAAGGGCCTCTCCTCGTACCCGCACCCCTGGCTAATGCCCGATTATTGGCAGTTCCCCACGGTCTCCATGGGCCTTGGCCCCATTACCGCCATCTATCAGGCGCACGTCATGCGCTACATGCACCAGCGCGGCCTGGCCGACATGGGCGATCGCAAAGTGTGGGCCTTCCTGGGTGACGGCGAATGTGATGAGCCGGAGAGCCTGGGCGCCATTTCCGTGGCCGGGCGCGAGAATCTGGACAACCTGATCTTCGTCATCAACTGCAACCTGCAGCGTCTGGATGGCCCTGTGCGCGGTAACGGCAAGATTGTTCAGGAACTGGAAGGGGTATTCCGCGGTGCTGGCTGGAACGTGGTCAAAGTACTGTGGGGTAGCGAGTGGGACAAGCTGTTGGAAAAAGACCGCACCGGCCTGCTGCAAAAGCGCATGGACGAAGTGCTCGACGGCGAAATGCAGAACTACAAAGCCAACGGCGGCGCTTACACCCGCGAACATTTCTTTGGCAAGTACCCGGAGCTGCTGGAGCTGGTCAAAGACATGAGCGACGACGAGATCTTGCATCTTGCGCGCGGTGGTCATGATTGCCACAAGGTTTACAACGCCTATTACAACGCCGTTAACACCAAAGGTCAGCCTACGGTAATCCTTGCCCAGACGGTCAAGGGCTACGGCCTGGGGCCCACCGGTGAGGCGGTGAATAATGCCCACCAGGTGAAAAAGCTCGACGTGGAGGCACTGAAAACCTTCCGCGACCGTTTCAATATCCCCATTGCCGACGAAGAGCTGGATAAGATTCCGTATTATCGTCCGCCGGCGGATAGCGCGGAAATGAAGTATCTGCAGGAGCGTCGCAAGAAGCTAAACGGCTACCTGCCCTCGCGCAAGGCGGATTTTGACGCTTTGGAAATTCCCCCTCTGACAGCCTTTGCCAAACAACTGGAAGGCACGGGTGAGCGGAAAATTTCCACCACCATGGCGTTTGTTCGCATTCTGAATACGCTGATTAAAGACAAAAACATCGGCGAGCGTGTGGTACCGATTGTGCCGGATGAGGCGCGCACCTTTGGTATGGAAGGCATGTTCCGTCAGGTAGGCATCTACTCTGCGGAAGGGCAGAAATACACCCCGCAGGATGCCGGCCAGGTCATGTACTACAAAGAGGACAAGAAAGGTCAGATTCTCGAAGAGGGGATCAACGAGGCCGGTTCTATGTCTTCCTGGATTGCAGCGGCCACCTCCTACAGCAATCATCACACGCCGCTGCTGCCGTTCTATATCTACTATTCGATGTTCGGCTTCCAGCGCATTGGCGATCTGGCCTGGCTGGCGGGCGACGCTCAAGCGCGTGGCTTCCTGCTGGGCGGTACCGCAGGGCGTACTACCCTGAACGGCGAGGGCCTACAGCACCAAGACGGCCACAGCCTGGTGCTGGCTAACACCATTCCCAACTGTCGCAGCTACGACCCCACCTACTCCTACGAGGTGGCGGTGATTATCCAGGACGGCCTTAAGCGCATGTACCAGGATAAAGAGAACTGCTATTACTACATCACCCTGATGAACGAAAACTATGTCCACCCGGATATGCCCAAAGGCGTTGAAGAGGGCATCATCAAGGGGATGTATCTGCTGGAAAAAGGTACCAGTAAGAAGAAGCAGCGCGTCCAGCTAATGGGTTCCGGCACCATCTTGCAAGAGGTGCGTGCAGCGGCTGAGATTCTGCGTAATGATTTTGGCGTGGAAGCGGATATCTGGAGTATGACCAGTATCAACGAGCTGACCCGCGAAGGTCAGAGCGCGTCCCGCTGGAATCTGTTGCATCCGACCGAGACGCCGCGCAAGCCTTACGTTACGCAGCAACTCGAGGGACAGGAAGGCCCCGTCGTGATCGCCACCGACTACATGAAGAACTACGCGGAGCAGTTGCGTCCCTACATCCCGACCGATTACCACGTGTTGGGTACCGACGGTTTCGGCCGCAGTGATAGCCGCCAGAAGCTGCGTAATTTCTTTGAAGTTGACCGTCACTTCGTGGTGATTGCGTCCCTGAAGGCCCTGGCCGAGCAGGGTAAAGTGAAGCCCGAGGTGGTGAGCAAAGCGATCAAACAGTTTGGTATAGATCCGGATAAGGCCGACCCGATGACTGTGTAAACAGGTACAGTGCCGGGCACCATGCCCGGCTCAGGGTTGAACACCAAGAATACGAGTGAGGATTAACTGTGGCGATTGAAACGATCAAGGTGCCAGACATTGGCGGCTCCGACGATGTCGAAGTGATAGAAATCAGCGTATCCGTGGGCGATATTATCGACGTGGAAGATACTCTGATTGTGCTGGAAACCGATAAGGCGTCCATGGATATTCCCAGTACGGTGGCCGGTAAAGTGACCGCTGTGAAGGTGAAAGAGGGGGATAAAATTTCTGAAGGCGCGCCCATTGTCGAAGTAGAAACCGATAGCGCCTCTGAGGCGCACAGCCCAGCCGAAACAAAAAGCGCTGAGGCCAGCGAAACGACAGCCGCCAGCGATAGCAAGCAAGACACCGAGCAACAAGCGCCTGCAGAACAGCCCGCCGCCGCATCGGCCAGCCAGGAAGTGGATGTGCCTGTTCCGGATATCGGCGATGCCGAAGGCGTGGAAGTGGTAGAGGTGTCGGTTGCCGTGGGAGATGAAATCGCCGAAGGGGATACCCTCATCGTGCTGGAAACCGATAAGGCGTCCATGGAAATTCCGGCACCTTTCGGCGGCACCATAACCAATGTTGCGGTGAAAGAAGGTGACACGGTTTCTCAGGGTGACCTGATCGGTAAAATGAAAACCGCTGGCGGCGAGCAGCCCAGTCAAAGCGCTCCGGCTCCAGCCCCCGCAGAAGCGGCCGCCAGCCAAGCGCCCGCGGCGCCGGAAAAACCTGCGAGTGCCCCCAGCGCTTCGCCGGTTACGGCGGCCAGTGCCGACGTGGAAACGATCAATTCCGGCGACGTATACGCCGGCCCCGCAGTGCGCCGTTTGGGTCGTCAGCTGGGCGTGGATCTAGCCAAGGTAAAGGGCACCGGGCCGCGCTCACGTGTAACCAAAGACGATGTGCGTAACTACGTGAAGAATATCGTCAGCGCCTCTCAATCCGGTGCTGCGCCTGCTGGTGGCAGTGGTATACCGCGACCTCCGGCAGTGGATTTCTCCAAGTTCGGTGAAATTGAAACGGTAGAGATGAGCCGAATCAAAAAGCTCACCTCCGAGAATATGACCCGCAACTGGTTGAATGTCCCGCACGTTACCCAATGGGATGACGTCGACATTACCGAGATGGAAGATTTCCGCAAAGGCTTGAAGAAAGAAGCCGAGAAGCGCGGCAGCAAACTGACGCCACTGCCGTTTCTGCTTAAAGCCTGTGCTGCTGCTTTGGCGGCCGAGCCGAGCTTCAACGTTTCGTTGCATCACGATGGGCAGCATTTGGTGCATAAAAAATATATTCACATCGGCGTCGCCGTGGATACCCCCAAAGGCTTGATGGTTCCCGTTATTCGCGATGTGGATAAGAAGGGTTTGTGGGAGCTGACCGACGAGGTGAACGCCTTGGTCGCAAAAGCACGCGATGGCAAGTTGACGCCCATGGATATGCAAGGCGGCTGCTTCACCATATCCAGCCTCGGCGCCATTGGCGGTCGCGGTTTTACACCCATTGTCTCGTCGCCAGAAGTGGGCATTCTGGGTGTCTCGCGAGCGCAAGTGCAGCCGGTGTGGAATGGCAGTGAGTTTGTGCCGCGCACCATGTTGCCGCTGTCTCTGTCGTATGACCACCGTGCCATTAACGGTGTGGACGCCGGTCGGTTCTTTACCTACCTGGCTTCCGTAATCAGCGACGTGCGTCGATTATTGCTTTAACCGGCGCCGAGCGCGATTGGCACAAAAAAGCCGGGCCCACGGCCCGGCTCAAGTAATCGACAAACCCCGCCTTTATGGCGGGGTTTGTTTTTTTGCCCTACAAAGCCGGTAACCACAGAGCCAGTGCCACGAGTGTCGCCAGCAATACAGGGGGGGTAATTAGCAGGCCAATCTTCATGTATTGTCCCCAGCTTATCTTATGCCCCTTCTCGGCAAGGACGTGCAGCCACAGCAGGGTTGCCAAGCTACCGATGGGCGTGAATTTTGGACCCAAATCATTGCCGATGATGTTCGCATAGACCATCAGCTCTTTGGTGGTGGCTGAAACCTGCGCTTGGTCAATCGCCAGCGCGCCTATCAAAGTGGAAGGCATGTTGTTCATTGCGGACGCTACGATAGCGGAAAGAAATCCGGTACCGATCGTAGCCACAAAATCCCCTTGCTGCGCTAACCACTCGAGCGCTCTCGCCCCCAGGTTAGTCAAACCTGCGTTGCCCAACCCATAAACCACCAGATACATGCCGAGCGAGAACAAAACAATCTGCCAAGGTGCGCGTCGCAATACGTCCGTTACCGAGATTACGGCGCCATTGCTTCTTTGCCACCAGCGTCCGGCGATCACCGTTAATAGGAGGGCCGCACTACTGGTGACCAGAGAAATTGGTACACCCAGCGGTGCGGTGACGAAGTAAGCAACGAGCAAAACTGTAAGAATTGGAAAGGCGGCTCGAAAAACCAAAACGTCCTTGATTGCGGTATGCGGCGGATCAAGCATCTCAATGGAGTAGCTTTTGGGAATATTACGCCCGAAAGCTACCCATAGCACCGTTAGCGTTGCCAGTAGCGAAACCAAGTTGACCGGCACCATGACGGCAGCATAGCGATCGAAACCGATGTTAAAGTAGTTGGCACTGACGATATTCACCAAGTTGGAGATCACCAGCGGCAGGCTGGTGGTGTCAGCGACAAAGCCGGTGGCGATGATAAAGGCAAAGGCGGCCGCCGGGGCAAAGTTCAGCCGCAGCAAAATAGCGATCACGATCGGCGTGAGCAGCAGCGCGGCGCCGTCGTTGGCGAAAAAGGCGGCAATCACGGCGCCCAGCAGCACGACCAGGGGAAACAGGAGATGACCTCGGCCGCCTCCCCAGCGCGCCACGTGCAATGCTCCCCACGCAAAGAAACCCGCCGCGTCGAGTATCAGGGAGATAATGATTAAGGCAACGAAGGTGAAGGTGGCATCCCAAACGATATTCCAAACGACACTCACATCCGACCAGTGGACTACACCCACCAGTAGTGCGAGCAAAGCACCGGCGAGCGCACTCCACCCAATGCCTAACCCTTTGGGTTGCCAGATCACCAGTAGTAAAGTGACCGCAAAAATTGCGAGTGCCGGCATGGTGTAACCTTGTTTATACGTGAGTTCAGAGGGTGCGTTGGTTGACCCGCAGGGAAACTTCTTGTGCGCTTTCCACCCGCTCGGAGTAACGGTCAGTGAGGTATCGGGAGCGAGCTCGTGTGAGCCAGGTGAATTTCACCAACTCTTCGCAGACATCAACGACGCGTAAGTAAAGTGGCGATAACTTCATGCGCCCCGAGTCATCGAACTCACTGAAAGCTTTAGGTACCGAGGATTGATTCGGGATGGTGATCATGCGCATCCAGCGGCCGAGGATGCGCATTTGGTTAACGGCATTAAAACTCTGGCTGCCGCCCGATACCTCCATGACTGCCAAGGTCTTTCCCTGGGTGGGTCGCACGCCGCCCAGTGCCAGAGGAATCCAGTCAATCTGGGTTTTCATGATGCCGGTCATCGCACCGTGGCGCTCCGGGCTGACCCACAGCATGCCTTCGGACCACTGGGTCAGTGCGCGTAGTTCTTGAACTTTCGGGTGTTCCGCCTCTGCATCATCCGGTAGCGGTAGGCCGGATGGATTAAAAGTGCGCACCTCACATCCATACCACCGAAGCAGTCGCGCGGCTTCTTCAGAAAGTAGCCGTGAAAAGGAGCGCTCACGCAGCGAGCCGTAGAGCACCAGAATACGCGGCGGATGACGCGGGTCAGCCGGATGAGCCAAAGCGTCGATATCGATTGGCTGCAGCTGCTCTGAATCGATGTTTGGGAGATCATCAAAACGGTTTGTGCTGCTCATCCTTGCGCACCCGGGTAATGCACGACTTCGCCATCGTCTTTGGTGAATTCCTTGACCGGATTGGTCAGCAGATCCAATACCCGCTCTGAAGGTCGGCATAGGCGTGCACCTTTGGCGGTAACGACAATAGGCCGATTGATCAAAATGGGGTGCGCCATCATAGCGTCGATAAGCTGTTCATCGGTCAGTGCGGGATCACCCAGGTTGAGTTCATCGTAGGGGGTACCTTTTTGGCGCAGTAGCGCTCGAGGTGACATACCCATCATCGCAATCAGCTCTACCAATCGTGCTCGGGTCGGCGGTGTTAGCAGATATTCAATAATTTCGGGTGTCTCGCCGGAGGCCTCGATCATCGCCAAAGTATTGCGGGAGGTGCCGCATTTTGGGTTGTGATAAATCTGGGTTTGCATAGGGAGCTCACTTCTTTTTGTTGATGGGGGAACATCCGGCCAGCGAGGCCACAAGCGGCTCATGCATTTGCGGATGGCCAGCACAGCAGTCGCGCACCAGAAACTGGATGATTTCTTTCATGTGATCAAGGTTCGCTCGGTAGATAATCGAGCGGCTCTGTCTTTGTGAGACCGCTAACCCGGCACTCACCAGTACCGAAAGATGGCTGGAAAGGGTGTTGTGGGGTACGCCTAATCGGCGCGCGATCTCACCCGCGGCCAACCCCTTCGGCTCGTGACGCACCAGCAGGCGGAAGGTTTCCAGGCGTGTCTCCTGGGAGAGTGCCGCAAAGTTGGCCATTACGCGTTTCGTGTCCATATGTCCAAATATATCGACACGATAAGTGGCCGTCAAGGCCCGTGCGCGCTGCCAATCGTTTAGGGGGTGATCGGCTCCTTGGGCAGGCACAAACGATGCCGATTTACGGTGGGGGGTCAGCGGGAACGATCATCGGGCATGATCCGTTAGCGGGCTGAGTCAGGAGTTTTGCAGCAGCGTCTGACTCCAGCGTGGCGCCAAACGGCGGGCCAGTTCAATGAGCAATAAACCTGTGGCTGCGCCGGTGACGTTCGCCAAAATATCCAGCCAGCTAAAGGTGCGTGGTGGCATGAAATGTTGGGCGACTTCAATCCCTGAGGAGTAAGCCACCAGTATCAGCAAGCGCTGCCATCCCGGTAGGTTAGGAAGCGCGAAGGTAATGGAAATGCCCGCCACCAGATAGCCCACAAAGTGCATGACTTTATCGTTATAGACGGGCACATGATCGCCCGGACTGCTGGTTAAACTCAGAAA